>ERZ777305.722-NODE-722-length-50710-cov-17.583042_pt1 | contig 50710 bp, 48 predicted proteins | sample MGYA00374965_ERZ777305 | MGnify/ENA primary metagenome ERZ777305 (study PRJEB29328, sample SAMD00013331) | mouse gut metagenome | study: EMG produced TPA metagenomics assembly of the Metagenome analysis of fecal microbiota from mouse which was promoted...
AGGAATCAGGTGCTTTCTATTTATTTTATTTTCCTACAAAAACTTTACCCTAGCTGCACTTGGTTTATAAATTTAAACTCTGCACTTGGTTTATAAATTTAAACATCATGTAAATACACTAAGGAACAAAGGGTTGACACCACACGGCAAAACCGCTATACTGTAGAAGCCGTATATTTGTCTTTGGGTGGGCGCTTCTATGGCTGGCCTTTTGTATCAATGATGAAGTTCGGGTCTTGCGCAATGGACATCTGCGAACCGTGTCAGGGTGGGAACACAGCAGCACTAAGCAGAACCGTCGATGTGCCGCAAGGGTGCCTGGCGGAGTTGATACATAGGTATCGCATAGAAGTGTCCTCCCAAGTAAAAATATACGGTTTCTCTTTGATGGAGGTCTATATGGGATGTATGTTATGTCCTAGGGAATGTAATGCCGACAGGGCTTCAAACCAAAAAGGATATTGCGGAGAAACGAATGAAATAAGGATAGCAAGGGCAGCCCTGCACATGTGGGAGGAACCATGTATCTGCGCCGGGAACGGTTCCGGTGCAGTTTTTTTCAGCGGATGTCCACTCCAATGTATCTTTTGTCAAAACGCAGACATTGCAACCGGTGCCTGCGGCAAAGTAATATCCCCCGAACGTCTGACGGATATTTTCTTGGAACTTCAGGAGAAAGGGGCATGCAATATTAACCTGATTACGCCCACCCACTTTATACATCAGATTATACCTGCGCTAAGGCAGGCAAAATACGAAGGGCTTTCCATACCCGTTGTATACAATACCGGTGGATACGAAAAGGCGGATACACTCCGCCTCATAGAAGGACTGGTCGATATCTACCTGCCCGATTTCAAATATGTTTCTTCCCGGCTGTCCGCCCGTTATTCCAATGCACCCGACTATTTTGAAACAGCCTGTACCGCAATAGCCGAAATGTTCCGGCAGGTTGGTCCTCCTGTTATGGACTCCAAAACAGGGCTCATGAAAAAGGGGCTTATCGTACGCCATCTTATGATGCCCAGACACCTGGCGGATTCCAAAAGAGTAATTACCTATCTTTTTGAAACTTACCGCCATAATATCTATATCAGCATCATGAATCAATACACCCCTATGCATGTCTTTGCGGATATGCCCGAACTGAGCAGGCGTGTATCCCGCAAAGAATATCATGCACTGGCAGACTACTGTATATCACTTGGCGTAGAAAACGGATATTTTCAAGAAGGTGATACCGCATCTGAAAGCTTTATCCCACCTTTTGACTATACCGGCGTTTGACTTTATTGACACAAATGTCATATTATATTTCAACCCGCTTCATATAATATCCAAATCCTCCTTCGGATATATGTTCACACCCGGCTTCAAATCCTTCAAATCCGAACATAAGCGCCGCCTGTTTCTCGCGGTCGAAATATACCCCCGGAACTCCCAGATAAAAGCAATCTTCATTCCGTTCTTTTAATCTGGTTAATATGACATGCCCATAATTATAATATCCATGCAGCAAAAAGCTGTTTTGCACAAGGTTCTGGTATTTTCTTGATAAAATCACAAAATCTCTCGGTGTAATGGACAAATATTCCCTCGAGTCACCAAAAGGATGAATTCTCGGATACTGCTTATTTAGTTGTTCCCACTTATCACCCGACAGTATTACCTGCTCTTTCGTCACGGAATTTAATGCGGTTTCTGACGGCTGCTCAGGCAAAGGCAGCGCCTCTGTTTTTTCCATGACAGCTTCCGCAAAAACATCTGATGATTCTTCCTTTGACATCGCCTTGGCATCTGCAGAAACCGCTTCTCTGTACGGTTCTGTTTCTGCATCACCGGATGCCGTTTCTTTACCTTGCTCCGTTTCCTCAGCACCGGATGCCATTTCTTTACCTTGCTCCGTTTCCTCAGCACCGAATGCCGTTTCTTTATCTTGCTCCGTTTCCTCACTGTAAAATGCGGCCTTCTCGTCCGATTCCTCCACACTCTGAGATATCGTTTCACTGTACGGCTCCTCCTCCGTATTGGAGGATGCTGCCTCTTTAAACTCCATATCTGTGCCAGAATCCAATATCTCTGATGTTTCCCCTAAAGAATCAGCATCTGCCGGCATTCCATCCTTATGAAAATCAATTGTTTCCCGGCCTGATTTCATGTTACTTTCGGAAACAGCCATACCATCGTCCAAAACCTCCGACTTCTCATCTGTAAGCGTCTCCTGCTGCACGGGTTTTTTTACGCTTTCCCTCCATTGCCCTTTTAGCACGCGATTCTCCGACAATCTGACTATAATACCGTCACATTCCTTATAGGCAATGCCTGTTTCCGCCAGATTATCATTTTTCCAAATGGAGGCATAATCCCCTGTCCCATAGTTTAACAACAGATTATCTGCCGCAAAACTTTCTCCGGCTGAAAGAATCCGTATTTCTCCCTGAAGGGTATCCGTTGCATAAAGCCCCCTGATATGTACCTGTACCCTGCTGCTATCTCCCTTGGCCTCCCATTTTACAAAGCCACCGTTTTTTATTTTTTCCCCTCTCTCATAATAGTCGAGATATGCTATTTTCTTATCATAAAATACCTTGTCCTCTTTCATTATAAAGTCCCCCGCTGTTTCAAAATGATTTATACCATTATATTCGGGGAAAGCTTTATATATTCCGATGTCCTTTAACTATGTTTTTCTGCATCTAGATATTTCATATAATTCACTACCATCAAAGCAATCTTAAAGGTCAGTGCATCATCAAAAGTCCTGATGTCGAGTCCCGTGCTTTTCTGAAGCTTTTCAATTCTGTATACCAATGTGTTCCTATGAACAAAAAGCTGCCTTGATGTTTCCGATACATTCAGGTTGTTTTCAAAGAACTTGTTTATAGTTGTCAGCATTTCATCATCCAATTCTTCAGGGATATCGTCTCCGAAGATTTCCTGTATGAAAATACGGCACAGATTAACGGGTAACTGGTATATGAGCCGTCCTATCCCCAAAGTGCTGTATGCTGCCACATTTTTTTCCGCATAAAATATTTTCCCGACATCCAATGCCATCTTAGCTTCTTTATAAGATTTGGAGACATCTTTCAGTTCTTTTACCACTGTACCGTATGCTACCTTAGCACTCAACATTGCCTCGGTGTTCAGCATGTCCAAAATCGTATTGGCTATATGCTCCAATACCGCCTGCGTGCAGGCTCCCTCCAGAGATTTGATAAGGATAATACTGCTTTCATCCACAGCCGTGATATAGTCCCCGCTCTGGCTTAAAAACATTCCCTTCAAAAGTTCTGTGGCAATGCCGTCTTTTTCCTGCCGGGCTTCAATCAAAAAAACCGCCCTTGGAGCAGATACCTCGATATGCAGTTTTTTTGCCCGATTATAGATATCCACCAATAAAAGATTATCCAGCAAAAGGTTTTGGAAAAAGTTATTCCTGTCATACCTCTCTTTATATGCAATTATCAGGTTTTGAAGCTGGCACACCGCAATTTTGCCCACCATATAAACATCGTCGTTAAGCCCTCTTGCCACAAGAATATAGAGGACTTCCCCTTCATCCAAAACCTTCAAAAGATGTTGAGCGCCGATAATCTGGCTATCTGCCGGGGACTTGGCAAAGCCAAGCACCAGACCGGCATCCACCTTTTCCATATCCATAGTGCTTGCCACCAGATTGCCGCTTGTATCGTAAACGCCAAAATCGACTTTTGTAATTGCTTTTAATTCTTCAATGCTTGTTTGAATAATCTGACTTGATATCATAATGTCCTCCATTACTTTGCCTGTATTTATGATATCTTATTTTAATTCCCTCTGCAAGAATAAAAAGTACATGAGTTTCCACATTCTGCATGGCGGCGGCCGGGGCAGGTAGTTGTTCCAACAGGACACGTTCTCACTCCGGTAAAAACACAGCGGCACATAGGAGGTTATAAAACAACCTCCAAATGCCGGTGTTTTTACAGGGTCCTTTATGGAATCAACTGCCTGCCCTGACCGCCGCCATGCAGAATGTGGAAACTCAAATACAAAGCCACTTACATTCTTATTACACAATCAAACCCTTTCAAATATTCGCCTTTTTCGTTATGCGTAACCATTATGATTGTTTTATCACTCTCCAAAAGTTTTTTATTTACCTGCAAATCCAGTTCATGATTCAGTGCCGAAAACGGCTCGTCCAAAATTAATATTTCCCTTCCCGATAACAGCGCCCTTTCCAACACGATAAGTTGTTTTTCACCTCCGCTTAGTGTGGTACAATTTTCTGCCTGCATTAACAAGTCATATTTCTCCTTGGGAATATAATCCTTTAAAGCCTTTTTATATTCGTAGCTTCCAAACATTGTCACATTATCCAGATAGTTTTCCGAATAGATATGAGAATTTTGCCCAACAAAAAAAATGAGTTCACCGCACAGGTCATATTCTGCCATTCTGTCGTCAATATATATTTCTCCTGAATCCTGCTTTATCTTCTGTGCTATCATTTTGACCAGCGTACTTTTACCGGTTCCACTGGGTCCGATAATCGCATATTTTTTCCCTTTTTCAAATGTATAAGAAAAATCTTTAACGGAAAAGTCATCATACCTCTTGTTTACATGGCGCAACCGGATGGCGTTCTCAAATCCAATTTTTTCATATCCTATTTCTCTCCGTCCTTCTATCATCCCAATAATCTTATTTTTCACCCCCCGCACCGACTTAACATTGCTGATGGAATCTACTATTGTTCTGAGCGGAAACATGAAATCCTGAATATAAGAAATGGTTGCCGTAGCAATTCCTGCCGTAATGCTTCCCGCACATAAAAGCACGGCAATAATTGCAAACGCCGCAATATTAATAATATACATTACACTTCCGTTTAACACGTTTGTAAAAGTTTTAAACTTACCGTATTCATATCTGGAATCTTCCATCTCTTGCAGGGAAGTTCTATGTCTTGCAGCAACCTTTTCATAAGTAAAATGATTTACAAAAGAAATGCCGCTCAACAAGTCAAATACCGTATTTGTATACACTCCTGTTTTTTTCAACAATGCCTGCTTTTTTAAAGACAATTTATGTCCTGTAATTCGAGGCAGGAACAATGTTAAGATTGCCGTAATGTAGATAATACACGCGATTCTGATATCCAAGTTAAAAATGTAAGCGGCATATACAATTAATCCGATAACAGACTCGCATATCTCCATAATGTATTCGACATACTCTTCACAGCCGGCAATATCGTTGCTCATCATGGAAGCATATTCCCCGATTTCCTTAGATTGGAATTTTTCGGGAGATTGGGTTAAAAGCGTTCCGAAAAAATCCTGCCTGATATTTTCATAAAGCTTTTTGTCCAGCTTCCATGCTCCCTTCTGGGTTATGTATTGTGCCGCCATTCCCACAATGATAAAAGCAATAAAAACCGCCACCCACTTAACAACATCATACCAGCCGTTAAGAAAACCGCAGTCAATCATGTTCTTGATAATGTAGGGAAGCGCTGCTATGGCAGTGATATAGATTACATGGAAAAAAAGTCTTATAAAGATTTCTTTCCAAATATTTTTAAAATATCTTTTCATTATTGATATCCTTTTTTAAATAATATAGACACATTGTCGCGTGTACGGCAATGTGTCTATGCTATCGTCTACTTCCCGTTACATGTTCCCTGATTACACGAGCTAGTTTCTTGCAAAGAAATCACACTAATAGCCATAGGTTTCTTATAAGATTTTTTTTTCATTCTAATTTCCTCCTTTTCTTTATTTTATAATTTAAAAATTATAATCTTATTTCTGCAAACTTTCTAGCAGTTGACGAACATCCCCAAATATCTCCATCTTCTAATAATGCCAATCCTGGGCATCTACTACACTTTTCTTTTATTTCACAATCTTTGCATTTTATTAACTCTGATTTTTTTATATTTTGAATGGATTTTAATTTTTCAGAAAACCAGATTTCTTGTAAGCTATCTTTTTCAACATTTCCTACTTTATACAGAAAGGAATTGCATGGAAAAACATCCCCCTCTGCATTAATTGCTAACATATATCTTAGACTTCCACAGGCTTCCTCAAAATCATTTCTTTTTCCTTTAGGTTCATATTCTTTAATATCATTGTAAATCGGTATTAAATCTTTATCATTAACAGTAAGACTTTTAACTTTCATGTCTCCGTTACTTTTAGCAAATATAATAGCAGAAGCCATAAAAGCAAAGTTATTTTCATCACAATATTTTTTTATATTAAGAAAACTATTTTTATTTATTTCCATTATTGGTGTCTTTACTGTCACAGGTATTTCATATTTCTTTGCAAAACTTAAACCACGCAACGTAGATTCAAGTGAACCTTTAACACCTGTTATACTATCATGTATTTCTGGCACTAAAGAATACACACTTACTGATAGTTCAGCAATATATAGATTTTTTAATTTCCTAGCAACGTCTTCTGAAATTAGTGATGCATTTGTTAAAAGGAAAACTCTTAGATAATTTTCTCTTGCAAAAGAAATAATTTTAAAAATATCATTTCTTAAAAAGATTTCCCCACCGGTAAGGCTTAAGTTTAGACCACCTAACTTCCTAAATTGAACAATTATATCTTTTAATTTATCTAGACTTAACCCTTTTGTATTATGTTTAGGAATATAACAATGAACACATTTTTCATTGCATTCAGTTAAAAGTTCTATCATTAAACTTAAAAGGGTATTCTTATCATGCGCAATTTGATAAATCTCCTCCATTACATTTTCCATTTACTTCTCTCCAATAAGTACTCCATTTTTTATGGAATCATTTATAAACTCAATTATATCTTCTTCTACTTCTTCTTGTTCAACATCATACTCGTTAATAATTATCTGCGCAATTTCTTCTGGCGTTTTATGACAAATCAAATTTTCCCATATTATTATTGAAACATCTTCAAACTTAATTACTGTTTTATTAAGTTCATTGATAATATAAATATAATCTCCGATATGCTGCCAAGAAATGTACGTTGCAACTTTCATCTTATCTTCTCCTACTGAACAAAAGCCACAATTAGTCTAAAATTTATAAGCTTATAATATATATAAATATATCTTGTTAATTTTAATTTAACTATAACAAAACTGTCACATAATATAAATTTGACAAAATATTGGTTTTAGGAAAGAATAATCTTTAGAAGATTAACATACTACAGAATATTTTTGCTGACCATTATGAAGAATCAATTATCTTCTTCATACATGATAAGCCTTTGTCGAAAACGATAGAAAAATGATTCACTGCGGAATCCCAGCCTTTGGCGGTACCATGTACGGATGCCCTTGTTGTGGGCCTCTTAAATTTGTACCCCTCCAGTGCCATATCCACTTCTGCCGACAACGTTGTCCAGCAAATCTGAGTACTTTACTCTAAGCTTTATTTGTGTTCTGCTTCTAATTTACATAAATCCAGACAACGGTTTCTGCCTGCAAATGGTTCATTATTTGTCTGACACCATTCCAACTCTTGAGCACATAGTTTCTTGTAATATCTGATGTTTTCCTTTTTCTCTTGAATATATTTCATATCCACCTTGTATAATTTAAAATCCGTCTGCATATATTTCCTAATAAAAAATGGCAATGCGTTTCCACATAGCCATTTGAGTAATATCTCCATTAGAGTTGCTAACGCTTTTAGCAGTCCACTTTGTGGTAGTACTCACCACTAATAGTATAATACCACGTTATGTTTATGCAACCAGATAGATAATAAAATCAAATATTTCAACCTGCAAGCGAAAATATTCACCGTTTTAAAAAAAAACAAAATCTCCAATTTCTGATATAATTTAATAAAAGGAAGCACTTTCCAGACACTACCCTTTGATTACAGGAGGTTTTACAAATGAATAAAGTATCATTGCGTATTGCCGACTTGCGTAAAAAGACAAAGGTGACACAGCAGGAATTGGCAGACAGCATAGGGGTATTATTTCAAACTATCAGCAAATGGGAGACCGGAGTTAATATGCCGGATATAACCATACTTCCATTACTTGCAGATTATTTTTAAGTATCAACAGACCTATTGTTAGGATTAAAACCGCTTGACGGTGAGACATATATTCCAGAAAAACAGCCACAAAAGAATTTTGGAACCAAAAGCCGGAATACCTTTTGAGAACGCGAAGAGTTATTGGAATGATGACTATGCCCGCTTTCTTATATCACAGGTTTGGAAGATTGATTAACCAATTTCTGTATTGGACTGCGGATGTAGATATGGATTTTTGGGGTTGTTGCTGCTTCCATATCTTCCCGAGGGAAGCACCTACACAGGAATTGATTTTGCAGAAGACTTGATAAAAAAGGAAAATCTCTTTTTGAAAGATGCACAAAATTTCATAAATACCAATTTATCAGACTGATTATATCATAGCCAATCTTCTCTGATAACAACGGTATTGTTACATATTTCAACTACATAATCAAAAGACTTTGCCAGAGAATCTGAAACTTTATGGCATATATACATAACTGTCGCTCCCTCTACGGAGAGAATGGTTTTTTCTATATCCATTGCGCTTTCTTTATCTAACGATGCCGTAACTTCATCCAACAAGAGCAATTGCGGATTTTTCAGAATACTCCTTGCCAACGCAATCTTCTGCTTTTCTCCGCCACTTACTTCATTTATTTCTTCTGAAACTTCCTCATTTAGCCGCTCCTTATCTATTGTGCGAAATAGCCGGGTTTTTTCACAGACCCTCATAATATCATCATCACTATGCTGTCCCTGCAAATCAATATTATTTCTGATTGTATCCTTGAAAATATAGGAATCTTGAGGAACATAGGATACTAGTTCATTCCAACTGTTTCTGTCAATATCCAATAAATCCACACCATTGACCATAATCTGCCCGGTATAGTCGCAAAATCCCATGATAATCTTTAGCAACGTTGATTTTCCGATTCCGCTTTCCCCAATAATTAAATACTTTTTCCCTTTCTTTATCTCAAAAGAAGCATTTACAAATATTTTTTTATCTTCATAAGAAAAACTGACATGGTCAAATTGAATAGACTGAATCGTATCAATTTTTTTCAAGGGCTTTTTCTTACATTCTTCAAAATCTTGATAAACCTGCTCCACCAGCTGTTTATTTGACTTCAGATAAGTTATCTGCTCAAAAAAATTCGAAATGGGATTAAATATATGTCCACTCAGATAAACTGCTGCAACAAAAAGTCCTGTGTTTAAATTGCCATGTATATATAAAATACACGCCAGAACAATGGAACTAAATGTTAACATATTTGTCAAAAATGCTGCAACGGGACTATAAATTGCCTCTAAGTTCCACCATCTCCTTTTTTGTCGGTTTCTTTCCTCAAGGGAATTTGATATTTTATATAAAAATCTTTCACCGGCATTATTTGTTTTAATCTCTAAAAACCCTTGAAGAAGGTATTTTAAATCTGTAACGTAACCGGTATTTTTTTCAGAAGTTTTGACTTTAATCTGAGAAAACCTTTTTTCAAAAACGGTTGTGTACAGCATAATCACAAAAGATAATGCCACCAAAATAATTGCAATTTTCCAGTTGACGCAAAATGCCACAATAATAGTAAAAAGTGTTTGAAAAAAATACAATGCCAGATTAAAAAACTCAAAAATATAATCGTTGACCAGACTTGGAAGGTCGTTTGTAAAACGTGACAAATAATAGGCAGAATCATGCCTGTTATAATCTTTTACCTCCTGATTCAAGACTTTATGTAAGTAATCAAGATTTACCTCCCGGTCAACTTTAACAATCAGTCCGCTTCTAAAATATCTTCTAAAAAAATCAGCCAGCGTAAGAATTACTATATATCCAAACATAAACAGGATAAAGTAGCAGAATACTTTCCAAGAAACCGTATGCTCCTTTATCCCTTCTGCATAATCAACTGCTTTTTGAAAAACCAATGCCAGTCCGGAACCCAATGCACTTTGCATCATGGCAAACAGGATAACAAGCATTGCCGGAATTTTAACTCGTTTCAAATACCTTTGTAACATAAAAGCACTCCTCAAAGGAAACTATAGCTATTGAAATTGTAATAAAACCGGCACCGTAATCGTGCCTGTCCTACAGGGTAATCTTGAAAAAAGAGGGATGCGGAAGCATCCCTCTCATTAACTCATCACTAGTTGGTAATAACCTGCTCGGTTTCCTTATCAAATACATGAATCTTCTCTACATCCAGTGCAAACTTGATGGTGTCACCAGGTCTTGCAGTGGTACGGGAATCAACTCTTGCTGTCAAAGGGAACTCCTCAAGGTCAAAGTATAAGTACACTTCTGCACCGAGCAATTCGTAAACTTTTACGGTAGATTCAAATACGCTGCTGGGAGAAGCTTCAATATACATCTGGGAATCATAAACGTCCTCAGGGCGGATACCAAATGTAACAACCTTTCCATCATAACCGCCGTCAATCAACTTCTTGGATTTGGAAGGAGGAAGCGGAATGCTGTGACCTGCAATCTTCAGGTTAGCAACATCATTTGCCACTTCAACAGTTGCATCCAGGAAGTTCATCTGAGGGGAACCCATGAAACCTGCTACAAACAAGTTGCCGGGTTTCTCATACAGATTCTGAGGTGTATCAACCTGCTGGATAACGCCGTCTTTCATAACAACGATTCTGGTACCCAGGGTCATAGCCTCTGTCTGGTCATGTGTAACGTAAATAATGGTGGTGCCTAATCTCTGATGCAGTTTTGCAATTTCGATACGCATCTGTACACGCAATTTAGCATCCAGATTGGAAAGAGGCTCATCCATCAGGAATACCTTAGGATTACGAACAATCGCACGACCCATGGCAACACGCTGTCTTTGTCCACCGGAAAGAGCCTTCGGCTTTCTGTCAAGAAGGGGTGTTAAATCAAGAATCTTAGCTGCATCTTTTACCATCTTATCAATTTCATCTTTCGGTACTTTTCTTAACTTAAGACCAAAAGCCATGTTGTCATAAACAGACATATGAGGATACAGAGCGTAGTTCTGGAATACCATTGCAATGTCTCTGTCCTTAGGCTCTACATCATTTACCACTCTGTCACCGATTTTCAATTCACCGGAGGAAATGTCTTCCAGACCTGCAATCATACGAAGGGTGGTAGATTTACCACATCCGGAAGGACCTACGAAAATAATAAATTCCTGGTCTGCGATTTCAAGGTTGAAGTCTTTTACTGCCTCAAACCCGTTGGGATACACTTTGCAGATATTTTTTAAAGATAAACTTGCCATTGTTATGACTCCTTTCTTTACTATAAAAGGTACCTGCGTACCATTTCATCTGCATTAAGTATAGCGAAAAATTTCATATACCGCTATAACATAAATACACAAAGTTTTTTGCATAGATTGTAATATTTGCTTATTTTACAGTTACTTTTGACCTATTTCCGACAAGTTGACCAAAAATGATTTCCTATCATGTGCATATTGAACAAAATATTGCATAAATACTGCCTGTAATAAAACATCTTTTGCCTTTTTTATGCTTCTTCTCCATAAAATGCCAGCTGATTTTTGCCACGTTTCTTTGCAACATACAATGCCTGGTCAGCCGCCTTATACAACGCTTCAAAGTTCTTTGCATCTGTCGGATAAACCGCTGCACCGATACTGGCAGTAGCCGAATACTTCACGTATTCTCCTGCCTGGAAATTCTTAAAGAAACGCTCCACGCGCTGTGCTTCCGACTTAATGACGGCATCTCCCTTCATGTTACGCAAAAAGATAGTAAACTCATCGCCGCCGGTCCGCCCCACAATGTCACTGCTTCTAAACTCAGCCTTAATCCTGACCCCAAGGGTACGGAGCACTTCATCGCCAAAAGCATGGCCCATGGTATCATTGATTTTCTTAAAATTATCTATATCCAGTACAAACATCAATCCTATTTCATCGGGATGCTCCGCAATATATTCTTTTATTTTTCTCTCGGTGGCAACCTTATTGTATAAATCAGTCAGTAAATCCGTATCCGCTTTGTTGGCAAGCTGCCTGCTTTTTTCTTTTTCTTTCTTTTTATCCATGCCATTCATGATAATTAATATGGCTACAAATATCAGGAATGCAATACCACAACGCCACATCATGGAACCGCTGGCTGACCACTCCCTCTTCACTTCCTTATCCACAAAGTTTCGGGGAATGCCTGCAAACAGATAAAATCTTCCAATCCCCACCGGAACATAAACAATGCACCTCTGCTCAGAACGGCTTGCAAAATAACCGATATCCGAATTACCGTTCAGCATCCGCGTATACATTCTCTCGGCATCGCGTTTATTATCCCCTACTTGTTTCAAAAAGGAAAAGTAATCCGATGTGTTCTGGCACAGGACACCATCCGTGTTGCCGGCAATTGCCACCACCTGTCCGTTTGTGTCTACCAACATATAAAACGTCAGGGAACTAAAGTCCACTCTTTTGACAAGGGTTTCAAAGTTGGCAGTGTCGTAAAAACAAATAACATATTTTACTATATTGTTCTGCACCACAACAGGACTCACAATTACAATTGCGCTTTTATGGCTTATCCCGTCATCCTCCACATAAAATACCTTGTTATCTTCCACAAAAATCTTATCAAAATAATCCGTCCCGTTCAAGTCTACAGGCATGCCGTTCCCGTTTATGCCCTTACCGTCGATACCGCATATCACAGCATCATAAACGCCAAGATTTTCGCAGACGGACGCGATTACGGCGCTGTTGTCAATCTGGCTCTCCGGTATCTTTTCCATGTAGGAAGTAATCGCTTCCACACTCTTTTGTATGCCGTTCAGTCTTTGTGCCACATCAGCCGCATATCCCTGAACCACTGTAATGATTTTATCCTGTACCTCGGTCTGCTCTTTTTGCCTGCTCGTCACAAAAAAGTGCAGAAACAATACAATAATCACCAGCAGTAATATGACAATTGATAAAAACCATGGCTTTACATTATCATTTAAACGCTTTGTCTTCATCATTCCCCCATTTGCATGTTACACATGCAACTATTGTTGCTTCTCTGCATTTTCTTCAATCAAAGGTTTATCACTGAATACTTTTTCCGTTTCACCGCTTTCTTCCCCTTCCTCTGCCGATGCATGTTCCAAAATTTTGTCTTCCAGTTTTTTAAACATTTTATTGTACAGCTTTGCGCTGAAAAATATCGGAACTGAAAAACCAAAAAAGAAAAACAAAGGCATGATTCTGTAAATCAGCAGACAGACTATAGGAAGCAAGTGTAAAATAATCATTAAAAATGTTCTGGGAAGCTGTGCTATGCTTAAGGACAGGGCATTCTTCATCGTCCTGAAAACTTTGTTCTCAAATCTGGACTGTACCGCGAAAACCCACAGCGACATAAACAAAAACAAAACCCCGGCAGCCACCATGACACCCTGCAGTATTTTGGGAATGTTTAAGTCAACATTCTTGATAATATAATAATCGGCCCCTAAAATAAACGTAACAAGAAGCACTAAAAGCCAGATAAGCGTGGACTGTTTGAAATTCAGCTTAAATGACTTAAAATACTCCCTGGTAATGTAACTTTCCTCATCACGGCACATCTTCAGGCAGACATAGTGTGCCGCTGTAAATGCCGCTCCTGCCGTAATAACCGGCAGACAGCAAATCAGCACCAGAAAATTCAGCCACAGCAAATCCGTAACTCTGTTAAGGGCCCTCATCACAGGGCTGTCAAGGTCAAACAATTTACCCATGCATAACTCCTTTGTTCTGTCAGTTGATAATTTGCCTTACAGGGATTTTTCCATGGGTGTCACACGGATACCGGAAAATGCCTCTTCCCCTGATAAGGCACTAAACCCCAGCCTGCCGTAAAAGTCCACCGCGTAGGGCGCTGCCATAACGGAAACAGACTGCTGTTTTTTTTCCTCTTTTAAGTATTTTGACATTCTATGAATCAACTCTGTCCCAATACCCTGCCTGTGGTATGCTTCATCCACAAAAAGCAGGGAAATCCGGTTTCCGTTTCTGGAAGAAATCTGTCCTATGATTTTCTCACCGTCCAAAACCACAAGCATGGGATACCTGCCTTCCAGAAACAGATGGTATATCATCCCGTTGGTAATAAATTCATGGAAATTGGCAATTCCCTCACTCGTATAGTCACCGGCTTCAAACTTCATAAAAGTTTTCCAGACCATCTCCATGGTCGGCTTCCAGTCCTCACAAGTCGCCCATCGTATATCATATGATATCATCTTGTAAACTCCCGTCACTCAGAAAAAGCTTTTACAAGCCATCTGATTTTCTTTTCAATCATATCAAATTTAACCACGGCTGACAAGGTGTTTTGCAAGCCAGTCCCCGATATCTTCCATAACCTGTCCTCTGTCAAGTTCATTTAAAAGCTCATGCCTGTCTTCGGGATATAATTTCAATTCTATATTTTCAAGGCCCGCATCCAAAAGCGCCTGATATGCCTTTTTCACGCCTTTCCCATAATCACCCACCGGGTCCTCCTCACCGGATGCCATGAAAACGGGCAGGTTTTTGGGAATACTATCCAGATTCTCTTTCTTCTTGCATCTGGATATCAGTGCAAACGAAGTCTGAAATCCATTGACGGTGAACACGAAGCCGCAATCCTTGTCTGCAATGTAGTCCGCAACCTTTTCCCCATCCCGGCTCAGCCAGTCAAAATCTGTTTTGGCGTCCTTGATATGCTTGTTGTAGCCTCCGAAGGCTGCTTTATCTATAAAACGGCTCACATGCTTTGGCCCTTTAAACGCCCTCTGAAGGGCAGCCGTGGCTTTGGCAACCGCGAGAAGCGCGTCCGGCTGCATACCGGTTCCCAAAATAAGGGCTCCGTCGATACCGGTGCCATACCTGCAAATGTAATTTCTCAAAATAAAGGAACCCATACTGTGTCCCAATATAAAATACGGCACTCCCGGGTATAATTCCTGCGTCATCTTTTTTAATCTGTGCACATCCCTCACCACCACCGTGGCAGGGTCCTGTTCACAAAAATACCCTTGCAGTTCTCCTTCCCCGACGCTCTTTCCATGTCCCAGATGGTCCTCACCCGTAACCACGAAATTTCTCTCCGTCAGAAAATTTGCAAATTCTTCGTATCTCTCCGCATATTCCGCCATACCGTGTATAATCTGTACCACCGCCACCACATTTTCACTGTCGGGAGTCCACCTTACGGCGTGTATCCTGGAGCTGTTATCCCTGGAATCAAAATAAAATTCTTCTTTTTTCATCGCCATCCTCCGGTACGCTTTCTTTATAAAAATGCATGGCCGCCGGGACCATGCATTCATTATACAACACTTATCTTGATAATTATATAGTTTTATGGATGTTTTTAAAACATTTCTTTATTATTTTATTGTTTTTTAACAAATTTCCGCTCCGGCAGGCATATTTTTTTCCGGAGTCATCAATGCAAGGTTTCCTTTATCATCTTCTGCGCAGAGAAGCATTCCCTCCGACACCACCCCTGCCAGCGTCGCGGGCTTTAGATTCACCAGCACCATCACCTTTTTGCCCACCATCTCTTCCGGTGAGTAATGTGCCTTGATACCGGAAACAATCTGTTTCACCTGACTGCCGATTTTTACCTGACTGCACAATAGCTTTTTGGACTTTGGAACGGCCTCGCAGGAAATGATTTCCCCTACCTGAAACTGTAGCTTTGCAAAGTCATCATAAGTGATTTCCGGTTTGGTTTCCAAATCTATGACATTACTGTCATTTTCTTTATTTCCTTCTTCTTCCTTTGCTGCCGCCATAGCTGCCATGAGTTCCTCTTCCCGCTTCTCCACTTCCTTTTTGTCCACACGGGCAAACAAAATCTCCGGCTCCCCGGTAACTTTGCCGCCGCCCGGATACAACCCGAACGTCCTAAGCTCCTCAAATCCACGCAGGGAGGTATTTAGCTGACGTGCAATTTTTTCGGCTGTTTCAGGCATAAAGGGCTTAAGCAGGGAAGCGCCGATTACGATGCCCTCCACCAAATTATAAAGAACGGTGGAAAGGCGGTCTGCCTTTGATTCGTCCTTCGCCAGCACCCAGGGTTCTGTTTCGTCTATATACTTATTGCAGCGTTTAAATACCGCAAAGATTTCCGTAAGCGCGTCCGCTACCCGAAGCGTCGCCATCTTTGCTTCTACTTTTTCCAATGCTCCGATGGCCGTTGCCTTTAAATCATCATCTGTTGCAGCGCACACAGCGCCCTTGTCCGCCACAACTCCCCCAAAATATTTGTTACTCATGGAAATGGTGCGGTTTACCAGATTGCCCAACGTATTTGCCAAATCCGTGTTAGTCCTCTCTGCAATCAACTCCCATGTGGCATTTCCGTCATTTTCATAAGGCATCTCGTGCAGCATATAGTACCGCACTGCGTCCACGCCAAAGAAATCTACCAAATCATCCACATAGATGATATTTCCTTTGGACTTGCTCATCTTGCCGCCGTTCATCATCAGCCATGGATGGCCGAAAACCTGCCCGGGCAGGGGCTCTCCCAGCGCCATCAGGAATATGGGCCAGTAAATGGTATGGAAACGGACAATGTCCTTTCCAATCAGATGGAGGTCTGCGGGCCACAGCTTCTTATACTGCTCCGTACTGTTGCCGTCCGCGTCATAACCAATGCCGGTAATATAATTGCTCAGCGCATCCAGCCAGATATAAATTACATGCTTATCATCAAAATCCACGGGAATCCCCCATTTGACGGAGGTTCTGGACACGCACAAGTCCTGTAACCCCGGCAGAAGGAAATTGTTCATCATTTCGTTCTTACGGGATACGGGCTGTATAAACTCAGGATGGGCATTGATATGCGCAATCAGCTTATCCGCATACTTGCTCATTTTGAAAAAATAGGCTTCTTCCTTCGCCGGTTTCACTTCCCTGCCGCAATCGGGGCATTTGCCGTCTGCCAGCTGCGATTCCGTCCAGAAAGATTCACAGGGCGTACAGTAAAGGCCTTCATATTCCCCTTTGTAAATATCTCCCTGTTCATACAGCTTCTTAAAAATTTTCTGTACCTGTTTTTCATGATTTTCATCGGTTGTCCGGATAAAATTGTCATAAGAAATATTCAGCAAATCGCAAAGCTGCCTTATGGTACCGGCAATATTATCCACAAATTCCTTGGGGGTAACGCCTGCCTCCTCCGCCTTCATTTCGATTTTCTGTCCATGTTCATCCGTTCCGGTCTGGAAGAACACATCATAGCCCTGCGCCCTTTTATACCTGGCTATGCTGTCCGCCAGCACAATTTCATAGTTGTTTCCGATATGCGGCTTGCCTGATGTATAGGCAATAGCCGTAGTGATGTAATACTTTCCTTTGCTCATTTTGCTTCCTTTCCCTGCACCAAAAAACCCGCCTTCCCACACAAATATGTGCAAGAAGACGGGCCAAATGCCGTGTTACCACTTCTTTTTGCTCTTTCCTCACGGAAAAAACCTCTGCGGGTGCCTGCAAACACCCTCCCGCTATAACAGGCGGACCTGTTGCAGCCTTACCGCCCAAAGCGGTTCGGTGCACTGCTCCAAAGCCATGTTCCTTCTGCCAAGGCTTCCCTCCTCTCAGCATCCGCCGGCACGAATCTGCTGCCGGAATCCGGAGGGCTCTCTGTAAAGTCTCTGCAAAAGTACTCTCTTTTTCGTCGCTTTTACTTTTTATGTCTGATAGATTAACACAAACCGGATATGTTGTCAAATTATTTGGAGAACATTACCTTTTCGCTGTTAAACATACGGGTAAGCACCCATGCCATCAGGCCTGCAAATACCACGTTCACAATTATGGTTACCACCACCTGCACGGGCTGGTAGGTGAAAGAGAATATGGCATGCATACACTGTACGCTGTTGTAAATGGGAACGCAGAACACGCCTAAGCTCTTTTCCGCGTCGCCGCCAAACATGGGGGACAGTCCAACCAGCATTACAAGAATCATAAGCGGGGAAACCATCGTGCCTGCTTCCTTGATGCTCTTTGCAAAGGCCGAAATAATGGAAATCAGAGAAACCATTACCAGCACGGTTGTCAGGATAACACCCAAAAGCAGCAGGTAATCGGATATGACGTATACCGATGTATCCATGCCGGATCGTTCTCCTCCCATCAGCTTGGGCAGGGAAAGCATGGTGCCTGCAAAGCTGGAAACACCTGCCAGAAGGGCTATACAGCTTAAGCTGATAATCTTGCCCAATGCAAGGGCGCTTCTCTTCATCGGCGTCACAAGCAGGGTGGCAATCGTGCCCCTTTCTTTTTCTCCGGCAATGGATTCCGGCGCCACGGAGATACAGCCACTGAACATAAAGGACATTAAAAGCATCGGCAGCAGCATGGCAAACATCTGCCCTGTTACATCCTTTTTCGACGCAAGGTCATAACTTGCATCACCGGCATTGATATCCAGCTTATTAGCCATGGAAGCCTCATAACTATTGAGAATTTCCGTAAGGATACTGTGTATTTTCTGAGATTCCGATTCTGTGGAGTTATAATAGATTTCCACATTGGGAGCGCTCTGCCCGCCTGCCACATCATAGGCATCTACCTTGGCAATAAAATCTTCAGGGAATACCACCAGCACATCCGCTTCTTTTTCCTGTATCAAACCTTTTATATCATCCAGTTCCGATTCGGAAACCGAAGTCCACTCTGCTGAAACCTCATCAAACATAGGAGAAAGTTCCTTGGGCATATTCTGCACATATGCCTTTGCCACGTACTCGTCATCCGTCATAAATTCTTTCATCATACCCTGGCCCATAAAGGAATAAATCAGGTAGATAAGCAGACCGGGCATCAGCACCGTGGTAAAAATCATTCTTTTGTCCTTAAAAAACCGGGCAAACTCTTTTCTAATTATTGTCAACATATCTTTTTTCATGCGATACTTCCCACCTTTTCCTCGTATATTTCAAAAAATCTGTCCTCTAAGCTCTTTCCGTCCGTAATGGCGGCAAGTGAATCACAACACACCATCCGACCGTTTATGATAATGCCTACCCGGTCGCATATTTTCTCAATCAGGCTGAAAATATGTGTGGAAACAATAATGGTTTTGCCCTGTTCCTTCAAATCCACCAGAAAATCCGTTACCACCTTTGCGGTCAGCACATCCAGTCCGTTTGTCGGCTCGTCAAATATGATGATATCCGGGTCATGCACCATGGAGATTACCAGGGAAGCCTTCTGCTTCATACCTGTGGAAAGGTTTCCCACCTTCACCTCCGCAAATTTATCAATGCCGAAGCGTTCAAACAAATCCTTTTTGCGGACATTCTTCTCCTCTGCAGGCACGCCGTGTAAATCGGCAAAAAAATCAAATAAGTAATTGGGCGTAAAAAACTCCTCCAGCTTCAGTTCGCTGGTCAGAAATCCGATTTTGCTGCGGACCTCCTCCGGGTTTTTTACAATGCTTGCCCCATCCAGAACGGCGTCGCCTTCATCCGGCTTAATCAGTGTGGCAAGCATCCGAAGCGTTGTGGTCTTGCCGGCGCCGTTGGGTCCCAGAAGCCCGAACACCTCTCCCCTGTATGCCGTAAAGGATAAATCATCCACGGCAACCTTCTGCTTTTCGCTTGTCTTTTCGATTTTTTGCTGCTTTGCAGAAAGCTTAAATGTTTTTTTCAAGCCCTGCACCTGTAAAATTTCTTCCATAATCTCCTCTCTTTCCGCCGCTGTGCGGCATGAGCATCTTTAATTTATCTGATTTTATCGAAATACTTTATAAACGCCAGGTAACAAAAGAAAAATATACATATCAGTATACAGCATACATATATCAGTTCTTCAATAAATAAGCTGCCGATAATCATCAGCACATAAAGCACGGCCAGCACAACCTTCGCCGTTGCCTGCAATGCAAGATTGCGAATTTCCACATTCCGCTCATCCACTTCCTTTAAGCGCTGCTCCTTTAGTTTTTCCTCACTCCCTAATATTCTGCGCATTCTGAATACGGCAGTCAGGGAGCCGCCGCAAAGTCCGAAACCGATGCCCATAAAAACACCTGACCGGTAATCGTCCGCCTCTTCTCCCAGCCAAAGCATCAAAAGGATGCTGGCTGCAATGGTAAGCAGTCCCACTCCAAACAAAAACCAGACCCTGTTCTGCCTTTTTCGCAGGACAATCCGAAACTCTTCATTGTTTTTTGCCTTGTTGTTATCACAGAACAGTCCTACCATAAATTTTCATCCTCCCCGTCAAAAATAAAAATCTCCTCTATGCGCACGCCGAAAAACTGTGCAATTTTATGTGCCAGTACAAGGGAAGCATTGTACCTGCCGTTTTCCAGTGAGATAATCGTCTGGCGGCTTACATTAACCGCGTCCGCCAGTTCGTTCTGTGTCACCCGCAGTTCCTTGCGCAATTCCTGAATCCTGTTCTGCACACGCCCTCCCTTTCCTGCCCTGCCATCATACTTCTTTTCAAGGCAATTTTCAACACTTAACAAACAAGTAAAGCATACTTTACTTTTGAAGTATAGTATGCTTTACATTAAATGTCAAGTATATTTTACATTTTTTTAGTTAAGTAATCCTTTTTATTCAGCATCCGCCGGAAGGGAAAAACTCACCCCCAGGGAAAACCTCTCGGTAATTCCCTCTTCATTTTCCACAAAAACCGGCTTACTGAACAGATAGACTCCTTTTGGCAGTTTACCGTACAGCCATTCCCAGTTATTTTCCGCTTTCCTGTAGCCGCCTGCCTCCACCGGATAGGCCGGCTGGTTAAACGCCCCGTTATCAATAATATAGGGCACATCCACCCAGTTATTGTCCTCCCATCTTTGCAGCTTAAAATCATCCGAAAAAGATAACTCATTGCCGGAATTGTTAAAAATTTCAAAAACAATTCCCGTATCCGTCGCTTCCACTGCTATCATGGCAAATGTGGACGAGGACAAAAAAACATCGGCAAAAATCGGGTAAGTCTTATATTCATATTCATTTTCCCCTTTGTATCCTATTTCTTCATAACAGATATCTCCTACTGTACCCTCCATGGAAGAAAGGTATCCATATCTGACGCTTCCGTCATCTTTTGGAATGACCGCACGCCTGTCTGAACGAAAGCCTGCATATTCCTCCAAAAACTCACTTTGACTGACAAAATCTTCAAACAGTTCGACTCCGGTTAGGTCTTGGGGCTTTAACACAAGGCTTTGAGTTGAAACATCATAAACATACATGCTGTTGCCGGACAAAGGCGCAAGGTATACTTTGCTGCCATCCTTTGCAACAGAAACCTCGCAATAATTATCGCCCTGTGTGGCGTCACACCCGATTGCCTTCAAATCCACCGCACCGATAATGGAACGTGATTGGGTATCGCATACAAATAACCCAAAATATCCATGAAAAATCATAATCCGGCCGTCCGCATAATCCAGAATCATGTTATCCGATCCTATCGGCATGTCAACCATCAAGGCAGGCTGTGCAATTTCAACGGTTTTCTCCCATCCTCCTTCCGTCTCTGATGGCGGCGTCACTTCCTCCGGTTCTGTCTGTGTGCTTAATCGGAAAACAGAACCGTCAACCACATCCGGTATTTCATTAATCCCGCTGCCCACCAATTTTTCCGAGCCTTCCTGAATAAATATCAAGGCGTCGTCTTCTATTCTGAAACGGTATTGATAACCTCCCATGGAAGTCAGGGTCAGGATATCACTCTCTATCGCATAATTCCCGTAAGGAAGACGGCTGCTTATCAGACTGTAAGAAAACGACATGGTTTCCCCGTCAATGACAATTTTCTGAAAATCGGAATTTTCCAGCAGATAAACTCCGTCCTTCACCTGCATATCCTCCTCGTTTTCTTTATCCGTTGACGGCGGATTGCTGATAAGCCCTGCCGCAAGCAGGATGACGACTGCTGCCGCAAAAACCGACAACCCCAAAAGCGGTTTTTTGTAACGCAGGACATGCCGGATTCTTTCCTTGGGACTGCCCTCCGAAAAGGCCAACGGTACGCCCTTAAGCCTTTTGTCCACGGCGCAGTCAAGCAATATCCTTGCATAATCCTTCCTGCATCCTTCTCCAAGCTTTTTCATGACCGCTTCGTCGCACGCCGCTTCCATATCCCTGCCAAGCATCGCAAACGCCGCCCAGGCAAGCGGATTAAACCAATGCAATACCGTAATCAGAAAAGCGGACATTTTATAGAGATGGTCCCCTCTCTTTATATGCATCCGTTCATGCGCAAGCACATACTCCCTGTCAGCAGCCTCCAGCGAAGACGGCAGATAAATCCGCGGACGCAGGATACCAAGTACAAAGGGCGTGCCGATATAGTCCGCCAGAAAAATATTGTCCTTTAGACAGATGCTGCACCGCAGATTCCGTTTCAGGCAAAAATAAGAAACCATACTGTATACCAGACACGCCGTTACTCCTGCAAGCCAGATAAGGCGTATTACAAACAGCCACACCTGCATGGGATTGACGCTTGCTTCGGGCGTAGCCGCCGGCAGTGCCTGACTGACGAGCACATCCACATAGGCGCTGCCCGTGGCAATCTTAGGCTCCGCCATATAGCCGATATCCGGCGGCAGCAACGGCTCCTTTTGAGGAAACATGCTCAACACACTCTCTATGGAAAATGGAAAAACCATCCTGAAAAGCGGAATCGCCCACAACATACAGGTATCCTTTCGGGGAACACGGAAAAGACAAAACAAAAGCCTTGCCGCCATAATAAAGCAGATAACGATTGCCGCCTCATAACTCCTGTTCAGCAGGGAAATAAAAAATGCCTCCATATACGCACCTCCTATCTGCTTCTGTCAATAATATTTTGCAGTTCCTTAATTTCCTTCTCACTCAGACTCCTACGGGAGGTGAAGGCAGCCAGAAATCCCGGAAGGGAGCCCCCAAAAGAATGCTCCACATACCGCTCGCTCTGCCTTGCCAGAAATTCCTCTTTGGTAAGCAGTACCCGTACAGTCCCGCTTTGGTTTTCAAAGATGCCCCTGTCGCTCAGTTTTTTTAGAACTGTATAAGTGGTGGTACGTTTCCACCCGAGTTCATTTTCACAATACTTAATCAGTTCTGCCGTGGACAACGGCGCATGGGACCAGATGATGTCCGCAAATTTTCCTTCAATATTGCCCAATGTGTATTCTTCCATAAATTCCTTTCCATACCCTTGCAGATTCCGTATCCTGTGCAAAAATATTGTCTATTCATTATAGACAATATAAGTCTATCATGAATAGACACATCTGTCAACCCTACTCCCCAAAAGTTGCATAACAAAAGGGACACCTGCTATTTGGAAGTGTCCCTTTTGATTATAATCCATTATGATTCGTTTCTCATATGCCTGCTCATTTTAATGTTATCAATTTTAATGCTTGCCCCCTCCGGCAAAATTATCGTAAATTCTGCCGTATCATCTCCTGCCCCTTCCGGAACGGAAAACAAAAGTTCAAAACGCTCCATACCGTTAGATGCCGTATATGCACAAGTATCTTCCAGATATATCTTACCGTCAGAGCCGATAACCGTAAAAGCCACTTCTGTATCGGTTTCGCCCAGCAAATCAAAACGCACGTAATAATTTGCACCACTGTAAAGAGGTATTCCTTTCTGGTAAAGCCGGGCATTCTCTCCTGTAGCAGTAAGTTCCGCCATTCTGCTGTAATCCTTTGTTCCATCTGCCAAAGTAACATAATCCGGGATTGAAACATCCATGTTTTCCGTGTGCCAGAAAGCCAATCTCTTTACTCCCTGGTCAAAAGTGCCGTTGTAGACAATGCTGCCGCCAAACAGCGGTGTTTTTTTCATGTCATTATCCACACCGCCTTCTGTCTGAACCAGTAAAACACTGACATTTCCAATCCAGATGCTTCCCGTGTTAAGACCAAGGTTAAACTCCAGACGGGCTGTCGGGTCTGTACCGCTGTTCATTTTAAACATAAAACTGTAATTTTCCAGTTCTGTTCCGATGGCAAACTCCTTGGTAGAATACTTCACCCAGCTGTTATCACCATCACCGCTTGGTGAAACCACTATGCTTCTGTTCTCCGAAGCCTTTGCATCAAAACTCACCTGATAGGTGTATCCTTCTATCACCGGCAGATGCTGTATCAGCTGCACCGCATAAGTCTGGTCTCCTCCGCTTGTGATGTCTATTCTGGCAAAATTGCCCTCCTCAAGCTCCTCCACTTCAGCCGTCGCCGCCCCGCCAAAATTTCCTACCGCAAACTGCCAATCCTTGCTGTCTGCCACGACACCGGTGTCTGTGTTTCTGATTGCCTCCGTATTCATAGTGGAAAGTTCTTTGTCAACTATGAACTCTCCGTCGGCGTAGCTTTCCGCATATGCGGCAAACCCTTCCGTGTCCCTGGTATCTATCACTATACCTTCCTGTAATTCTTCTGTTTCATACCCCTCTTCTTTGTGGTAAACCCTTACAAAATCCACCTCCATTGTCGCGGGGTATTCTGCATTTTCAAGATTTGCTTCCGAATCAAAAGTACCACCTACCGCAAGATTTAACAAAATGTAAAACGGAACATCATAAGGTGCAGGAAATGTGTACTCTGCTCCACTGGCTTTTCCCTGACTGTACCACTTGTCCAGTGTGTAAAAGCACTCGCCGTCCACATACCAGCGAAGTGCGGTCGGCTCCCACTCCAGCGCATAGACATGGTAATCCGTGATATCCGTTCCTTCGGGAAATACATAATCTTCTCCCTTATACACATTGTTCGGCCATACTTTTCCGTAGTGTGCGGTTCCGCCCGCACGCTCCGGCAGCCTGCCGCGGGCTTCCATAATATCAATTTCACCGGAAGCCGCCCATCCGCCGTAAATATCTTCATCTACAGGCAGCATCCAGAAAGCCGGCCATAAGCCTTCTCCCGAAGGCATCTTAATCCGGGCTTCCACCCAGCCGTAAGTGGTGGAAAAAATCGCTTCGTCTTCATTCGTCATGGTTCTGATACGGCCGGAGGTATAAGGCATTCCTTCATATTTTTCTTCCTCTTTAATTGCCGTAATTATCAGTTTGCCGTCCTCGACACGTACATTTTCGGTCCTGTCTGTATAGTACTGCAGTTCGGAATTGCCCCATCCGTCCAGTCCGTACTGGGAGCCTGTTCCGTACTGGTAATCCCATTTTGTGGTATCCAGACTGTCTCCGTCAAACTCGTCATTCCAGACCAGAACATAGCCTTCATCGGATTTATCCGGATTATCCACAAAGGTATCTGTTTCATCCGGTGTATCTGTCTGTAATTGCGTTTCCTGATTTGCCCCGGTATCCTGCGGCTCTTTGGCAGTATCGCCGCATGCAGCCAGCCCTGCCGCAATTCCCGCTGCCAGCGTTATGGCAAGTATTTTTTTCCCTGCCAGCACTTGTCTTTTTTTACATATCTTTTTCATTTTGGCATCTGCCTCCCCATTTTGTATGATAGCTTTAGTATAACAATATCTTTTTTCCATATGGGTAAGCGTTTTTTTAATAAAGTTTCAAAATTTTAGTAAAAAAGAAAGGAGGCTTAAAGCCTCCCTTCCCTTCTTTGTATTACTTTTTTCACTATCCAAAAAATGAACGCCGCATCCAATATACCGAGTATCATTCCTCCGAAAATATCCGTCGGATAATGCACAAACAGGTACAGTCTGGAAAATGCTATGGATGCCGCAAGCAAAAGTGCAAATGCACCTGCTTTTTTAAAGTACAGAAAAATGACCGTTGCCGCCGTAAAGCCATTTAAGCTGTGCCCGGAGGGAAAAGAATATTCACCCGGAAACGGAATCAAAAGCCTTACGGACGTATCTACCGCACAGGGGCGGGGCCTTGCAATCAGATTTTTCAGCAAAAGATTTCCCAGCAGGAAAGACAACGCCATAGCGCCCATCATGGTGAAACCGCAACGCCTGGTTCTCTTTGGAAAAACCAGTACAATACTCAGAAATATCCAAATCAGTCCGGCATTTCCCAAGGTGGACAACAAAATCATAATTGAATCCAGCAAATCCGTGTGCAGTTCCTGTATCGCATGTAAAATCTGTAATTCCATACAAATCTACCTTAACTTTGGTGTCTACATGGTAACAAAGATAAATTTCAGTGTAAACAGCAATGCTATTACCGTAACAACAATATCATTCTTCTTGTATTTGCCTGTGCAGAGCGTCATAATGACATAAGTGATGGCGCCAAGTCCGATACCGTTTGCAATGGAGTAAGTCATCGGCATCATGATAAGTGCGACAAATGCCGGAAGTGCGGAGCGAAGGTCATCCATGTCCACTTTGGCAAAACTCTTTAACATCAGCACGCCTACATAAATCAATGCGGATGCCGTTGCAGCAGAAGGCACAATGTTTGCAAGCGGGGTGAGGAAAAGACAGATGCCAAGGCAGATAGCCGTAACTACACTGGTGAGGCCTGTCCGACCGCCTTCTGCAACACCTGCGGAAGATTCCACAAAAGTAGTACAGGTGGAAGTTCCGAGCACTGCACCGGAAACGGTTGCAATGGAGTCACTGAGCATAGCCTGGTTTACACGGATGGGGTCACCCTTTTCATCCAGCATATTCGCCTGAGAAGCAGTGCCGTAAAGGGTTCCGAGTGTATCAAACATATCTACCAGACAGAAAGTGATAATCAGCATAATTGCATTGAAGATACCGCCAATATGTGCGCCGCCGAAAGCATTGCTCCATGCAGTGGCGCTGAAAATACCTGTAATGCCAACTTTTCCAAAATCCTTAAAGGATTGTCCGACACTGCTGATATCAAAATTAGGCACTGTGCCGGAAAGGATATAATAAAGAACCGTTGAAGCTATAATACCGATGATAACGTTACCTTTTACCTTCAGCTTGCCAAGCACGCCGATGATAAGCAGTCCCAGCAATGCAATAAGGGCAGGAAGCGCTGTTTCTTTAAAAGTACCGTTTGCAATTGCACCCTTGATATCCACAAACTGTACCAGCGTGTACTGGTTTGCCTGGATAATGCCTGCATTCTGGAAACCGATAAAGGCAATGAAAAGACCGATACCGGCAGGAATTGCTTTCTTTAAGCAGTCCGGCATGGCTTTTGCAATATAACTGCGAAGGCCCGTTACGGAAAGCAGCAGGAAAATAATACCGGAAATGAAAATGATAACAAGACCGGAATGATAACCGTCAAGCACATCAACGCCGTTAAAAAATGCGCCCGATACAAAGCAGGTACAGAAGAATGCGTTAAGTCCCATTCCGCACGCCTGTGCATAAGGCAGTTTAGCAAGAAACGCCATCAACAGGGTACCGATAATGGCTGCCAGAATAGATGCAATATATACCGCATTCCATATCTGTCCCAGAACCGAAGCATCTGCCCCTGCGCCCACAAGCCAGCCGCCTGCGCCTCCGGCTGCAACCTGGTTCGGGTTTACAAAAATAATGTAAGCCAGCGCAAAGAAGGTTGTCAGTCCGGCAGCAATCTCTGTTCTGACTGTCGTGTTGTTCTCTTTGAGTTTGAAGAATTTCTCCATGTTTTTTCCCTCCATCATAGTCGTCTGCGTCACGGGAAATGGCCCATGCCAAATCCGCAAAACATAGGGAAATTATAACACTCTTTCACTTTATTTACAACAATTCTGTTAAATAACCTGCTAATTTTCGTTAAATTTAGAAATAACCTCCAAAAATCCGGCTGTATTGTCCTTAATATTACCGTGGAAAACTGCCGAACCTGCTACAATGACATTGGCGCCTGCCGCCAGCACGCTTTCTAAATTGCTCCTGTTAATGCCTCCGTCTGCCTGAATATCGATTTTTTTCCCGGACTCCCGGACCATTTTACGGACTGCCCTTATCTTTTCCGTGCAGGCTTCTATATAAGCCTGTCCGCCAAATCCCGGTTCCACCGTCATGACAAGAAACATGTCCGCTTCTTCCATATAAGGGGAAAGCGTTTCCACCGGCGTACCCGGTTTAATGGCTATGCCGGCTTTCATTCCTCTTTGATGTATTTCCGTAATGATTTCTCCTGCCTTGTCCGTGGCTTCTATATGAAAAGTTATAACATCCGCGCCGCAGTCGGCAAATTCGCGGATATATCGCTCCGGCCTGTCAATCATCAGATGTACGTCAAATACTTTTGCGGTAATCTTCCTGATAGACTTGATAACAGGCATTCCATAGGAAATGGACGGTACAAAAAGCCCGTCCATGACATCGATATGCATGTATTGTGCACCCGCCTCATCCAGTGCATGTATCTGTTCTCCGAGTCTTGTAAAATCCGCCGACAGAATGGAAGGAGATAATATATTCATCTTTCTTCTTCCTCCTTTGCCTGCCCGTTTAACACCTGCATATCTTCTATATAATTATCAATCTTTTTAGACATATACAGGACAGCTGCCAAATCCGTTGCCCCGCTGAATATCAGTCCCACGCCAATCAGCCTGAACAGCAAAATTGCTGTTCCGAAAGGATTCACCAGCAATATAATCCCCAATACAATATTAACCAGGGAAAGTAAAAACAGCACAATGCCGTTTCCGTATCCCATACGCCGCACGTCGATGCAGTTCTGTAATTTAATAAAACCGCTTATGATAACGGCAATCCCTAAAAGAAAGGGTATCAGAGATATTACCAAATCCGCCTTGTAAAACAGGAAAACTCCCAAAAGCACGGAAACCAGTCCGCTCACAAAATCATTTCTGTAAGTGTTTTTTGACACATCACGGAACAGATAAATACAGACGGCTGTCATTCCTGCCACAACGGCGGCGCCGCCTGTAGCATAACAGATTGTTCTTGCCGTAGTCTCCGGGAATATAAGCAGTACTGCGCCCATCAGTATATACAAAATATGATACAAAATGGACTGCCATTTTAATTCTTTTATAAATCTCATTTGCCTGCCTCCTTTGTCTATGATTCTAACATACTATTTCACGCAGGCTATGTCAATCGAGTTTTTGCGCTACCTCCTGTTTTAATGCTTCCCATGCATTTTCATTTTCCACATAGTAAAGCGGGCAGAGTTTGCCGCCGCAGTCATAGTGTCTCAAAATATCTTCTTGGGACAAGTGATATGTCTGCAGCAGATATGCGAGAAGTTCTACCAGGGCATCATGGGTTTCTTTGGTAAAAGACGAATCTTCCTCATCAAGATAACAGCATTCAATGGAAATGGAATCAAAATTTCTGGTCTGCACACCATATGCAATTTCATTGAGCGGGATGCACTGGATGATTTCCCCGTCGTAACCTATAATAAAATGCGCGCTTGCGGAACGTTCGTGCGTATCCTTAAGCTGTTCAAAATAACTTCTGTTATTAGCCGCACTGGTACCCGGATTGGCTGTGTAATGGACAAAAATACTATTCACTTCCTCCAGTGCGTCACCGGGACGGGAGTATTCATTGGGGGTCAGATAGTCCGTTGTCCACTCAGGATGCTGCACGGTTTCATTCATCACCGGCGCTGTAATATCCTCTTTTTTCGGAAGCGGCCGCTTGGATTCTCCCCCATCTTTCAGAAACAGGGCCACCAGCCAGTAAAATGCTGCTGTTAAAGCAAGCATGGTAAAAAGGATTGTTACGGTTCTCTGCTGCCTTTTTTTCTTCTGTTGCTGCCGTGCGAGCATTACCCGCCTCTGCTGCTTTCTTTGCGCCTCTTTCTTTCGATATGCTGTATCTGTATATTCCTCTCCGGATGCGCCATATGGGTTTCCCACTGCCGTCCCGGTTCCCGCACCCCTTGACGCCGTCTGCCTGTTTCCGGCGTGTGGGCTCCTCGCACCCTGCGCCGCCACCCGCCTGTTTCCGAACTGTTCCGCCAGATATGGGTTCCGCAGCTTTGTCAGTTCCAATTGTAACTCTTTTTCCCTTTGTCCCTCATGCATTGGTATATTCTTCTTTCCCGAAAATCTTTTGCAACAACAGGTATTATATCAGATTTTCAGGGAAATTTTTTTAATGCTTTCTTAATATTCGCTTAGGAAAAATTAATCCTTTACCGCCAATGCAGGTGATGAAGCCCGCCTTCTTTCTGCATCATGGAAAAACCGTTCTGCCGCAGCGCCTCATAAAGCACAATGGCAACGGCATTGGACAGGTTTAAAGAGCGGATGGCAGGCAGCATGGGAATGCGGATACAGGAATCCTCATTTTCTACCAATATTTCTTCCGGTATTCCTGCGCTTTCCTTACCAAACATAATAAAATCATCCGGTCCATAGGCAACTTCCGCATAGGAGTATTTGGCCTTTGTGGTTGCCATCCAGACTTTTGCCCCCGGATGACAGTCTGTAAATTCCTGATAATTTATGTAACGGGTCAGGTTGAGCTGTTCCCAGTAATCCATCCCTGCCCTCTTTATGGACTTTTCATCCAGATGAAAACCCAATGGCTCAATCAGATGCAGGGAAGTGCCTGTCGCCACACAGGTCCGCCCGATGTTTCCCGTATTTGCCGGTATCTCCGGCTGATGAAGTACAATGTGCATATCGTATCCGTCCGTCTACTTTTTCTGTTCTTCCCGCAGTTTTGTGATAAACCTGGAAAGCCTCTCCATGGCAACCCGCAGTTTGTCTAAGGAATAAGCATAGGAAATGCGCAGAAAGCCTTCCCCGCTTTCTCCAAAGGCATCTCCCGGCACGGCCGCCACGTTCTCTTCATCCAGAAAACGGGTTGCAAACTCCTCACTTGTCATACCAAACTCCTTGATGCAGGGAAATACATAAAAAGCGCCGAACGGCTCAAAGCATTCCAGTCCCATCTCTTTGAACGAGTGCATCAGATACCGCCTTCTCTGGTTATATGCCGTACGCATCTCCAGAACATCCTCGTCACCGTTTTTGAGCGCCTCAATTCCTGCATATTGTCCGGTGGTCGGCGCACACATGATGGCAAACTGATGAATCTTCGTCATCTGTTCAATAACATTTGCAGGACCGCATGCATATCCCATACGCCATCCCGTCATGGCGTATGCCTTGGAGAAGCCGTTGATAAGCACGGTTCTCTCCTGCATACCGGGAATGCTTACGATGGACACATGCTTACCTTTATAAGTCAGTTCACCGTATATTTCATCGGAAATGACAAAAATATCCTTTTCAAGCACAATCTTTGCAACAGCTTCCAAATCTTCTTTTTCCATAATGGCGCCGGTGGGATTGTTGGGAAAAGGCAATACCAGTATCTTTGTGTTCTCGGTAATGGCTTCGGACAGTTCTTCCGCCGTCAGGCGAAATTCATTTTCCGCCTTTAAAGGAATAATCACCGGCTTTGCCCCGGCAAGGACTGCGCACGGCTCATAAGATACATAGCTGGGCTGGGGTATCAGCACTTCCTCACCGCATCCGGGATTAATCATGGCACGCATTGCGATGTCAATCGCCTCGGAACCTCCCACTGTGACAAGCACTTCCTTGCCCGCATGGTAGCGTACCCCCTGCGTCCGGTAAAGATACCGTCCGATTTCCTCCCTGAGGGCCATCAGTCCCGCATTTGACGTATATTTTGTGTGTCCTCTCTCCAAGGAATAAATGCCCTCGTCGCGTATATGCCAGGGAGTGGCAAAATCGGGTTCCCCGACGCCTAAGGAAATAATATCCTTTCTTTCACTGACTATATCAAAAAACTTACGGATGCCGGAGGGTTTGATTTCGACAACCTGGTCTGCAAGTGGATTTCTCATGGTGTAATCAGCTCTCTTTCGTCTTCAAATTTTTTCGTCAGAATGGTGCCGTGGTCTTTATATTTTTTCAATACGAAGTGGGTCGCCGTACTCAGTACATTATCCAGGGTGGACAGCTTATCCGACACAAAGTTGGAAATCTCTTTCAGGGATTTTCCTTCCAGCGATACCAGAAGGTCATATCCACCCGAAATCAGGTATACAGAATGTACCTCGGGATATTTATAGATGCGCTCTGCAATATTGTCGAAACCCTGTCCTCTCTGGGGGGTAATCCGCACTTCAATCAGGGCATTTACTTTTTCCAGACTGGTCAGTTCCCAGTTAATCATGGTGTGGTAGCCGCAGATAATTCCCTCGCTTTCCAATGCGGCAAGTTCATTTACCACATCAATCTCTTCCACTCCCAGTATCACCGCCAGTTCTTTTAAATTCATGCGGCTGTTTTTCTCAATAATACGCAATAACTCTTCTCTCATTTTACATTCTCCTTTATATTTTTATGATGGCATCCGTTTGGGGCCTTTCCAGAAAACGTCTTTCTTCCTCATTTACCACAATCCTGTCATGGCTGTTTGTCACTTTGCCGATTACCGCTGCCGGAATATGTACCGCGTCCAAAGCCTGCACCAGACTTTCACCATTGTCTGACGTCATGAGCAGGCAGCCGCCGGAAAGCAGTTCATAGGGGCTTATGCCAAAAACTTCACATACCTCTATGGTTTCCTGCCTGACGGGAATCTTTTTCAAGTCTATTGTCAGTCCAACGCCAGCGCTTTCCGCCAGTTCCCATAACGCGGCAAAGATACCGCCTCCGGAAACATCATGCATCGCGCTCACATTGGACTTTGCCGCTATGGCGGCCTCCGGCAGTACGGATAGGTATGATGCAAACTCTTCTGCTTCTTTTACCATGTGATACGGGATTCTTTCTGCCAGCCTGTCCCCATGTCGCCGTGCCAGAAGCGCCGTGCCCTCCAAACCTATCCATTTGCTGGCAACTACATCCTGTCCGGCTTTGGCGCCGCCGGGAAACAAAACATCTTCCCCGGAAATGCCTGTTACCGTTACGACAGCCATTACCCCGGAAACTGATTCCGAAACTTCCGTATGCCCTCCCGCTATCTGCATTTGCAGCGCATCAGCCGCCTTATCCGCTTCTTTCATGATTTCCTGCAGCATTTTTTCTTCCGTTTCCTTAGGCAGAAGCAGGGCAACCGTTGCCATCACGGGGACTGCGCCTCCACAGGCGGCATTGTTGGCGGCTTTCATAACCGCAAAAAGGATTTCTGCCGGTTCTTTTAAGGCAAAGCTATGGACTGACTGTGTAAAAAATGCACCGCCACATGAAAAAATGGCGCAGTCTGACCCTGCACCACTTTTTATATTATCATTTTTACTTTTAATATATTTTATCACGGAGCGTTTTAAAACGCTTTCTGATATTTTACCGACTTTCATCCCGTTTTTCCTTTTACCGTCCTTATTGCGGCGGCTGTTCCGCCGGGGGCGGAGCCGTCAGCATTGCGGCTACATTTTTCACATGGTCTATGCTGTTTGTTCCGATTGCCGCCATAATTTCATTGTAAGCATTGACATCCGGCGTGGACACACCGACCACCGCACTTCTCGGCACCATCTTATAACTGCTTGTATTGACTATCTCGCGGCTGACCTCTTCCCCGTTTTCTTTCACAATTTTCCACAATCTCGCTTTATAGCCGATATGCGCACCGGTCACGCTTACATAGCCGATGGGCTGCGTAACATCAGGATAAAGCACTTCTGTGGTCGGACTGATGACTTCCAATACTTCACTGACATATTCCACCGTATGACTCTCCGGCCTCGTCTCCACACCGTATATCGTAAAAGTGATTTTCTTATCCGTAGAAACATGACCTTCTATATAGATAGGGTGTCCCGTATTGTTTACAAATTTAAAATCCTTTCCTGAGGACTCCGCAATCGCTGCATCCGCAGAAGGCTCCACATAAGTTACAATCATGGAATGATTATATCTTTCCGTAACATCCAGTTCAGATAACAGCACGGCATTGTAAAGTGTCGTGGAAACCTGACAGATGCCACCGCCCAGGGAATCCACTACCTTGCCGTTTAAGTAAGACCCCGCCATATAATATCCATTTTTCTCTGTAAAAGGGGACACCGCTTCATAGGTGGAAAATTCATCTCCCGGATACAGTATTGTTCCGTTAATCAGATTGCATCCGTTTGTCACATTGGCGCTTCTGCTCTGACCGGATGAGGAAAACGATGTTGTATAGGTACCCAGCACATCCTTTACCTGCATAAGCTCTTCTTCGCTTCCGCGGGGTTCCGTAACCGAAACATCCAGATTGATGGAGCAGGCTTCGCGGTTCCAGTCCCCGGTCAGATACTCATAGATGGTGTCAATGGAAGTTTCTACATCCAGAAGATATCCCGTCTGTCCTCCGACAACCCGGAATACTCCCTCCTCCAATACAAGGGTGGCATCCACTGCTTCCCTGTCAAACTGTGTACACCGCTCTGCCAGGATACTGTCTATTGCCGCAACATCAAAATCCAGTTCAATTGCAAAGATTTTGTTTTCGTGTTCCAAATCTTTTAATGCTTTATAGCGCTGCACAATATTTCCCTGTGTGCCAAGCTTTATGGCTTCTTCTATAATATTACGGTTGCTCCAGCTGATTCCAAAATCCCCTGCCGATACAACAACCTCTTCATCTCCTCCGACTATCAGGACAACCTCCACATTTTTCAGGGAGTCCACATATTCTTCCACGGCAGCAGAAGCCTCCTCCGCGGTCATTCCCGCCAGGGAGAGTTCGCCTGCATATACGCCTTCTTTCATTGTGTCTGCACTTTTTGCTTTTGCCTCCATGGGACACAGCAGCAAAACTGCCGCCATGCAGGAAAGCAACATCACTTTTTGTATCATTCTTTTCATAAATTGATTGCGCTCCTCCAAAGCCTCACAGATTGAATTTGTCAAAAAAATATGGTACTCTTAAACAAATCACATGCCAAGCAGCATGGGAATAATCATGGCGAGAATCAAGAACAGGATAATAATTCCCGAAACAATTCTCTGCGTTTTCCTGTTATGCATATTTATCATGGCAATCTCCTAAGCAATGCTTTTTATTGGAATAATTAAAATCTACTGAAAGGATATTATATATGATAACATCATTTTTGTCCAGTTTTATCGTGTTCTGCCTGATGATTGCATATGTAACCCGCAAGCACAGGCGAATGGAAGAAAAATCCATCAAAGAATTCTGGGAGCGGGAAGCAAAGGCCAACAATACCCGGAAGAAACCTCTCGAACATCTTCCCTTTATTACAATTCCTTTTGACAGCCTTCCCATGGAAATCCTGAAGGATAATCCAAATGTAGCTGAATGCCATGACCTGCTTGCCAGCCTGTCCTCCGGGAAAATTCTAAATTTAACCGGCTATACCAATACTGATTTAAAATTGGAATACGGTACTGCCAATATCACCCTCCTGACGGAATACGACCAGAATTATACCCTTCTGGTCCGGACGCTGCAGGATTGGGCGGAAGTCCTGTATCTTTCCGGATACGAGGAAGAAGCACGCACGGTTCTGGAATTTGCCGTATCAACACAGACAGATGTCAGCCACACGTATTACCTTCTTGCCGATATTTATGACAAATACGGAGATGCCTCCAAAAAAGCAGCCCTCATCGAAACGGCCGGCAGTCTGCGTTCCTCCATGAAAAACGCTATCGTCCGTACTTTGCAAGAATCCGGTCCGTATAGCGGCTGGCTTCACTCCGTGTAAGCGCATCCAGATTGTATTCTATATTCAGTTTATGCCTGACAAGCAATTTATATAACCGTTCTTTTTGGGACGGAGTTATGGGAGTCTCTCTTTTTGCCTGATACAATAGTGGTTTTGGCGTAAACAGTTTCACCGCATCCTCCGCTTCGCCAAATTCTTCCCACAGCCTGTCATACAGCGCACATGCAGCCTGCGCGTCCTGCAGGGCCCGGTGCGGCCTGTGCGGTATGGCATAGTGCCTGCACAAAAAACCAAGGCTTCTGCTCTCTAAATCCGGCAGAAATTTCCGTGCAATCCTTAACGTATCTATTCCCGTTTTTTCAAAGGATTTTTTATGGTTGACTGCCTCCTTTTTTATAAAAGAATAGTCAAACAACACCTGATGCCCAAGCAAAACCGAATCCCCCAGAAAATCCAGCAAATCCGGCAGCACCTCCTCTATCTTTGGCGCATTTTGCAGCCGGGCGGTGCAAATGTCCGTTAACTGCCTGACATTTTCGGGAATCGGCCTCCCCGGGTTTACAAGTGTTTCAAACACACGGACTATTCTGCCGTTTTCCACTTTCACTGCGCCCACTTCTATGATTTTATCCGTTTTCGGATTCAGCCCGGTGGTTTCCAAATCCACACAGACATAGCTTTCCGTCCTCGTCCCATATGTCATTTTCCACAGCCCTCCCGCTGCCATTCGGATTGATTGAGCATGATAATCCCTGCCTCATGGGTAAGGGGATTGCGGTTTTCATAGTCAAACAAAATATATGCCCCATCCATCGCGCTCTCCGTTCCTCTTTTCATAGCCCACACAGGATAGGAAAACGGCTCCATGTGCGTCATGCGGGACAGCTGCCTGCTGTCATATTCCCGGTAACCGGGCAGGAAATATCTGTTTTTTTCCTCATACCTGTAAAATTCCATAATATCTTTTTTGTTCTCCCCCAATTCCTTGGCAAAGTCGGGACGGCTTTTGACCTTTTCCCTCAAATACAAGTCAAAAACGAGCAGTTCTCTGTATACGGGGAAATTTTCCACGTCATGCTCTTTCGCAAATTGTAACAGCGCCTGATAACGATAAATCCTTGCGGGCGCCTGTGCAAAAAAACCTTTTTCTTTATAAAACCGGGCCAGCGCCTCAAACATGGCAAAGGGGCTTTGAAACGCCCCCTGCAAAAAAGCCAGCGTATGTGTAAACTGATTGCTGTTATAGTATATTTCCACCATTTCCTCTATCCGTTTTAAGCGGCGCACTTCATCATAATTCAGCCATTTTGTAAAAAGCACTTCATAGGGCGGCTCCTGTGTATACACAAGGCCATACTCTTCTGCCATCTCATGCATGTAAGAGCCTTTCAGCACCTTTAAAAAACCCAGCTGCAACTGATTGGGCTCCAATGAAAACACTTCATCGAAAGACCTGCCAAAGCTTTCATAATCCTCATAGGGAAGTCCTGCTATCAAATCCAGATGCTGGTGGATATTGCCCGCCTTCCTGATGGTTTCCACCGCTGCTTTCAGCTTTGTGAAATCCGTTTTCCTTCTTATTTCCTGTAATGTCCTCTTATTTGTGGTCTGTACGCCGATTTCCAGCTGAACCAGACCGGGACGCATACGGGCAAGCAGCGCTGCTTCTTCATCCCCTATCATGTCTCCTGCTATCTCAAAATGAAAATTCGTGACACCATTGTCATGTTCCAGAATGTACCTCCAGATTTCCACGGCATGTTCATGACTGCAGTTAAATGTCCTGTCTACAAATTTAACCTGTTTCACCTTATTATCAAGGAAAAACTGCAGTTCCTGCTTTACGACACTTATGTCACGCAACCTCACTGTTTTATCTATGGAAGAAAGGCAGTAGCTGCACCTGAATGGGCATCCTCTCTGGGATTCATAATAGAGTATCCTGTTCTGAAAATCCGCTGCATTATCATACAAAAAAGGGATTGCCGACATATCAAGCGGCTTCCTCTCCCCTGTGGGTCCGTCCCTCAGCACCAGCCCCGCTATTTCCCGAAGCGGTCTGTCCTGATACAGATAATATGACAGCAGTTCCGAAAAAACCGCTTCCCCTTCCCCTGCCATAATGCCTGAAAGCTGCGGATGCTTGTCCAATATTTTTGCCGCATCAAAAGAAACCTCCGGTCCGCCCAGCCAGATGGGCAGCTTCGGAAGCAGTTTGTGCAGTTCCACCGTTATTTTTTGTATCATTTCCCAGTTCCAGATATAGCATGAAAAAGCTATAACGTCCGGCCTTCTGCTGTATATGTCCTCCAGAATCTCCTCCATACGGTGGTTGATGGTATATTCCGCAATCTGTACATGGGCAGAATCCTTTCCCGTAAAACGCTTCAGACTGTATACCGCCGGATTGGAATGTATGTATTTTGCATTGAGGGCCACCAGTAAAAATTGCATGTTTCTCCTTTTTGCGGGGAGAGCAGGCCCGCAAGCTTGCCCTCCGCCTCTTTTCTTTTACTTATGAACGGTAAAACTGAGCCAGCAGTCCCTCTGTCAGATAATCCGCAAGTTCCATGAGCTGGTTTTCATTTTCATCAAACAAGTCTATTTCATTTTCAAACTCTTTGTTTAAGCCGGCCGTCATCTGGCGTTTCAGCATATCCAGATGTCTGGTAAGCATACGCAGCAGTTCTTCATAACTGTATTCGGAATTGGCATTGCTCAAAAGTCTCGCAATATTTTCTGCATTCTGGTACCACTGCCTTTCCAGCTGGTCTGCATTCTGTGTTTCACCGTCACGCATGGCTGTCATAACTTCCCCTGCAAGACGGATATGCTCTTCCAGAAGCTGTGTCAGCTGGTTTACCATCGCACGCGAATAGAACTTGTCAAACACACTGGCAATATCCTCCGGATTCTGCATCAGACGTCTTTGGACAGCATCTGTATCCTCCAGGGAATTAAACAGACTGTTCTGATAAATCTGCATCCAGAAAGCATGCTGCGTCCATGCCTGCCGCATGTCATTGTTCAGTTCCAGTTCGTCCTTCCACGGCGACTCCTGCTCCTGCCCCGCACAGATATTAAGCCGGGTGCCTACCTGCATATTGTAAGGGTTGACACCCGGGTTTCTCATGATGATATCAGGAACCGTTGTTTTGTACTTCTGTGCCAGCCTGTAAAAAGTGTCGTTGGGCTGGACTACGTGCATAATTGTTCTGCATAAAGCCATATTTCATTTTCTCCAAACTACTGTTTTTCTATCATATGCAGAAAAAACAGAATTGGAATAGGTCTTTACCTGCGGCTTTTTATAAAAGCATTTCTTTTTTGTCCAAATCTTTCTGCACCTTTTCCAAGTCTTCCCTGATAGACAGCTTCTGCGGGCAATGTGCCTCACACTTTCCGCACTTAATACAGTTTTTTGCCTGTCCTTTTTCTCCGATTTCCGTTTCCCACTGCCACCTTGCCACGTTATAGTTCTGGTACATATGATAAGTGTTCCATGCCTTGAAATTAGCCGGAATGTTCACACCTGCCGGACAGGGCATACAATAACGGCATCCTGTGCAGCCGTTTTGTATCCTGCTGTTCAATATCTCCACAATCTCTTCAATAGTCCGCTTTTCCGTATCGGAAATGGGTTTAAAGCTGCCGAAAATATGCAGGTTATCCTCCACCTGTTCCATGCTTGACATACCGCTTAAGACAACATTCACTCCCGGCAGGCTGCCCACCCAGCGAAGAGCATAGGAAGCAGTGCTTGCATTTGCATCAAGCGACCTGAACTTTTCTGTGATATCATCCGCAAAGACAGCCAGGGAGCCTCCTTTCACCGGTTCCATAATCACAAGAGGCACGCCCATTTTTTCGGCAAGCCTGTATCCCTCCAATCCGGCCTGTTCATTGGCATCCATGTAATTCAACTGAATCTGGCAAAAATCCCAGTCCCTGGCGCACAAAATCTCCTCAAACACTTCATAAGAATCATGAAACGAAAATCCCAGATATTTAATGCGTCCTTCTGCCTTCAGTTTTTGACAATACTCCACAATTCCGTTTTTTACCGCCGCTTCCCATGAAGATTTATTCAAGGCGTGCAAAAGGTAGAAATCAACATAATCCGTCTGCAGCCTTTCCAACTGCTCTTCAAATATCCTGTTGGCATCTTCTACAGAATGAACCAGCCAGACAGGCAGTTTGGTAGCCAGATAAAAAGACTGTCTGTCGTATTTTTTTAAAGCCCGCCCCACAAAAGGTTCACTCTCCCCGTTATGATAAGGATAAGCCGTGTCTATGTAATTTACACCCGCCGCAATCGCTGTATCCAGCATCTTTTGCGCCATCGGCTCATCAATCTTTCCCTCATTCGTGACGGGAAATCGCATGCATCCGAATCCCAGCAAGGAAGTTTCCACACCCGTTTTTTCCATTTTTCTTTTTTCCATTTCCATCCTGCCTTTCTTTTTTCGTTTTATTTTACCTTATAATATCCTTTTTCGTCAAAACTGACTCCGTATTCGGCACTGTAAGCATTGATACGTCCCAGAATCCTCTCAAAATCCTCTCCCTCCGCCGGCGTAGGACAAAAGTCGTTTTTGCTTTCCACAGAACTTACTGAGCAGGGAATTACCCTCGCCACCATATCCTCCTGCTTTATGCCTTCACGAAACGTAAAGGTCTGCTGAAAAATCATGGTATCTTTATCTGCCGGGTTTCTGTTGCCTCCAAAACAGAAATTGGCAAGGCTGTATACGATAAACTTCCCTTCATAAACTTCTATGCCCTGCAAAACATGCGGATGGGAGCCCAAAACCAAATCCGCACCCCAGTCAATACACTTTCTCCCCAATGTCTGCTGGTATTCCTCCGGATAATTGTCTTTTTCCGTTCCCCAGTGGCAGCATGCAATCACCAAATCGGCATCCTCTTCCATCCTCAGTTTTTTGATGCCCTCCTCGAGATATTTTTCAACAGCCGCCCCCTGACTTGCCTCGTTTACGGACACAAATCCGATGCGGATGCCCTTTGTTTCATAAAAACCCGTAATATTGTCATAGGCATAGGCAATACCCGCTTCCTCAAACGCATCCACCGTGTCATTACTTCCCTGTATCAGATAATCCAACCTGTGGTTATTGCCAAAACTGACCGCTTCCACGCTTCCCTGAGTAAGAATCCCGATATACGAAGGGTCACCTTTCATATTATAGTCCTTGGGCTGCATTTCCTCAGAAAGGGTCAGAACACCCTCAAAATTCACAATAGTCATGTCATCCTTGCCCAAAAAGTGATTTACATTTTTTAAAAAATAAGCTTCTCCTTCCTTGTCATACATTTGCCTGAAAGAACTTGCATATTCCTGCTCCTGATGATTGCCCAGCGTAACATCACCTGCTGCCGAAACCAAAATAGTGACATCACCGCCATCTTCTTGCAAAACCGGCGTTTCCGGCCGGGCATCCTCCTCTTGCAGGTCACTTCCCGCCTCTTCCCAATATGATTCTTTATCTTCTGACAGAATTATGCCGTCTGACGTTTCTTCCATTCCCATACTCCAGAGCGGTCCGTCCACAGGCACTCCCGTCTCCGCATTGTCTCCGCAGCCGCAAAGAAAACTTGATAAAATCAAAACCAGGAACCACCCTTTTCCTTTTCGGAACTGTTTCATTTTCATCCTCATTTTTCACCGCCTTTTGCGCATAAAGCAGTTTCATGTCATTATACCATATTTTTCGCCTCTCTACAATTTTGAGAGAAACTCTCCGTGCAGCTTCGTTTCCGTATATAAAAGGCATGTATGCATCCAAAGATGATACATGCCTATTCCTTATCTTGCAATCATACGCTTACTTGATTTCCTGCGCCTGATTCGCCGCAATCACTGCGCCGATGGCTGTCGCATAATCGGAATACTCCGGTATACTGATTTCCACATCCCAAAGGCTTCGGAATGCTCCGATAATCTGCCTGCACTCAAAGAACTTTGTCAGTCCCCCAATCAGGATATAATCTTTGATTCCGGTATTGACCGACGCTAAGATTGCCGACTGACAGATATTTTCTATCACCATATGGACAATGCCCGCCGCAATATCTTCCTGCTTCGACTGGGCATCCGCCTTCCCAAAGTTGGAAGCAGTCACATCCAGATTAAGCCCCGGCAGCTTTTCCCTTGCCAAATCACCAATCCGCAAATCTATTCTGGCAACATCCCCTCTTCTTGACATTGCAGCAATTTCATGAATATCATCTGTATTTAGCATAATGGAAGAAAGACCGCAGATAGTTCCTCCGCCCAGCCCCACACCGCCAATGTGCTTCATCTCCTGTTCGGTGACCTTCACAAAAAAGCTTCCGGTTCCCATACTCACCACAATAACCTCTTTTTTATCCGTTAAATAATAACCGCCCGTTCCTGTAGCCTCAAACTCATCAATTTTATAGGTGGGGCAGCCATAAACCGGTTTGTCGACAAATTTACTCCCCACGCCGGTAATGTAAACAGCCGCCACATCGGAAAGTTCCAGACCATTCTCATAAAGATATCTGCCAAAAGCGCCATAAAGGGAAGCAACCTGACTGTCCGCCCTGACTACCATAGGCTCTAACATACACTCTTTCTCAAAAGCCACTATTTTTGTGGTACTGCTGCCAATATCTATTCCAATCCTGACCTCCATACAGCACACTCCCCTTCTTTGAATATACAGACGCGGTTACCTGCATAGTATAACACGGAAGATAAATTCTGTATATATGGGCAAAATAATTTTTTTTCTTTCAACCCCTTGACAACTTTGGTTGTTTTGGGTAAAATAACGAATGTTGTGATGTGAAGTTTTTTTGCGGGTGTAGTTCAATGGTAGAACACCAGCCTTCCAAGCTGGATACGTGGGTTCGATTCCCATCACCCGCTCTCATGCAGAGATGCATGTTGACATGTAGATACGCGCGAGTGGCTCAGCGGTGGAGCACCTCCTTGCCAAGGAGGGGGTCGCGGGTTCGATTCCCGTCTCGCGCTCTGTTGTCTTAATACCCTGAGCCCAGCATGCCGGTTTTCCGGTATGCTGGGCTCCTCATTTTACTTCATATCAAACTCATCAAACGGAATGATATAATCTACGGCGCCTTCCGCATAGCAGCCTATTTCATACACATCATAATGGATACCGATGCCTTCCTTCGTCAGGAAAAAACGGTCCTGCTCGAATACAGACTCCTTCTCTATCCACTCATACTCATCCAGTCCCCACCCACGGTCTTTGATTACATAAGCATTGACAATCTCAAAAATTTCCTCTTCCGTATTGTTCACAATATCCGTAATGGAAATCCTTTCCCCGGTTTCCCTGTCAAAAACGTATTCATCGGACCAGTGCATACCGTGTGCGCCCGGCCAAAAGTAATCTTCATATGCCACAAATATACCAATGTACTTTTCATCCAGATAACTTACGGCGGCACGTATCGAGAGATGATTATATTCATATTCTTCCTCAACGCTATTTTCCTCATTCCATTCTTTACGTTCCTCACTCCAGGATTTTACAAACTCCGTATCTTCTTCAATTAATTTTTCGGCCTCTCCGTATATCTTATTTAAATAGCGATTTATCCTTTCCTCCCCTTCTGTTTCCCCGTTGAGGAACAGCTTCGTAAAGCTGACGTCAAATCCTGCATACTTATCTATCTCAAACGTCCGCTCTTCTGTCTCCTGATAGCTGATATCGGCCGACTCTTCTACGTCGCAGATATCGATATCCACCACTTCCGGCTGTTTTTCTCCAAAGAGCGGTACTCTCACAATCCTGATGCCCGCGTCAGCAGACTCCTTGTAATACAGATAATTGTCCGCGACAAAAACTCTGTTTGGCCAATAACCACCCAGCCCTATATTATATCCGCTTAACAGGGTAGTCAGATTCCCCTCCCAATCAGCTTTCTTAACATCAACCAGTTTTCTCCCGTCATCAGAATATTCCATATTCAGAAAATAAATGCCTGTTTCGTCCCAGCTTGTGACTGCATCGTCAAGAATCTCCGCTTCCATAAAGACTTCCGGGTAATCCATATCGTCCAGCCACACACGATACCACTTATTTTCTTCTTTATCCGCACAATACAGGGCGTCATTTGTCAGCACATACCCATCCCTTGCAGGAAGCCCAATCTGCCTTTGCTTTTCCACGCCTTCCCCCGTAAACAGTATCTGCTGTAAGTTTTTATTTACATTCCACGTAAACACATATCCATAATTTTTCAGGCAGTATTCCAACGGGTATAAGGCAAACGTATTGGCTGTGGGCAGCTTCCCGTAAACCGTATCCTCTATGGCAAGCTCCTGCAATCCATCGCCCGAATCCGACAGACGGTAGAATCTCTGCTCCCTGTAATAAGTCAGATAAACAATGTCGTCAAAGACCCTGGGCTGGTAAGTATCAAAATATTCCGTAGCATTGGGAATATCATCTGCCAGCACCGTAAGCTTTGTGCCGTCACAATTCATTCTGTAAAGCAGGGTATCCCTGTCTGTCAAAGAGCTTGTGTGCGGCCTGTCCGTAAAATAGATACAGCCATTGTCTATGCAAAACTTAAAAATATGGTCCGTTTGTGTTTCAAACAATATTTCCTTTTCCAGCGTTTCTTTATCATACCTGCAAATTTTACCGTCAGCGCTTCCATACAGATACCCGTCCGCTTCCTGTAACCAGCTTCCCGAATCATCCGTAAAAAAAGGGACCCTTCCCATGCCCGCATATCTAAAGGCCTGTCCTTTCCTCGCCGCTCCCCTTTTATCTGACTGCATACCCGCATCAGGAAGCCCTTCCGCCCCTGCGCCGCAGGATGCCAGAAAAAACGCCAGCGCCAATACGGCGGCAATCACATAAGTCCTTTTCAAAAGCCTTTTCATATGTCCTTTCCTTTAATAAATCAGCATAAAAATTTCAAATACCACCAACAAACTGCCTTCCATAACAAACAAGTCCTGCAAAAAAGTGACCCTTTGCCGCCAGTAAAAATGCTTTTCCGGATTTTTAGGATACTTCTCCGCCAAAAAAAACATTCCTACCGTAACCCCAAACAGGATAACAACAATTTTCCAGTACTTAAAAATTGCAAAAAACAGGCACAGTGCTGCAAAAACCATCACAATACTTATCAGATTTCTTATATACGGCGTAAGCACCGGTGCATAACGATGCCACAGTAACATCGCTGCAAACCATAATAAAAATACTATTCTTTCTCCATTCATAAGACCTCTTATCCTACAGTCATTCGTTAATTTTATATTACTATAAAGATTCCATCTTGTTAAGAGAATAAAAACAAGTTATGATAGAAACTGTAGAAAAAAAAAGAAAAAGAATCGAGGATACTATATGAGTGGTTTTTTTGGCGTTGCCTCCCAGCAGGACTGTGTATTTGATTTATACTTCGGAATAGACTACCATTCCCACTTGGGAACCAGACGCGGCGGCATGGCCGTATATGGAAAGGACGGTTTTAACCGTTCCATCCACAATATTGAAAATGCGCCTTTCAGAACCAAGTTTGACAAAGATGTGCAGGAAATGTCAGGACACTTCGGCATTGGCTGCATTTCCGACTATGAGCCCCAGCCTTTAATTGTACGCTCCCATCACGGCACTTATGCCCTGACAGCGGTGAGCAAAATCAACAACGTGGCGGAGTTGACGCAGATGCTGTTTGAAAACGGGCATTCCCATTTTCTGGAAATGAGCGGTGGGGACATCAATGCCACCGAACTGGTTGCCTCCCTGATTAACCAGAAGGACAACTTGATTGAAGGAATCAGCTATGCCCTGGAGCAGATAGACGGTTCCCTCTCCCTTTTGCTGATGAATGCCGCCGGCATTTACGTGGCGCGTGACAAGTACGGCCGCACCCCCGTCGTTATCGGGCGCAAGGAAAATGCGTTCTGTGTTTCCTTTGAAAATTTTGCCTATAAGAATCTCGGATATGCGGATTACAAGGAACTGGGACCGGGGGAAATTGCCGTTATGACCGACAAAAACTGCATCACCCTGGTAAACCCTGGCACTGACATGAAAATCTGTACCTTTTTGTGGGTGTATTACGGTTATCCCTCCAGTTCCTATGAGGGATGCAGCGTGGAGCAGATGCGCTACAACTGCGGCGCCAAAATGGCGCAGAGAGATAATGTCCGGCCCGACACCGTAGCCGGTGTTCCTGACTCCGGCATCGCCCATGCCATCGGTTACGCCAATGAGTCTGGCATTCCTTTTTCAAGACCCTTTATCAAATATACCCCTACCTGGCCCCGTTCCTTTATGCCCACCATGCAGAGCCAGCGGAACCTGATTGCCAAGATGAAACTGCTTGCAGTGGATGAACTTATCCGCGATAAAAGCCTTCTGCTTATTGACGATTCCATTGTCAGGGGCACACAGCTAAGGGAAACCACGGAATTTTTGTACCAAAGCGGCGCAAAAGAAGTACACATCCGTCCTGCCTGCCCGCCCCTGCTTTACGGATGCAAATACCTGAATTTCTCACGTTCCACCTCAGAAATGGACTTGATTACAAGGCGCATTATCGCACGGCTGGAAAACGGCAATGTCACAGATGAGGTATTACAGGAATATGCTGACCCGGATTCCGAGAAATACGAGCGCATGGTGGAAGAAATCCGCAAGGAACTGCACTTTACCTCCCTTCGGTTTAACCGTCTGGATGATATGCTGGATTCAGTGGGCATCGACAAATGCAAGCTATGCACATACTGCTGGGACGGCAGAAAATAACAGAACCCTGAAATCAAAGAAAAGGCAGGCTAATCCAGCCTGCCTTCGTAATATTGTAAAAGAAGTTTTACCACACGGCTGTAACTTACCATGCCGTCCTCCACCCCGTTTAACTTTAATGAGGTTTCCGTAAAGCTGTCCGATACAGCTTCCACCACTTCCGTATCTATAATGGCCTTTCCGTTAATCCTTTCCCATTCCTCCTCTTTCACAAAAATATTGTCCGTGTATACCTGCGGCAGTATCTGTACTTCCGCATAATAACGCTCCAAATCCCCTCCCACCGCATCATAAAAATCATTGTTTATGTAGTACAGGACACTTAAGTAACCACTGTATTGAAACAAAATATCCTCTGACGAAATACACGCAAGAAAACCGATAAAATTTGCTTCATCTTCATAAATGTAACCTTTCAAATGCGCCAGTTCATGGCACATGGTTGCCGGTTTGTTCATGATATACATGACGTCATTGTAATTGGCTTCCATGGAAAACGGAAAATAATACCCCTGCATATACTGCTGGCACATAAAATCCGAATTTAACAGCGGCTTTGTCTTAGGATAAAATCCGCCCAGCCCATCGTATATTTCCCCCAGCGCCTGCATACAAATTATAGCTTCCTGTTTCATGTCCCCATCATAAAGAATATCCCCATTTTCATCCCTCTGCATCTGCAAAGACAATTCGTTGCATTTTTCCACCACAAAATTTCTGAGCGCTGTAAGTTCCTCCAGAGTGTATTCCCTGTCTATCTTTCCAAAGTATTTCTCGTTAAAAGTGGAGCCGTGATAAAGAAGAGAACAGTTTAATGTCATAACAAGGCATACGCCTAAAAGAATCCATGCATAGATACGGTAAAATGCCCCCGCACAAATAAAAAGCTTTTTCTCCTTCTTCCTGCGGTAAACAGGTATCAGAAAGCATATGAAAAGCGCCAATGCCAGCAAAACCGCCGCCAGCGTAAGCAGGACGCCCAGACCAAGCAGAAACTCTCCCACGGAAAACGGAAATATTCCGTTGAACCTGCCGTATGTATTGACCCAGACCGGAAAAATATGCGCTATGTACCAGTCACTGAACATGGGCAAATTCCATGCCGCCACATTTAAAAGCACGGCCGCCCCTGCCAGCACGCCATATATTATCCGCCGCCTTTTTCTCCTTACATCCTCCAAACCGCACCCCACCCTTCCCTAATTCCATGATACCATGGTTCGGAGAAAAAAACATTTTGAAATGGCTGGAAATTCTATCACAGCCTCCGGTAAAAAGGTTCCACACCTTCCACAGCCCTCTCGCCAAATCCCTCCCCAAACGGTATCATATCCAGATACATGTCTTGCAAATAAGGTCTTGCCACAGCGGCAATCCCCCCGAATATCTCATCCCTGTTTCCCTCAAATTCCACAATCACCAAGAAACTTTGCACATTGTCCCTGACCATAAGCCTGAGCCATGCACGTTTTACTGCCGGTACTTTACGCATATGCTCACGCATAGCCTCCGCCATTGCCGCCGGGTATTCTTTGGGTTCCCCCACCATCACCTTTGTATCCTTGGTAATGCGGCTTTGGGAAACACCTTTTACACGCAAATTCTTCTGTGTCTTTAAATGGACTAACATTTTCCTGTCTAAGACAAAATTGTCGGAAAAGGGATTTATCACAATGCCCATAGCCTTCTCATTTTCCAAAACAAGCGCTGTGTACTCGTCAAAACTAAGAACCAGGGTATCGGGCTTTACCATCTGTTCCCACTTTGCAAGCTCTTCATGGTCTGTAAATACAGGATAAAAATTCCCGCCGCTTTGACTGGTTATCATGGGTATCTTTATTTTTGTGTCCTTTCGGATAATGGCGGTGCCGTCTTCTCTTCTCTCAGGCTGTTCGGTCAAGGCTATGACCGACAGGAAACGCGCCTTCATCACAATTTCCTCAAACAGCATGTTCATGCCTGTTTCCGTCCTGTTTTCCCGCATATCCCGCAGCAGCACCTTCAGCCGGAAATTCTGAAGCGGTTTTCCCGCGTCCCTCTTTTCCGTATCTCCATTTTCTGCCCCGTCCTTTTTGGTGTCAGCCTTTTCTTCTTTCACCTGCTCCGCAGGCTGCTGTGCCGCTTTCCTGTCTTCGCTGTCCTCAAAACCGTTATCTTCACCGGTCTTAGGGCTGTTTTTCTTTTTGCCGAAAAATGTACTCCACTTTCCCATGTTTTCCTCCGTTTCAAAGCGCCTTTTTTCTATATTCCTTGATTTTCTTTATTTCCGCTTCATGACCTTTTGTATCAGTCGGGGTTTCCAGCAAAAAAGGCAAATCCCGGAGGGCCGGGTGCCTTACCATGGTAAGAAGCGCCTCCATTCCGATTTTCCCCTCTCCTAAGAGGGCATGTCTGTCCTTATGGCTTCCCCGTTCATGAAGACTGTCATTCAGATGAAAAGCTTTCAGCCTGTCAAGACCTATGATGACGTCAAATTCCTTCAATACAGCGTCCAGACTGTCTGCAATATCATAGCCCGCGTCCCACACATGGCAAGAATCCATACAGACGCCGATTTTATCCCTGCATTCCACCCTGTCGATAATCTTTTTCAGTTCCTCAAAGTTTCTTCCCACCTCAGTGCCCTTTCCCGCCATGGTTTCCAAAAGCACTGTGGTATGCATTTCGGGATACAGCACTTTGTTCAGCGCATCCGCAATCTGCTCTACCGCCGTTTCCACACCCTGACCCACATGGCTTCCCGGATGAAAATTATAAAAGTTTCCCGGAAAATACTCCATGATTTTCAAATCCCCCGCCATCATCTCCACAGCCAGCCCGCGCAGATGTGCATCGTTTGAGCAGGCATTCATGGTATAAGGCGCATGCGCCACCGCACATTGTAAACCGTCCGGCCGAAACAGCCCTGCAAAGACCTCCATATCCTTTTCATCAACGGCCCTGGCCTTTGCTCCCCTTGGATTCCTGGCAAAAAACTGCAGGGCATTGGCTCCAATGGACAGGGTTTCCCTCCCCATATGCGCATATCCCTTTGCAATCGACATGTGTGCTCCTATTATAAACATAAAATCTCCTTTTTAGTTCTGTTTAAGGAATATTATATCACTTTGGAAGATTTCTTGCATCTTGCTTTTTCGTGTAGTAAAATCAAAGAAATATATTTATGCAACGGAGTAAGGAGGCTGCTGTTTTATGGACATTAATTCTTTTAAATCCGGTGTTAAGCGTTCTCAGAATGATTACTATACGTTTTTACCCACTTTAATTAACCATTCCTGGAGGTGGACAGACCCTGAATTAAATGTTTTATTGGAGCAGGCCAGCAGCGAACTTGGCAGTTTAAACGCGTTTTCCGACCTTATTCCCAATGTTGACATTTATATTGAAATGCACATAAAAACCGAAGCAAACAAGTCCAACAAGATAGAAGGGACCAAAACCAGTATTGAAGAAGATTTGATGCAGATGGAAGATATCGCTCCCGAAAAAAGAAATGATTATTTGGAAGTACATAATTACATAAATGCTCTGAATTTTGGAATTGCAAGAATTATGCAGGATGACTTTCCCCTCTGTAACAGGCTGATTTGTGAAATTCATCAGTTACTGCTCCAAGATGTGCGAGGTAAATATAAGACACCGGGAGAATTTCGTAAATCCCAAAATTGGATTGGCGGCTCGAAACCTTCAGATGCAGTTTATGTGCCTCCATGTATTATTGACCTTCCCGATTTGCTTTCAGACTTTGAGAAATTTATTAACAATGATACTTGTAATGTTCCACATCTTATTAAAATTGCCATATTACATTATCAGTTTGAAACAATTCATCCCTTTTTAGACGGGAACGGGAGAATCGGTCGTCTGATTATTCCTTTATACCTGTTAAATAAGGGGATTTTGTCAAAACCTTGTTTCTATATATCTGATTACTTTGAACAACATAGAACGGAATATTACAATGCATTGAACAATGTACGTGTTAAAAATGACTTAATAGGATGGATAAAATTCTTTTTACAGGCCGTAATATTTACAGCCAAATCAGGAAAGATAAAATTTAAGGCCGTGACAGAATATGTTCGCAAAACAGAAAATCTTTGTTTATCATTAGGCGGCCGTCCTGAAAATATACATAAAATATTATATGCTTTTTTTGACAATCCCATTTTAAATACGAAACAGCTTGTGGAAATTACCGGATTATCTCAAGGCACTATTGATAATATTATCAAAAAACTCTATGATGCCCATGTAATACATGAATTAACCGGTTACTCCAGGAATAGAATTTTCGTACTCTTTAACTACTTAAAAATATTTATATAATAAATTTTTGAAGTTTTTTATTTTATAAAAAATTATAAAATAGATTTTGCCCGAAATTTATTTTATAAAAA
>ERZ777305.725-NODE-725-length-50513-cov-23.526359_pt1 | contig 50513 bp, 47 predicted proteins | sample MGYA00374965_ERZ777305 | MGnify/ENA primary metagenome ERZ777305 (study PRJEB29328, sample SAMD00013331) | mouse gut metagenome | study: EMG produced TPA metagenomics assembly of the Metagenome analysis of fecal microbiota from mouse which was promoted...
TTTCAACAGGTTATAAAAAAGAGGCTGCGCCTATTTTGACACAGCCTCTTTTTTTTTATGCGAACAATGCTCTAAACGCCTCCTCGACCTTTGACACCTGGATAATCTCCATGTCGGAATCTGAAATATCTACACCCTTGAGATTGCCGGAGGGCACAAGCATACGCTTCATCCCTAACTTCTGTGCCTCTTTGACTCGTTGCTCCATTCTCATGACCGGACGTATCTCGCCCGACAGCCCTACCTCTCCTGCCATACACACATCATAAGGCACACTCATGTCCACATTGCTGGAAAGAATTGCACAAATGACCGCCAGGTCAAGAGCCGGATCACTTACCTTCATGCCGCCGGCAATATTAAGAAACACATCCTTCTGAGCCAGCTTGAACCCTACCCTCTTTTCAAGGACAGCCAGAAGCATATTCATTCGCTTTGCATCAAATCCGGTAACAGAACGTTGTGGAGTTCCGTATGCGGCAGTGCTCACAAGTGCTTGCACCTCTATAAGAAAAGGTCTTATCCCCTCCATTGTCACACCTATTGTAGTGCCGGATAGATTCTCATGCCCACGGCTTAGCAATATCTCCGAAGGATTACTCACCTCCCTCAGCCCGCTGCGACACATCTCGTATATGCCGATTTCCGACGTGCTCCCGAAACGGTTTTTTATAGACCTCAGTATCCGGTACATATAATTTCTGTCACCTTCAAACTGCAACACCGTATCAACGATATGCTCAAGAACCTTGGGTCCGGCAATACTACCCTCCTTATTTATATGTCCGATTATCAGCACCGGCACTCCACTCTCCTTGGCATATCTGAGCAATCTCGCCGAACACTCCCTAACTTGCCCCACACTGCCTGCGGGTGACTCAAGATCATCGCTCGCTATAGTCTGTATGGAATCAACTATAACAAGTCCCGGCGACATTGACTCTATGTGAGAGAATATGCTGTCAAGAGAAGTCTCGCAAACTATATACACATTGTCGCTCACCTTGCCAAGCCTGTCGGCTCTCATGCGCAGCTGGGCAGCACTCTCCTCTCCGCTGACGTACAGCACATTTCGGCTTTTAATAGACAGCGTATTCTGCAACACAAGTGTAGACTTGCCAATACCCGGCTCGCCGCCTATAAGCACCATGGAACCAGGCACAAGCCCCCCTCCGAGAACTCTGTTCAGCTCTCTGCTCGGCATTGTGATACGGGGCAGGTCGGCAGTTTCGATTTCGCTGACTTTCTGTGGCTTAGACTTGGTACTGCCACTCAAAAGACCTCGGCTTTTGCCGCTTTTTGCGGGAATCTTCTCCTCAACCATCGTATTCCACTCTCCGCAACTCGGGCAACGGCCCTCCCATTTTGGAGAATCAGCACCACAGCTGCTGCACACCCACACACTCTTGACACTCTTTGCCATAAACTTACATTATTAAACGACGCCGGAACTCTGCGAGCGCGATAGACGCAGCCATTCCCACATTAAGAGACTCAACGGTCGGCACTCCCGACGGATACGAAGGTATGAACAGCCTGTCTGTGACTATTTCTGCCACAGCATCGGTTATACCTTTGCCCTCATTGCCCATAACAAGTATGCCTGACACGGGCAGTGATGCCGAGTATATAACCTCTCCGTCAAGAAAAGTACCCATTACAGCACAATCGCACCCTCTCAGCATATCAGGCAGGTTTCCGCGCACAACCCTTACCCGTGAAATTGCACCCATGGTAGCCATTACCGCCTTGGCACAGTACGCGTCCGCCGTTGCCTCTGAACATAATACCGTATGCACTCCAAACCAATCTGCCGCCCGTATGATTGTTCCTACATTTCCGGGGTCCTGAACCCCGTCAAGAGCAACGACAAGATTGCTGTTTGCCTCTTCAGGGTCGAACTCATGACGCGGAGTGTCATACACCGCCAGCACCTCCGGTGCGCACGAAAGCCCCGAAAGACGCTCCAGCTCCTTGTGAGGCGCCACAATAAGACGGCTCCCGGCAATAGCACATTCAGCCTCATGGCAGTCTGCCCACGCCGGTGTCGCCACAAGATAGCGGAGCGGGAAACTGCCTATCGTATCTGAAACACACTTCGTGCCCTCCGCCACAAAAGCCATCTCCTTGCGCCGATGACGGGAAGATGACAACGAAACTATAAATTTTCTAATGCTTGCAGTCATATCCATACAATGCAAAGGTAGTCAGTTTTCAGATAAAATTGTACCTTTGCAACTTGAAAATAATTAAAAGACAACAATGTCACAGCTAACTGACGAAATAAGCCGCAGGCGAACATTTGCAATCATATCCCACCCTGACGCCGGCAAAACGACACTAACCGAAAAGCTGCTTCTTTTCGGCGGAGCAATCCATATAGCCGGAGCCGTGAAGTCCAACAAAATTAAAAAGACAGCGACAAGTGACTGGATGGAGATTGAAAAACAAAGAGGCATATCTGTCGCAACATCCGTAATGGGATTTGAATACGACGGCTATAAAATCAATATACTCGATACTCCGGGTCATCAGGACTTCGCAGAAGATACATTCCGCACACTTACCGCAGTAGACAGCGTTATAATTGTTGTCGACGTGGCAAAAGGTGTCGAACAACAGACACGCCGCCTTATGGAAGTGTGCCGAATGCGCAACACCCCGGTGATAATTTTTGTCAACAAGCTCGACCGCGAAGGGCGAGACCCCTTCGACATTCTTGACGAACTCGAGCAAGAACTCAAAATAAATGTGCGCCCCCTGTCTTGGCCTATAAACATCGGAGCCAAGTTCAAAGGGGTCTACAATATCTACGAGCACTCACTCGATTTGTTTACGCCGGACAAACAGAAAATAACCGAGCGAGTTGAAATAGAATCTCTTGAAGACTCTCGCATAGACAACGCCATAGGCGAAACCGATGCTGCAAAACTGCGTGAAGACCTTGAACTGATTGACGGCGTTTACCCCGAATTCAATGTAAACGAGTACCTTGAAGGCAAAGTGGCGCCTGTGTTTTTCGGTTCAGCCCTTAACACTTTCGGAGTCAAGGAACTTCTTGACTGCTTTGTAAAGATAGCCCCAAGCCCGCGGCCCATAGACGCAGAAGAACGGCAAGTGAAGCCTGTCGAAGACGGATTCAGCGGATTTGTATTCAAGATTCATGCCAATATGGATCCAAACCACCGTTCATGTATAGCATTCGTCAAAGTATGCTCGGGCAAATTTGAAAGAAACGCGCCATACCGCCACATACGTAGCGGGAAAACCCTGAAATTTGCCGCGCCGACAGCATTCATGGCACAACGAAAAAACATTGTGGACGAAGCGTTTCCCGGCGATATAGTCGGCATCCCCGACACCGGCAACTTTAAGATAGGCGACACCCTCACATCGTCAGAAACACTACATTTCAAGGGGCTGCCGAGCTTCTCTCCTGAAATGTTCAAATACATAGAAAACACCGACCCGATGAAGTCCAAACAGCTTGAAAAAGGCATACAACAGCTAATGGACGAAGGTGTGGCGCAATTGTTCATAAACCAATTCAACGGCCGCAAACTCATAGGTACAGTAGGACAGCTGCAGTTCGAAGTAATACAATACCGCCTGCTGCACGAATACGGCGCACAATGCCGCTGGGAACCGATTTCACTATACAAAGCATGCTGGATTGAAAGCGACAACCCTGTAGCTCTTGAAAATTTCAAACGGCGCAAGCATCAGTTCATGGCAATTGACCGGGAAGGGCGCGATGTATTCCTTGCCGACTCCGGTTATGTACTGCAAATGGCTCAGAATGATTTCCCTGATATTAAGTTTCACTTTGTTAGCGAGTTTTAGAAAATGAAAGTCCTGAAATTTGGCGGCACGTCTGTCGGCACGGTCAAAAGCCTGCAGAGTGTGAAGTCAATTGTTGAAGCGGAATCCACCCCTGTAATAATAGTGGTGTCCGCTCTCGGCGGTGTCACAGACATGCTTATAAACACAGCAAAATCCGCTGCCGCCGGAAATATTCAAGAGAGTTCCGACTCCTTTGAAAAAATACGCATGCGTCACCTTGATGTCATAGAGGGCATGGTTGCCGATGACAAGCGCGAGGATGTACTGCATAAAATATCCGGCATGCTGGAGGAACTCGCCAATATATTCAAAGGAGTGAGCCTGCTCAAAGACCTTTCACCAAGATCGCTTGACACCATTGTGAGCTACGGAGAACGCATGTCAAGCTACATTATCAGCAATATAATTGCTGACGGACAGCTTTTTGACTCCAGGGAATTTATAAAAACCACCAACCAGTTCGGCAAACATGTGCTTTCGCCTGAGACCAATGCGCTTGTTGAATCCACATTCAGCAATGCCGCATTCAAGGTTGCAGTTGTCCCGGGCTTCATTTCCACAGACATAAACAACGGTGATGTCACCAACCTCGGGCGCGGAGGAAGCGACTACACCGCTGCCATAATAGCAGCCACTCTCGACGCGGAGATTCTTGAGATATGGACCGACGTGGACGGATTTCTGACTGCCGACCCGAGAGTTATAAGCAACACCTATGTCATTGACCACCTAACATTCGTGGAGGCAATGGAGTTGTGCAATTTCGGAGCAAAGGTTGTGTATCCCCCTACAATATACCCCGTATTCCACAAGAATATCCCTATTCTAATTAAAAACACATTCAATCCCTCAGCGCCGGGTACACTCATCTCAGCCACCCGCGAGGCTGAGGAAGCAAGATGCGACGGAAAAGCCATAAAAGGTATCTCTTCCATAAGCGACACTTGCCTGATTACAGTGTCAGGACTCGGAATGGTAGGCATTGTCGGTGTCAACGCCCGAATATTCAACTCACTTGCCAAAGAAGGAGTAAGCGTGTTCCTTGTTTCACAAGCTTCCAGTGAAAACACTACTTCATTCGCAGTGCGAAACGAAGATGCAGCTAAGGCTGTGGCAGCTCTTGAAAAAGAGTTTTATCAGGAAATGGCTTCCGGAGAAATCAATCCCATCAACGCTGAACACAATCTTGCCACAGTAGCGGTAGTCGGAGAAAATATGCGCCGTTGCGCAGGCGTTGCCGGACGACTGTTCAATACCTTAGGCAGAAATGGCATTAACGTGAAGGCATGCGCCCAGGGAGCTTCCGAAACCAACATATCGTTTGTCATAAAACTATCAGATCAGAGAAAAGCACTGAATGTAATTCACGACAGTTTTTTTCTCTCTGACACCCAAGTGCTTAACATTTTCATAATTGGAATTGGCAACATTGGGCGTCACCTGCTTCAGCAGCTTGCCCGCCAGCAGGAGACTCTTCTCCGCGATAAGGCTCTGAAGCTTGAGGTTGTGGGCATTGCCAATTCCAGAAAAGCTATATTCAACCGCGAAGGAATCGAACTCGACGGTTGTATTGAAAAACTCAACGCCGAAGGTCATGATTCCACTCCGGAGTATATTGCCCACGAAGTCATTTCCATGAACATTTTCAACAGCGTGTTTGTGGACTGTACTTCAAGCAAAGACATTGCTGCTCTCTATGACCGGTTGTTGAGCCATAATATAAATGTGGTCGCAGCAAACAAGATTGCTGCTTCAGGCAGATATTATGATTATGCTAAATTAAAAAGCATAGCCCGTTCCAAAGATGTGAAATATCTTTTCGAGACCAATGTCGGAGCGGGACTGCCTATTATAAACACCATCAATTCACTGATAAACTCAGGCGACAGAATACTGAAAATAGAGGCAGTGCTGTCTGGCACGTTGAATTTCATATTCAATTCACTTGCCAAAGAGGTGCCTATAAGCATGGCGATAAAAGAAGCCATGACAGCCGGATACAGCGAGCCGGATCCGAGAGTGGACCTAAGCGGCACGGATGTCATGAGAAAACTGGTTATCCTTGCCCGCGAGGCCGGTTATTGCATAGAGCTTGACAACATTGTATCGACACCGCTATTGCCCGAAAAAATGTTTGAAGGCACTGTAGACCAATTTCTGGAGGGTATGAAGCTGCTTGACGACGATTTCGAGAAACAGCGCATTGAAGCGGAAAAAGCTGATGAAAAATTCAGATTTGTGGCAAGACTCGACAACGGGAAAGGCACTGTCGGGCTTGAACGCGTCAGCTCAAACCACCCGTTCTACAATCTCGAAGGGAGTAACAACGTAATTCTGATAACAACCGAGCGCTACCACGAATACCCCATGGTTATCAAGGGATATGGTGCCGGAGCGGAAGTCACTGCCGCCGGAGTATTCGCCGACATAATCTCCATAGCCAATATCCGTTGAACGGTTTGCGTACTGCACGGTCGTTAAATTTATTCAAAAACCGGATTCACTTCACTATTGTTACTATCTTTGCTATACGATAAAGACAACCCCGATGCACTATTATAGCACAAACCGAAACAGTGATGATGTGAGTTTCCGCAAAGCTACGGTCAACGGTATTGCGGAAGACGGAGGTGTGTATGTACCGGCAGACATACCGGTCGTTCCTGAGGCGTTTTTCAGGAATATGCCGGCTATGGGTCTGAAAGACATCGCATACGTAGTAATGAACACACTCATAGGCGATGATATAAATTCCGGATACATCAAGGAAATAATTTCAGAGGCGTTGAACTACGACATTCCGGTGCTGAGACTTGGCAACAGCGATATTTTCAGTGCAGAGCTTTTTCACGGTTCCACCGGTTCAAGCAAAGACCTCGGAGCTCGTTTCATGGCTCGTATTTTCCAACAGTTCTTCTCTGACAATACCGATTCTGAAGTCATTGTTCTTGCTTCTGTGACATCAGAAAGCGGGGTTGCCATTGCAGATGCCCTTTGCGGAGTAGAGCCGTTCAGGGTACTGGTTGTTTTTCCAAAAGGGAAACTATCGTCTGCAAGCAAAGAGAAAATCTTTTCATTAGAGCATAACATCAGACCAGTAGAGGTAAGAGGCTCTGTCGATGACTGCCTTGCAATGATACAGGCGGCCATGTCCGACTCTCAACTTCGAGAAAATGTAAGACTGACATCTGCCAATTCTATCAATATCGCCCGCCTTCTGCCGACAGTCATCCAGTATTTCTGGATATGGTCACAGATGGTTAGCGCAGGTGTTGACCCCAACCAAATAGTCATTTCGGTTCCATGCGCCAACCTCGGGAGTTTCGCCGCCGCCCTGATTGCGGTAAAAATGGGATTGCCTCTCAAAAGAATAATAGCGGCATCGACTGTCAACAACGCGTTTGTAGAGTACCTTCAGACAGGCAGATACAATCCAGCCGACCACAAAGACACCCTTGCACCGTGTCTTGACATAATGCAGCCTCTAAACTTTCCGAGAGTCATTGACCTTTTGAAAGGACTTGGCACTGAGGTGGTAGGCTGCGCCGTGTCAGACAACGAGATTGTGCACACAGCCGCATCTCTGTCAGAATCATACGGTTACTCCGCTGACCCTCACACATGTGTTAGCGCTGCCGCTCTAATAAAAAAACTGTCCGACGGCGAGTCCGGCGCGTTCCTTGCCACGCTATCGCCTGACGAGCTTTTGTGCCACAACACATCCCAGCAGATTCGTCACGAATCCATTTCTCCGACTTACCAGGCATTGAAAAGAATCATTGACCCTATTCACACATACTAAATATAAAATTATGGCTAACAGAAGACAATTAAAGAAACAGATTCGTTATATATGCGGTGATGTCGCCGCAGAATGCGCAATGGCAAAATATCTTATTGACGGAGTGAACCGCGAGACTCTCGACAACGCACTGCGCCATGTGGCAGCTCTTCAGGAGCAAACACTCGCCCGCGTAAGCGCAGGATTTGATAAAGTGCCCTGTGATTTTGAATCACAGAAAGAGTACAATGCGTCAAAACATTCATTCTATACCAAAGCGTTCACATCGCTACGCAATGATTTCAACAAGCGGCTTCAGGAGATTGTGAAAGAAATGAACAGCGCACTCCCCTCTAAAAAAGCTTGATTGCCGATTTTTAAATGAGTTTTTTCAAACTATTGCTTCGGATAGCCGGGTGGAAAGTGAACATCACAGTACCCGACTATCCTAAGTGTATTATATGTGTAGCCCCGCACACATCCAACTGGGATTTTGTACTGGGCAAGCTCGCCTATGCCTCGGTTGGCAGAAAAGCGGGATTTCTTATGAAAGAATCCTGGTTTTTCTTTCCTCTGAACCTGTTTTTCAAGGCCATAGGCGGCATTCCTGTACCCAAAAAGCGCGGCAGCTCTCTGTCCGGCGATATTATAAAAAAGTTCAACAGCAAGAAACGTATGGCTCTTGCTATTACCCCGGAAGGCACGCGCAGTCGCACAGACACCTGGCGCACGGGGTTTCTTCATATTGCCGAAAAAGCCGATATTCCTATTGTGCTTGGAGTCATAGACTACAAGCGAAAACTTATATTGATAGAGCGGACATTCCGCGCAAGTGGCAATACAGACGCCGACATGCGTGCCATAAAGGACTATTACAGACCGTTTACCGGGTTGTACCCCGAGAAATTCTCCACAGACTGATTTATGACTAATCCGACAACCGACCTTAATGTAGCTATTTTGCCGCTGGATATCAGGCAAAATGATGTTGACAGCAATCTCTGTGCTGTGGAAACAGCCATAGCCGGGCTTAAGCCGAACACCGATATGATTGTTCTTCCGGAGATGTTCAGCACCGGATTCACGACAGACAAAAAGATTATCTCTTCAGTTGCCGAAAGCAATCACGGCAAGACAATCACGCGCTTGCGCGAATTGTCGACAAAGAACGGCATTGCAATATGGGGCGGTTTTGTGGCAAAAGAGGGCTCAGATTTTTTCAACCGGGGCTTCATGATATGCGCCGACGGCTCAATTGAGTTTTACGATAAGCGACATCTTTTCAGAATGGGCGGAGAGCGTGAAGTTTTCACTTCGGGGCATTCCCGGTCGCCGATTGTAAACATAAAAGGGTGGAAACTCGCAATGGCGATATGCTATGATATCAGATTTCCCGCATGGAACCGCAATCTCAACCTGAAATACGATGCACTTATTGTTCCGGCAAACTGGGCTCATTCAAGGTTATATGCCTGGAAACAGCTACTCATAGCCCGCGCCATTGAAAATCAGGCGTATGTGGTGGGTTGCAACCGCAGCGGCACAGACGAGTTCGGTGAATATCCTCTGGAGGACTCCTTTGCATTCAACCACTGGGGCAAAGAAATTTCAGAGGCAGCCCCGTCAGGCATACTTTATTGTGAATTCAATGCAGCCCAGCTAATCCGTGACCGCGAACGTTTTTGTCCCTGGCGCGATGCCGACAAATTCGAGTTTACTGATAACTAAGTAATTCAAGTACTCTGGGCAATACCGGAGTCACTCCATCATTGACAATATCGAATATGTGGGGATGCGGCTCATAATCGCAGTAACTGTCCTGCGCCGCTATCCTATCCTCGACCTGCCGAGGAGTCATGCCACTGCGCTTCATGACCCGTTCAATCCGTAAATCACGCGACGCGGTTACATTCCACACGGCATCCACTACCCTGTCGAGGCTACTCTGATAAAGAATTGCGGTTTCAACAAAAGCGATATCCCTGAAGACATACCAGTCCATTAAATCAGCTTTAACAGCATCATGAACCATGCTGTTAAGAAGATTAAGTTTTATTTCGCTGCCAAATACCTCTTCGGCAAGCAGCTTTCTGTCTATGACTCCGGATTCGTCAACTGCTGCCCGACAGATTTCGTTCCTTATGCGTTTTTTTATGGCTTCGCTCTCATCCATAATGTATTTCGCTCTGCTGTCGCAGTCATATACATCATAGCCGAGAACACCAAGCATTTCCGCAACAACGCTTTTGCCACTGCCAATGCCTCCGGTAAGTGCTATAAGAGCCATAGTATCAAAGGTTCAGGTGACGTTCTATGATATACTCCACGCTATCAGGAACCACACTTATGTTATGGCACACAGGCGGCAACGCGGATAAGTTGACTTTTACTTTCTGTGTCAGTACGTTTATGTCGCTGTATTCGACAAAAGCCCTCAGCGGCATATCCTTATGATATTCGCTCAACGGTACAAGATAGTTTACCTGAACCCGGGACGGGAATGTTATCATTCCGGTATTGTCCGGCATACCGATGCGCTCTACCGCCACCGAGCGTGTTTTCAGGATAAGAGGCTCTACAGGTATGGTTATCGTAACCTTGTCGGGTATTATTCTAAGACCTGATACAGGCTTTATAGCCACTTCTATTCTTGTTGTGTCGCGCAAGGATGCCCTGCTGAATTTTTCTGTTTCCACTTGCGTCAGTGACAGAGGCACCCCGTTTATGCCGTACACTTTCACCGAATCGACATTTGCGGTTATGGGTCCGTTGATTATACTTTGCAAAGATGGATGCACATCCGCGTTTATAATTATAGGCAATGAAACTCCCGGCGCGGTTGTATACGTAACTCTCACAGAGTCCGGACGAACAGACATAATCTGCACACCCTGTCCGAAATAATCTCTCAGGCGGCTGTCTATCTTAACCTTTGAGAGGGAGAATACGTTTTTCTCAGTAATATTGTCGGAAAATTTAATTTTCAGTTCAGGCAGCCTGCCCCACATATAGCGGAGTAGCTGAGTGCCCTTTCCCTGAACAGACACCCCCATGTGGCTCGGAATATTGCCTATGACAATCACACTGTCGGGAACATCCGTGAGCTCCACCGGCACCTCATAGTCGCGTTGAACTTCGGAGTCCAAAGACAGAAGCACCCAGAAGACAAACGCCACACAGACACACATTAAATAAAGAAGCATATCCTTGCCTTTGGAGGAGTGCAAGGCTTTATGCAACTTCTCTACAAGACTTCGGATACGCTCCATGACCTATGAAGACTTTTTTAATGCCGTAGTTTATTTGGCATCCTCTATCTTGTTGCTGGTATCCATCTGGACATCTGCGGCAGAAGGATAAACAGAGCCTTTGTCTACTGTGATTTCCACACCTTTGGATATTTCAACAACAAATGTTGTTTCTTTTATTCTGCGTATTCTGCCGTATATGCCTCCGGCTGTAACTATATTGTCACCGACAGAAATGCGTTCACGGAATTTGCGTATTTCTTTTTGTTTTTTCTGTTGAGGACGTATCATGAAGAAGTAGAAAATCGCGATAAGCACAACTATCATGATAAGATTCATGGCACCGGCGCCCTGACCGCCGTCGGCCTGAAGAAGTACAAGGTTGTTAATCATTGTCTATTGTTTTAAATTGTTATTGTTTTGTCAGTTTGCCCTCCGAGCGCAGACAGTTTATTACCGAATACAGAATACCGTTTATAAACTGACCGCTTCGCGGAGTGCTGTATGAGTTTGCTATCTCAATGTATTCGTTCAATGTAACCGGAACCGGTATAGCCGGAAAGTTCAGCAGTTCGGCAATAGCCGCTACCATTATCACTCCGTCCATGAACGCGAGGCGCTCCGGATCCCATTGGCTCGAATTGATGAATCTGTCGATATACGAACGATACTCGTCAAGATTGTTTACCGAGTACATGAACAGTTCTGCCCCGAATCGGGCATCCTCGTCATCTTTGTATTTGGGCAGCAACGCCACCGGCTCTTCTTTTGATGCCGCGATTCTCTTTATTGTCTTCAACACGAAAGTACCCATTATCTCAAGGTCGTCATTCCAGTACACGCTCTTGGATTCGAGAGCCTCCGCCAATTCGTCGGACGGCAGTATTACAGACTTGAACAGCGCCCTCCACAGCTCGCAGTCATCGGCTCGGGTTACACTTTCTTTTTCCATATACTCTTTGTATATGGAAGATGACAACACCAAATCCAGTAATTTTTTGGTAAGGGTATCATCATCTGTCCAGTCTACAGGGTTGTCTTTAAGGTAAGCAACCATGTCCGGGCTTTCCTGAATGAGTCTTGGCAGTATGTTGTCTACAAATCTTGTATCGGGGTTCAAATCTTCCGCAGTTGGCAGGTATTTGTGCTTTGCGGCATCAAGTTTCTGATCCTGAAGTCGTGTAAGTTCCACCGGCAGGAGCAGCAATGCGTGATACAGCTCGTATGCTTTGTCAAGCGAACGGTCAAGTGAATTACGGGCATCATTCAGCGTCGAGCGGGTGTCGCTATAGCTTTCCAGAGTCTCGACAGCCATGTTTATGCCTTTCTCAAAACCGGCAAGCGTAAACTCGGGGTTCTTTCTTGCACACTCCAGATACTCCTCGTCTTTTAGAAGAATTGTCTTTATTACTGTTGTCCAGAAATTGAGGTCGGTCTTGACATCCTTGTCTTTCAGACGGATATAGCTTCTGTACACAGCTGAATTTAAAATTTTGTTGTAGATATTCAGCGTACATGAGTCAAAATCGGCTATGCGCGGGGTGCCTTTTGTTGTAAATATCCTCACGCGGTCTTCCGCCATAAGAGCCCGGATTATTTTGTTTGACGACAGATATTTGTTGTCTGTCGCAGCGGAATGAGGATTTTTCTGACCGGCTCCTCGGACATTGAATCCGGACAATTGCATTATGAACAGCAGAGTGTCAAGATATATCGCGTAAGCGAAACGTTTGTCACGAGTCGGAGACTCCGGAAGAGTCTCTATTTTAAATTCACTTTTTGTAAGAAGGTAGGAGTAAAGCAACTGCACTACCTTTGTACGAATCAAAACGCGATTTATCATTATGCTAATTTTTACTGTCCATGCCGGTTTCCTGCCGGGACTCATCCCGAAGCGGCATGACTTTAATTTTGTGCAAAGGTACGCAATCGCGGCGAAACTTTTGCGTTTCTTTGTATTTTATTGAAAAAATCAAGCCATGTGGTTGAATCCCTGAGCCTTCAACGGCATCTCTGTGCCATCTCTGGTTATCATTGCACATCCCAGGTCTTCTTTTGTGATGTGCCCTATCACTTTTATGCCCGGAAGCCGGTCGACTTTATCATGAAAATGAAGCGGTACTGTGAACAGCAGTTCATAGTCTTCACCTCCGTTCATAGCCGCAGTGACAAGATTCATGCCGAGTTCCTCCGCCATTACCGCCGTCTGGTAGTCGATAGGAATCCTGTCCTCATACACACGACATCCGGTGCCGCTTGCCTTACACAGATGCAGGAGTTCGGAAGACAGCCCGTCGCTTATGTCAATCATCGAAGTCGGCAAAATGCCTTCTTTAGCCAGCTCTGCAATTATATCTTTTCTTGCCTCCGGCTTTAGCTGCCTCTCAACCAGATACTCCTTGCCTTCAAATCTGGGCACAAAATCTTTTTGCCCGGCAGAGGCGGTTTTTTCACGTTCAAGCAGCTGAAGCCCCATATATGCGGCTCCGAGGTCTCCTGAAACGCATATCAGGTCGGTATCTTTCGCTCCGTCGCGACCGACAACAGCTCCCTTTTTGGCATCGCCGATGCAGGTTATAGATATTACAAGCCCTGAACGCGAGGATGTGGTGTCTCCTCCCACCAAATCCACTCCATAGATTTCGCAGGCGAGTCTTATGCCTGAATACAGCGCTTCGAGATGCTCGACCGTAAACCTTGACGACACTCCAAGACCGACAGTAATCTGCCGCGGGGTTCCGTTCATGGCGTATATATCGGAGAAGTTTACGACAGCAGATTTGTATCCAAGATGCTTGAGCGGCATGTATGTAAGGTCGAAATGCACTCCTTCCAGAAGCATGTCGGTGGTTACGAGTACTTCAGTGTCAGGATATTCCAATACAGCCGCGTCATCGCCTACGCCTTTTACTGTCGAGCGGTTTTCCATAGGAAAATCCTCTGTAAGACGGTCTATTAATCCGAATTCACCCAACCGGGATATTTCTGTCTGCTGTTCCATAATATGGGGATATTTAGAGAATAACGCCGCTGAGGTCAATCTGCTTTTTCAATGAGTTCTCTCATTATTTCCATCATTTTCGGCTGTGCTGCCGCCGCGGCTTTCTGAACCTCTTCATGGGTAGGCACATCTGTGACATCCTTGCCTCCGAGGTCGGTTATTACAGATACTCCGAACACACTCATTCCGGCATGATTTGCAACTATTACTTCCGGCACTGTTGACATACCTACAGCATCGCCGCCTATAATACGGAAAAATTCATACTCGGCAGGTGTTTCAAAAGTGGGTCCGGGAACGCCAACGTATACTCCATGCATGACTCTCAAGCCTCGCTCTGTTGCAATTTCATCGGCAAGTCCGATAAGTTTTTTGGAATACGCCTCTGTCATAGCAGGGAAACGGGGTCCGAGTTCTTCATGGTTCCTACCTCTCAGCGGATTTTCGGGGAACATATTGATATGGTCGGTAATAATCATTATGTCTCCTACTCTAAACTCCTTGTTCATGCCTCCGGCAGCATTGCTGACAAACAGGGTTTTAACTCCAAGAGCTTTCATTACCCGCACCGGAAATGTCACCTGCTTCATGTCGTAGCCTTCGTAGTAATGGAAGCGTCCCTGCATTGCCATAACAGGTTTTGAGCCAAGTTTTCCGAATATGAGGTTTCCACTGTGCCCCTCTACTGTAGATACAGGGAAATTGGGAATAGAGGTGTATGGTATGAACTGCTTGTCGGAAATATGGTCCACCAATGCGCCGAGTCCGGTGCCAAGAATAATGGCGGTATCGGGAACAGAAGCTACTTGTGAGCGGATAAAGTCTGCGCTTTCTTTTATTTTTTCAAGCATGGTCTATATTTTATTATAGTTAATAAACAATGAGTTTGTCGTATATTGTTCAATACCGTGGGGTATTATTATTAAGTTTTTGTTTCAATACAGACGCCAGCGTCTGACCTCCATAGGGTACAAACTCCACTGATATTGGCACATAGTAGGAGCAGGCTCTCAAATCTGGCGGGAAGTATGGATTATTACACAGCCGTACGGCATCTTTTTCTGTGGTGATAATCAGTTTGTCTTCACTCTTAAGCGAGGCAAACTTTCGCTGTATCGCCTCCATGTCGGCCCGGCTGAAATTGTGGTGGTCCTCAAATATCATAAGCTTGACCTTTGCACCGAACACTCGCAGATAGCGGATAAAGGGTCGAGGGTTTGCCACTCCTGCCACAGCAAGTATGGTATTTGCCTTGCTCAGATTGCCCAGCCTCGGCGCCGGCTCGTTGTTATGAAGTTCAGGGAACAGCGGCACCAACGGCAGATACCGGTAGCGTGAAAACAGCAGACTCTGGTAAGGGAAGAGGTCAAAATTTTTATTAAATATGGCGTAGTCGACAGGCTTCATGTCCTCCGGGCACTTTGTAAGGACTACAATATCCGCCCTGTCCATTGATTTTACGGGTTCTCGCAATCTGCCAAGCGGCAAAAGCCTGTCGTTGTACACCGGACGTACATGCTCTGTGAGCAAAACCGATATGCGGGGTTTCACATAGCGGTGCTGGAATGCGTCATCAAGAACTATCAGGTTCAGCGCCGGATTCAGTTCAAGCATTTTTCTGATACCGTCGACTCGTTTTTCACAAACGGCTACCATTATGCCCCGGTTTTCAAATTTTCGGTATATCTGGTACGGCTCGTCTCCGATGTCCTCCGGACGGGATTTTCGGCTTGCAAGGACAAATCCTTTTGTCTGACGGCGGTAGCCTCGGCTGAGCATTCCTATGAGGTAATCGCTGCTCAACGCATTTATGATATACTCGGTGTGGGGTGTTTTTCCGGCACCTCCTACTGTCAGGTTACCGACAACAATCACGGGGATGTCAAATTCATGCTGCGGCAACAGCCCTTTGTCAAACATAAGGTTGCGTATCCCCACTCCCAGTCCGTAAAGTCGTGAAAGCGGGTAAAGCAAAAGAGCAGACAGCAAACCTCGTCCGGTCATATCTCAGTTTATCGGATGTCTATATAATCCATACGCGCCTGTACCGGGCTCATTTCCTGAACAGACCGTGTAATGGTGTAAAACCGGGCGTTGTCCTCGCCAAGGAACTCTGTAACGAATCTGGTTTTCATGCTTTTGCTGAGGTCAACCATCTCTTCCCACCATTTGAATTTCACTTTGGGATATTCTTTTATATAGTAGTCATTTTCCGCTCCGATTTCAGCCGCAATGTCTCTGACTGCAACATCAAGACCGCCCATATTGTCCACAAGACCGATTTCCATCGCGGTTCTGCCGTCCCACACGCGACCCTCGGCTATTGCCTTTATTGAATCGACAGACAGACCTCTGCCTTCCGCGCAACGTTTCACAAACAGCTCATAGCCGTTTTCAACCATGTTTTGCATGGCACCTTTCATAGATTCGCTCATGGGTGAATATATGTTCGGGAAAGAGCCTTTGTTTGTTGCCACAGTGGCTGTGTTTATGCCAATCTTGTCATTGAGCAGTTTCTGTGCATTTGGAATAAGGCCGAAGATTCCTATAGAACCGGTCAGTGTAACCGGCTCCGCATAGATTCGGTCTGCGCCACAGGATATATAGTATCCGCCAGAAGCGGCGTAATCGCCCATTGAAACATAGAACGGCTTGCCTGTTCTTGACTTGAATTGCTCAAGCGCTTCCCATATCTGTTCAGAAGCATAAGCGCTGCCACCTCCTGAATTGACTCGGAGAATGAGAGCTTCCACATCTTCATTATCGGCAATATCAAGAATCTGAGGTACAAGTCTGTCGCTCGCTATGCCTGTAGACGCTCCTTCGGTAATATCGCCCAGCGCGTAAAGAACGGCTATCTGTTTTTTGCCTGAGCTTTTGCCGTCAGAGAGGTTTCTTGCCAACGCGTATTTGTCAAATGCCACAAACCTCGGTTCGGTTTCATCTTCGTCAAGCCCGCTTGCAGCCGCCAGCAATGAATCGACCTGATGTCGGTACATTGCCGCGTCGGCAAGGTGGTTTTCTAAATAATAGCTGTATTCTTTGGTATAGGTATAGTCGTCAGCCCATCCATTAACCGCAGCGGTGTCCACCTTGCGGCCGTTTGCAACTTCTTCTCGCAAGCTGCTCCAAATGTTCTGTAAAAACGCGTTTGTCTGCTCTCTGTTTGCCTCACTCATGTCATTAAGCACAAAGGGTTCCACTGCGCTTTTGAATGTGCCAACCTTCACCACCTGGACTTCGATTCCGGCTTTTTCAAGCAGGTTTTTGAAATACATTGTTGTAGCCGTAAGTCCGTGGACATCAATAGTACCTGCGGGATTCACAAAGAGGGAGTCTGCTACAGAAGACGCTATAATGTAGTCTGACTGCGAATAGCCGTCGCTGTATGCCATAATCCATTTGCCGCTGTCGGAGAATTTCCGAAGAGCTGTCACTATTGACTGAATCTGTGCAAGCCCGGCGCTTATACCTTTGCAATCAAGATATATGCCTTCTATGTCGTTGTCTTCGGCAGCATTTTCAATCGAAGCTACAAGTGTGTTCAAAGGAATCTGGTCTACACTTTCGCCGTAAATCTCTGAAACAATGTCTTTTGGAGTCTGACGATCTACTATTTCACCTGACAATGTGACAAGCAGCACACTGTTATTTCTGACTACCGGAACTTCGGGAGATGCCGACGATGAAGCCGCGATGACCCCTATCATCATAACAATCAGCAATCCGAACAATAATACAGACACCCACACTCCGGCGAGAGCCCCCAAAAAGGATATGAAGAAACGTTTCATTTTTTGTTATGTTATTTTGCCTATACGGATTAGGCGCGTATCTGTGCAAAATTAGTAAAAAAATTATGTTAATCGGTTTTTTATTGCGAATTTATTACAAATCCTGCTTTTCGAGCCAGTCGAATATGTAGGCGTATACACTGTTTCGTACCGGTTTCGCGCTTAGAATCAAATCATGCAATCCGCCCCTGACTTTGGCAAGAGTTACATCCTTGCCCAGGCGCGCACCATATTTTTTTATATCCGCCACATCAAGAACAGCGTCACTGCTTTGTGCGGCTTCTGTCCACTCTTTTCCGCTGTAGCTACAGTCACTGTACATTACAAGCACAGGTACGCCAATCTTATAGGCATTGTCTTTCAGGCTTTTCTGTGCGTTATCCACAGCCCTCACCCACCCGACTGTGACATCCGGCGAATCGTGGCGTTTCCACTGCCGGTTATAATCCCATTCGCCATGATAGTTTCTGTCTATGCTCTCGGCATATACTCCGTCTGCCGACTGTTTGATTTTCATGTTTTTGAATACAGCTCCCGCAGCTGACACAAGCGGCACAAATGGTTCTACAGAGCCAAGATTCCAATCAAGAAAAGGACTGTTCAGCACAAGAGCCTTCACAGGAGCCTGCGGGTGAGTCTGCATATAATATGCGGCAATCAGCCCGCCGGTAGAATGGCCCATCAGCACTATGTCTTTGATTCCCGCCCGCTGCATGTCGCACAGCGCCGAATCTATATCCTCAAAATACTCCTTGAAATTCCTCACTTCAAACATTTTTTGCCCCGGCAGTATGGACCTTCCGTATTTACGCAGGTCAACCGCATAAAAATCAAAGCAATGCGAAGCAAAGTTCAAAGCGAGCTCTTTTTGGAAAAAATAGTCGTTGAATCCGTGCACATACAAAACGCCCTTGTCTGTATCACACACACTGTCAGCCATATATCTGACAAGTGTGCAAACAACCCTGCCGCTATAGTCATCCGGCTGGGCTACTTGCCTCATCTCAAAGCCGGCTCCGAGACTATCCTGCTGCCAGGCAGATGCCCTGACGGTTGTACCGGCACAAATAAGCGGGAACAGCGCAAAAATTATTTTTAATCTCATAAAAATTATAACTGCAAAAACTTATGATATTATAAGGATTGAGCGGCTAAGATAGTTCTTTCATCAACAAATTCCAATTAATGGTTCTGTTTGTGGCATAATGTCGCAAAAAATACCATTCTTCGCTAACGATTGTCATATCATTTGCGAAATAGCTCACAAATGCCTATCTTTGCAAAGCCTTAACAAATAGTCTTTTTAAAACAATTATTAAGAACATAGCAGGTTTGACTATGACAGACATTACAGAGGTCTTCAATCACTATCTGGACCAATACGACAGCATTGACATTGCTGAAGCAGAATTCAAAAAGAATCTCCATGAGGACAGCCAGCTGCGAGACGAATACCGCGAATGGTGCCATAATGTCGGCTGCACAGAGAAAAGCGGATTTATCGATTACGCCGAAGAATATGTGGAGAATCAGAATGATGTGTGGAACTCATTGAACGACTTTGATGAATAATATCTGTTTTCCCGCCGAATGGGACAGGGATGCCGCTATAATGATAGCGTGGCCGCATGAAAATACTGACTGGGCATATATGCTTGACGAAGTGACCGAATGCTATACAAATCTCGTCAAAGCATTTGTTTCCAAAAAGTTAAGAGTTATAATAGTGGCTCCCGACTCTGAATACGTCAAAACCAAACTGAAAGGAATCGACTCGTCGGACATAATATTCTACGAGGTAGATACAAATGACACCTGGACCCGCGACTACGGACCTATAACCATAGAACAGGACGGAGTGTTAAAAGTGGTCGACTTCAAGTTCAACGGATGGGGGCTGAAATTTGCCGCCTGTCATGACAATCTTGTAACAGGATGTATGTGCAAAAGCAAACTCATTACCGCTCCAAGAGAAAATCGTCTGGGATTTGTGCTTGAAGGAGGCTCTGTTGAAAGCGACGGCGCAGGCACTATACTGACTACCGCAAGATGCCTTGAAAGCCCGAACCGCAACGGAGACCTTACAAGGGAACAGATTGAGGAAAACCTACGCGACTGGCTCGGCGCAAACAACATTCTGTGGCTCGAGCATGGAGCTCTTGAAGGCGATGACACTGACAGCCACATAGACACCCTTGCAAGACTCGCGCCGGGAAACACCATTATATATACCGGATGTTATGACGCCAACGACAGCCATGCAGCCGAGCTGAACGCCATGAAACAGGAACTCATGAAATTCAGAACATCAGACGGCAACAGGTTCAACCTTGCCGAACTGCCGCTCCCCTCGCCTGTTTTTGACAGCGAAGGCGAAAGACTCCCCGCAACATATGCCAATTATCTCGTCACACCTCATACAGTTTTCATGCCGACATACAATCAGCCTTTAAACGACATGACAGCAAAGGGGGTTTTGGAAGCTGTCTTTGAACGCGAGGTGATTACTGTGGATTGCACCGCTCTTATCAAACAGCATGGGTCACTACATTGCGCCACCATGCAAATTTCAAACGAAGCATTATGTCTGTAAATACTAAAATATTGCCTGTAGGCATCATTCAGCAAAGCAAAACAGCAGATATTTCATCAAATCGCATAAAATTGGCTGAATCAGCACGCCGACTAGCTGCTGACGGAGCAAAACTCATAGTAAATCAGGAACTTCACGATTCCTTATATTTTTGCCAGACTGAGAATACCAACGAATTTGACCTTGCCGTTTCTCTTGACGGCGAAGCCATTGACTTTTACTCAAATCTTGCAAGAAGTCTTGGTGTGGTACTGGTTACATCTCTTTTCGAGCGCCGTGCGCCGGGGCTGTACCACAACACGGCAGTTGTGTTTGAGTCTGACGGCTGCGTAGCCGGTAAATACCGGAAAATGCATATCCCCGACGACCCCGCCTACTATGAGAAATTTTATTTCACACCTGGCGATCTCGGCTTTGAGCCGATTTCCACCTCGGTAGGCAAGCTCGGTGTACTGGTGTGCTGGGACCAATGGTATCCGGAAGCGGCAAGGCTGATGGCGCTGAAAGGAGCCGAAGTGCTGATATATCCAACGGCTATAGGCTGGGAATCAAGCGACTCTGCCGAAGAAAAGGAGCGTCAGCGCGATGCTTGGGTTACTGTTCAGCGGGGACATGCGGTTGCAAACGGATTGCCTGTAATAACCGTCAACAGAGTCGGTCACGAAGCTGATCCCAGCAATGTCACAGGGGGCATAACATTCTGGGGCACAAGTTTTGTTGCAGGACCTCAGGGCGAGTTTCTATACAAGGCTTCAGATTGTAACGAAGCCGAGGCTATCGTTAACATAGACCTCTCCAGAAGTGAGAATGTAAGACGCTGGTGGCCGTTTATAAGAGACCGCCGCATTGATCAATACGGCGGTCTGACAAAAAGGTATCTGGACTGATATTGTTCAATCGTTAACGAGACTGCCGGGCAATCGGCGCAGATTGTAGCGTGAAGCCATAATCTCGCCATAGGCTCCGGCAGACCTCAGTGCGAGCAAATCGCCACGACTCACCTCTGTCAGCTCCGCATTTTCCTGAAACACATCGCTTGACTCGCATATCGGACCCACGACATCATACTTGGCTTTGGCTCCGGTTCCAGTCAGATTCTCAATCTTATGGTACGCCTGGTAAAGTGCCGGACGTATTAAATCGGTCATACCGGCATCTACAATCGCAAAACGTTTTGAAGTGCCGTTTTTCACATACAGCACCTTGGTTATAAGAGAACCGCACTGAGCCACAACAGATCGTCCGAGCTCGAAATGCAGTTCCTGACCGGGGCGCAGCTTCAGATTGGCGGCAAATGCGTCGAAATAGCCCTTGAAATCGGGCACGGGGTTAGCATCAGGGTTCTCATAATCGATACCGAGACCACCGCCCACATTGATAGACTTGAATGTCACGCCTTTTGACTCAAATTCTGCCTGCAAGGCATTTATGCGCTCACAAAGCAAGGCAAACGGCGCATTGTCTGTGATCTGTGACCCTATGTGAAAATGCAGCCCAACAAGCTCTACTCCAGGCAATTCCCTGCACTTGTCCACAACATGGTCAAGCAGTTCAAGATTTATACCGAATTTGTTTTCGGCAAGCCCGGTTGTTATATAGTGATGGGTGTGGGCATCAATATTCGGATTGACTCTTAACGCGATATTGGCAACTACCCCCATTCGGGACGCTATTTCCGATATTACCTCAAGCTCCGGTTCTGACTCCACATTGAAATTTCCTATTCCGGCTCCAAGAGCAAGTTCTATTTCCTCATCAGATTTACCGACACCGGCAAATACAATCTTTCGGGCATCAAAACCGGCATCCAGTGCCGCCTGAATTTCACCGCCGCTGACAGCATCAACGCCAAGCCCTGCCTGACGAATAACCTCAAGCAGGTGACTGTTGGCGTTTGCCTTCATTGCATAATGCACTTTGTACGAGCTGTTTGGCAATGATTTATTTATAGAATCAAGTGTCTGCCGCAACAGAGACTTGTCGTAATAATAAAAAGGTGTCCGTTCTTTACGAAACAGATCTATTGGAAAATTCATATAATAAAAATGTCAAGTACTATCAGGCTATATGACCTATTTGAATATTCTTTCGCTCAACAGGTTAAGAGCTTTGACTTTGTCGCTCTTCTTTACAAGCAGAGATATGTTATAGTTGCTGCCTCCGTAAGAAATCATTCTCACAGGAATATCTTTCAGAGCATTTACCACCTCTGCCTCAAAACCACGGTTCTGCCATTCAAGGTCGCCCACCACACAGATAATGACCATGTCGTGGTCAACACTCACGGTGCCGAACTTTTTCAAATCCTCAATTATGGCATGCAGGTTGCGTTCGTTGTCAATGGTTACTGAAACACCGACCTCCGATGTGGCAACCATATCTATAGATGTGCGGTGTGTTTCAAAAATCTCAAAGACCTTACGCATAAAACCGTATGCAAGCAACATGCGGCTACTCTTGATTTTTATAGCCGTGATATTGTCTTTTGCCGCAACCGCCTTTATAGTGTGGTCGGGACGCGAATTGTAAATCAAGGTTCCCGGAGCGTCCGGCTGCATGGTATTCAATAGCCTTACGGGAATATTGTTAAGTTTGGCAGGCAACACACATGTGGGGTGAAGAATCTTCGCCCCGAAATAGGCGAGTTCTGCCGCCTCTTCAAAGTGCAGCTCGCTCACCGGCTTGGTTCCCTCAACAAAACGGGGGTCATTGTTGTGCATTCCGTCAATATCGGTCCATATCTCAATCTCCTCGGCATTGATAGCCGCTCCGATAAGCGATGCGGTATAGTCACTGCCGCCACGCTGAAGATTGTCAATCTCGCCATAAGCGTTGCGGCATATATAACCCTGAGTCAGGTATATGTCGGCATCAGGCTGTGAGGCAAGCAGTGCCGAGAGTTTATCCTGAATATACTGTGTGTCTGGCTCGGCATTCTTGTCGGTGCGCATGTAGTCAAGAGCCGGTATCATTGCAACATTAATGCCCTGCTCCTTCATATAACTGAACATCAGCGCGGTAGACATGAGTTCTCCCTGAGCCAGTATTTCTTTCTCTTCAAAAAGAGTAAATATCGGCTTATTGAATGAACGGATGAAATCAAACCTCTCTTTAATTGCCTTTGTAGCCTCCAGACGATGCTCTTCTGTTGAAAACAACTCATCAATTGTTTTCATGTACTTCACTTCCAGGGCATTGATATTCTCCTTGGCGCCGGTTACATTCTTTTTATAAAGATAATCGGAAATCTCAACGAGAGAGTTTGTAGTGCCTGACATTGCCGACAGAACAATGATATTTTTGCCTCTACCGGCCACTAATGCCGCTACATCTTTTATTCTTTGCGCGGATCCCACTGAAGTGCCGCCAAATTTCAAGACCTTCATCCTTAAAATATTTATGTTTCTGATTTTTTTTTGCAAATGTACGCAGAGAATCCGACATTTTAATCGCGACCGCCAATTTTTATAAACTTTATCCTTACTTTTTGTATAGAAAATCGCACAAAGCGCATACAACATCTAACAATGAGCTGTAAAAAGCTGTTTTTTTCATAGAATATTCTTAGTACTTTTGCAAAATGAACCGGAAAGGCAAACTATATTTCAGATATGGCACAATGGGGTCGGCAAAGACCGCCCTGTTGCTCACCACTGCATACAACTTCGAGGAAAGAGGCATGAAATATGTGTGTCTCAAGCCGATTGTAGACACTCGTGAGAACAACAATGTGATACGTTCGCGCATCGGTATTGAACGTGAATGCAAATGGATTTACGGAGATACGGATCTTTACATGCTTGCCGAAGGCCTTTTTGAAGAGAATATGGCTGTGATAGACTGGTTTCTTGTTGATGAGTCTCAGTTCCTTACCGCCGAGCAGGTTGACCAGCTTGCCCGGATTGTAGACGATTTCGGCAGCAATGTAGTGTGCTACGGGCTGCGTACCGATTTCAGAACCCACCTCTTTGAAGGGTCAAGACGCCTGTTCGAGATTGCCGACTCGATTGATGAAATAAAATCAACCTGCACCTGTGGCAGAAAGACTATTGTAAATGCCCGTATAGACAGCGCCGGCGATATTGTGGATACCGGTCAGCAGGTGGAGATAGGCGGCAATGAAAGATATATAGCCGTGTGCCGCAAATGCTGGAGAAACCGACGCATAGAACAGGCTTCCCGCACCGCATTGCCGTTTCCTGAATTTAAAGCAAGAAAATGAAACGGTTTTATATAATGGTAATAATGGCGGCGGCATGCCTTGCGGCTGTTGCCCAGACCGTACGTTTCAACAACGAGACCCTGAACTACAAAGTCATGTTCAAATGGGGGCTGGTTCAGAAGCAGGCAGGCCGTGCAACCCTGAAGCTCACAGACAGCAAAGATAAGTTTGTCGCAACGCTCTATGCCCGTTCTGAACCTTGGGCAGACCATTTTTATTCGTTACGCGACACTCTCATATCAACAATGTCTCGTGCAGACATGCTCCCGACAAAATATGAACGCATAGCCCACGAAGGAGGCTCGTACGCCAGAGATGTCATATCGATTACACGCACCGGCAACATGTTTTCCGGAGAATCGGTGCGCTACAGACGAAAAAAAAATCAGAAAGAAATAACCACCTCCACAATATCGCTAAAGGCACAGGGACCGACAGTGGATTTACTTAGCGTGTTTTATTATCTCAGAACACTTGATTTCAAAAACATCTCTCCGGGCTATTCAAAAACCATAAACATATTTTCCGGAAAAAAGAAAGAAGCGCTCACAATAAAATACCACGGAATTGAGCCTCTGGAACTTGAAGGTAAAAAATATGAGACTTATCGCATCAGTTTCACTTTCACCACCGGCAATTCTAAAAAATCAAGCGACGACATAGACACCTGGATATGTAGCGACAGCTCGCATATTCCGTTGAAACTTGAAGGAAAACTTAAAGTTGGCAAAATAAGGTGTCTATACACCAATAGATTGTAACCAATTAATTCACAACCTTATATGAAATTTTACAGAAATTTCTGTCTGACTCTCATAGCAGGTTTTTCAACAATATCTTCTATGAATGTCATGGCAAACACAGATGTCCGCATAAAGATTTTACAGACTACGGATGTACACGGCAATTTCTTCCCATACAATTTTATAACCCGCACACCATGGAAAGGCAGCCTGGCAAGAGTAGCCACTGTAATTGACTCCGTGAGAGCTGCTGCCGGTAAAGAAAATGTAGTGCTGATTGACAACGGGGACATTCTTCAGGGTCAGCCCACTGTATACTATTATAATTTTATAGATACCGTTTCTCCACACATAGCCTCTCGCATATACGACTTTCTGCAATACGATGCCGCAACCATTGGCAACCATGATGTCGAGACAGGTCACCACGTTTATGACCGGTGGATTGCGCAGACATCAACTCCAATACTCGGAGCAAATGTTGTAAGAGCAGACAGCGGCGAACCATATCTTACTCCTTATACTGTCATTGAGCGGCAAGGTGTCAAAATAGCCATTCTCGGGCTTCTCACTCCGGCTATACCTGCGTGGCTTCCGGAAAATCTGTGGAGCGGACTCCGTTTCGAGGATATGGAGGAATGTGCCGAAAAATGGATCAAGATTATCAAAGAAAAAGAATCGCCCGACCTTATTGTCGGATTGTTCCACTCCGGCTACGATTACACAAGACAAACCGGTGATTACCACGAAAACGCATCCCTTCAGATTGCGAAAAACATACCCGGATTTGATGTCGTTTTCATGGGTCATGACCACCAGAGGTTCAACAAAGTTGTGGCGAACGCATCCGGCGACAGTGTCGTGGTGATAAATCCGGCAAATAATGCCAATGCGGTGGCTTTGGTCGATGTGACACTTCAGAAAAATGCGGACGGCAAGGTGGCATTGAAACATATCTCAGGCAAACTGATTGACACAGAAGACATTGCTCCTGACGCAGCTTTTATGAATGAATTCAGCGGAGACTATGCAAAGGTAGATGAATTCGTATCACGCCCGATTGGAGTTGCTGAAGGTGAATTTTCAAGCCATGACGCATTTTTTGGTCCGTCGGCTTTCATAGACCTTGTACACCGGCTACAGCTTGACATTACAGGAGCCGACATAAGTTTTGCCGCACCGCTGTCGTTCGATGCAACCATAAAGAAAGGTTCTGTAAGAGTTAGCGATATGTTCAACCTGTACAAATACGAGAACCTGCTTTACACCATGAGAATGACCGGAAAAGAAATAAAAGATTATCTCGAAGAATCGTACAGTATATGGATTCAGAACCCGTCTGACGCACAGAGCCACCTGTTGCTGTTTGCGAGTCAGAATCCCACCGCTTCCGATAACGCTCTGAAATACCCGTCGTACAACTTTGATTCTGCCGCCGGCATCAGATACACCGTAGATGTGACAAAACAAAAAGGACAACGGGTATCAATAATATCAATGGCAGACGGCAAGCCATTTGATGAGGATACCGAGTACAAAGTCGCCGTTAATTCGTACCGGGGCAACGGTGGCGGCGACCTTATGACAAAAGGAGCGGGTATTGCGCATGAAGAGCTACCCTCACGCATAATAACATCTACAGAACTGGATTTACGTTACTATATGCTCAAGGAAATAGAGCGTCTTGGAGTCATTGCGCCGAAAACCCTTGACTGCTGGAAATTTGTTCCGGAAGATGTTGTTTCTCCCCTCATAAGCACAGACAAGGCTATCCTTTTCCCTGACAGATGATTACAGCAGTAGACGAAATCGAGTATTCCGTAAAATCTTTTCTTCGGGAAATTGATGGCTGTAAAATAATTGTCGGATTGAGCGGAGGAGCCGACAGCGTCGGGTTGCTTGCTGTGCTCATGTCTTGCGGCGCACACTGCATAGCCGCACACTGCAACTTCGGGCTTCGGGGCAAAGAAAGCGACCGCGACATGAATCATGCCATTGCTGTTGCCGACAGGCTTGGTGTCAGATATGAGACTGTACACTTTGATGTCAGAGCCTATATGGAATCGCATAAATGCTCGCTTGAGACTGCCTGCCGGGAACTCAGATACAGCTGGTTCGAGAATATCCGAAAAGCTCATTCGGCTCACTGGATTGCCGTGGCGCATCACCGCGATGACAACAATGAGACCCTTCTGCTGAATTTGTTCAGAGGCACCGGGGTCAGCGGACTCAGAGGCATGAGACCGATAAACGGCAAAATTATTAGGCCGCTCCTCAAATTCACCAGAAAAGAGATTGAAAGCTATGTCGCAGCTAAAAAACTCGATTTTGTAACCGACAGCTCAAATCTTGTAAGCGATGTGTCAAGAAACAAAATACGCAACATCATAATGCCGTGTATCCGTGAAAGTTTTCCTAACGCTGACCATACCATAAACCTGACTGCCGACAATCTTTATTCCGCCGATTCCTTTATTTCGGAAATGATTGACAAGGAAAAGGCGTTATGGACTGATGACAACGGAAACATCAACGTAATCAAGATGATGCAGAAAAGAGAAAGCGCAATGTTTATCCTTTATGAACTGCTTAAACCCAAAGGAATCAATGCAGAGCAAGTCAGGGAAATTGCCGCCGCCTCGCAAGCTGGAGTCTCGGGCAGACGGTTTTACGGCAAAGACGGAAACTGCTGGCTGTTAAACCGTGGTGTTCTTGAACCTCTTGACGCTGCTGACAATTATGATACCGAAATAATTACCGAGATAGTAAGCATATCCGAATTCACTCCCGGCAAAGACCCTTATATTGAATTTTTTGATTTGTCAATACTGGAGGGAGAGCCACTGTGTCTGCGCCACTGGCAGCAGGGCGACCGAATCAAACCGTTCGGAATGAAAGGCTCCAGACTGGTCAGCGATATTATGAACGACGCAAAGATTGGTATTGCGCAAAAAAAACGAACGTGGATTCTCGCCAAAGGCGCTGAAATACTATGGGTGGAGGGGCTGCGCCGTGGAAGCGCCTACCCCGTCCACCCGAAGTCGGCAGAAATAGTGCGGGTTCACATAGAGCCGGCGCGCAATTCCAAATAAGCCTTTGCTTCTTCCCAAGGCACATATACCGGTTTGTCAGGCACAAGCTCCACCGGCTTCTCGTTGAGGTCGGCTCTGACATAATAGCCGCCGGATTTAGACCTGAACAGAATCAGCCTGAAGTTCGCTGCCATAGGCACAATGACAAAATCTCTCCAGCCCTCTGCCACCTCAGCGAAATCGTCTGTAATAAAACGACATCCGGGAACATGCATCAGCGCCAACAGTGGCATAATTGTTTCGGCATGACCGAAACGCAGCTGCACCGGAGCCATATCCGCGCCTGCTATAAAAGAATCGGTGGTTTCTATGAGATTCACGAGCAACGGCTTTGCCGATGTTGCCGGCAGCTCGCTCAGCGATGACGCGGAATGGGCAAGATACTGCTTCAAGTTAAACACCGACCACAGCGCATTGAACTCGCCAAGGTTGAAATACTGGCTTATATCACATTTCAGCTCCATGGCGGCTGTACCGGCAAGCACTGAATAAATTGCCATGAGGTTATCATACAAATCAACATCCTTCATGGGATAACCGACGCCGACAAATCGGGTCAGCATATTACCCGACAGCCGGGTTTCGGCAAAATCTCTTACCGTCTTTTTCACCACATCGCTGTTTTCGAAGGCAATGTATGCCGAATCCAATTCGAAAAAGCGCATCAGCACATCATTCTGTCTGCCCGATGATGTATATATCTCCGAGCGTCTGTTCTGTCTCGCAAGCTGGTGAGTGAACTCGTACATACTCATCACGCAGCGCGGCACATAGGAACTGACTGCCGATATTGTCACCTCCTTATTGTTCAACAGCTTTGAAAAATTGCCGCTCATTCTCGCGGCAAGCCATCTCTGCTCAGCCTTGCCGAGGGTGTCAAGCGCTCCCCACCTGCCATTGCTTTCTCTTATCACCCTTTCTGTAAGCGCAAGCAACCGCCTGCCCTGCGGGGTTATGGTTCTTTTATCTCTTGCCGACCGGAGCAGCTTGCGAACCCTTTCGGCATTCTTGCTTGACGACGGGTATCTCGCTCCGTGCCTGCCCACATGATTCACCATTACAACCCTTAGTGAATCTGGAGCCACAAGCGGTCCGGTGGGGTCTATATACGGCATAGAGCTACCGCGGCATTCATTGTACGAATAATAATCGACAGGTTTTGCAGGCAAAGCGCAAAAAACGATAAGAATAAGTGTGATGAACAAATTTTGCATACTATTTTTGTTAATTTTGCAATGTAATAACAACACAAACCCTGGTTTTGGTTTGTTGCTGCAATGCAAATTTATCTGCGACTAATGACAAATGACATAGAAAAGCTGATAGCCGACGGACTTCTTGACGAAGCTATATCCCTGCTGAGCAATGCCTTAAAGCAAGCACCAGCAGATGACAATCTTTTGTTCAAGCGAGGAAAACTTCTTTGGAAAAAAGGTGACATCGCAGGAGCCATGAACGATTATTGCAGGGCTGCGCAAATCAATCCCGACAGCCCGGCGGCAATTGCTTTGGAACATGCTCATGACGTGCAGCAGTTTTTCAACCCGGACATACTAAACCCCTGATTTACCTGAAACTATGGACGAAATTCTAAAATATTTTCCTGAAATTACGCCCCGGCAGGCAGAACAGTTCAAAGCTCTCGGAGAAGTATACCCCGAATGGAACGCAAAGATAAATGTCATCTCCCGAAAGGATATCGACAATCTTTACACTCACCACATTCTGCATTCTCTTGCTATTGCAAAGTTCCTGACTCCGGTAAACGGCACATCGTTTCTTGATCTCGGCACGGGAGGGGGATTTCCCGGAATTCCACTCGCCATAATGTGGCAACACTGCAATCTGCATCTGATAGACCGTATCGGCAAGAAAATCAAAGTGGCACAGGCTGCTGCCGAAGCTGCCGGACTGACAAATGTCACTTTTCAACATGGCGACATAGGCGAATGCCGCAACAAATACGACTATGTTGTCAGCCGAGCAGTGATGCGGCTCGACGAACTGGTAAAACTGTCCAGAAAAAATATTGCTGCCAAAAATTCAAACTCATTGCCGAACGGTTTGTTATGTCTGAAGGGCGGAGACCTTGCCGACGAGACATCGCAGGTGTCCGGCCCAATTATAGAAGTACCATTGAGCGATTATTTCGAGGACGAGTACTTCACAACAAAAAAACTGATATACGTTGAGTTATGAAAATAGCAAGAGCCGAATACAATCTTTTTGGAGTAAACACCTACATAGTGTGGAATCCTGATTCATGCGAGGCGGCTGTAATTGACCCCGGAATGCAGAATCCCGATGAATGCGCTCATTTCAAGCAGGTTGTAGAAAGAATGGAACTACAGATAACACACCTGATAAACACGCATCTCCACATAGACCACACTTTAGGTGACGAATTTGTGGAAAGTATGTATGGTGTAGGACTTATGGCGAACGATGCCGATGCTGCGCTCGGTGCTTCAAGAGGCTCTCAGGCAGCAATGTTCCACCTCAGAGGCGTGCCCGACACTCCTGTAACCATTGACATCAATATCAAGAACGGCGACAAAATTTTTCTCGGTGACGAATACCTTCAGGTTATTGAGGTGCCGGGGCACTCACCCGGCTCTGTCGCTCTTTATTCTCCGGTTGACAAATTTGTAATTACCGGCGACGCCCTCTTTAAAGGCAGTATCGGACGCACCGACCTACCCGGCGGCGACCATGGCACTTTAGTCAAAGCAGTGACCAATGAATTGCTGACATTGCCTGACGAGACTGTTGTCTATCCGGGTCACGGACCATCCACTACCATAGGAGCTGAGAAAATCTCAAATCCCTATTTATGACAGTGAAAACGGGTCGCTGTTATTGAAATTGAAATCACTCCCCTCAACCACTACAGTCTGACGCACAGAGCTAAGAGCATATAACGTGCCGAGACGAGCAACCCTGTCGCTGAATGTCTCGCTGTCCTCGCAACCGGACCATCTCTCTATCATAGCCGACACATTGTCAACGACAAATTGCCTGTCCCCGACTCTAAGAGCGGAAAATACAGCCACAAGGTCTGCCACATTACACGGAGCTTTCAATTGCGACCATTTTTCCAATGCTTCAGAATAGCGTCTGGCACGGTAAAGCAACTCATACATATAGGCTGTGTGCTCTCCTGCGCCTACATACTTGTCCATTGCGAGCAGCAAGGTTGAAGCCGCACCATACTCCCCTTCTTTAGCAAAACGTCTGGCTGTGTCAGCCACATCCTCGTAGCCGCTGTCGCCTGTAAGCTCGGTGCTGAACATCGGAGCCAACAACTCCAATGACACATTGCCTTTTGTCAGCAACACAAGATATGTCAGAGTTGCCGCGCTGTCCGGATGAGTATTTCTGAACTCCTCAAGCGCCTGGATTGCCTCTACTTCATAGCCTTTTGTAAAGAGGGCAAGGCTAAGAGTGTGCACATACTCTTCCTCTTCAGGCGCCGACTTCAACAAAGTGCCGAGTACCTGCATAATATCTTCCACCGGTCTGTCAAGACCAAGCAACGCTTCAGCCTTGAGCTGCAACGCCTTGCTTCGGCACGGGTCTATTGCAAGCGCGTATTCCACATCGCTCAGCCCCGCCTCGTAAGCCTCCAGATTGCGTATTCTCAACTCACCGAGCAGCTCCCAGAACTCCTCGTTAAATGGCTCAAGAAGTGTCAGTTCTTCGCCGAGTTTCTGCGCGGTTTCATAGTCGTACAATGAAACACTAAGCTCAAACATCTCATAAATGAACGACTGGGGATAGCTGCATTTTGCTTTTATTCTATCATAATTCTCTTTCAGCCAGTCCAAGGCATTGTAATTGCCGGCTATATCAACCAGCCTGATAGCCCATTCGTCCTCGAAGTCTTTTACCGATTCAAGTATCCGTTCAAGTTCGGCACAAGCCTCTTCCTTCGGCAGCATCTTGATTTGCAGCGACAACAGTCTGCGCAACACCGACTCTTCGGGCACCTGTTTCAGCATTGACTCTGCGCCGTCCACACTTCCGAGGTCATACATATAAAAAGCAAGACGCTCGCCAAGCGCAACACTTCCGGGATACAGACGCGAAGCCAGCAGCAGCACCTCAAGGCACACTCTGAAATCCTGAGTATCTCTCGCATAGTCGTATATTTCGACAAGATCACTCTCGTCGAAATATACATCTGCACGGTTACGTTCAAGCTCCTGCAAGAAACGCTCCATTAAATCTCTGCGTTCGTCGGCGCCGCTGTTTGACATGGTCTTATGCCTTTTTCTGTTCTTTTTCCCAGCTGTCTTTCAAAGCTATTGTGCGGTTGAAAATCAGCTTGCCTGCACATGAGTCCAGATCGGGAGTGAAATATCCGATGCGCTGGAACTGGAAGTGTGCGCCCGGAGTAGCATTCTCTGCAAGAAACGGCTCGACCTTTACACCGGTCACAACTTTTAGCGAATCGGGATTGAGCAGTTCTCTGAAATCCTTATCGGTTTCCGCCGAAGGATTCTCCACATTGAAAAGACGGTCATACATATTGACAGTAGCGTCCGCGGCATGTGCGGCGCTCACCCAGTGAAGGGTACCCTTTACCTTGCGCATGCTGCCGGGCAATCCGCTTTTGGTTTCAGGGTCATATGTACAGTAAATCTCCTCAATGTTTCCATCGGCATCTTTCTTAACTCCGGTACATTTTATTATGTATGCACCTTTAAGACGCACTTCTCCTTCGGGGGCAAGACGGAAGAACTTCTTGGGAGGGTTTTCCATAAAATCTTCGCGCTCTATATATATTTCTCTGCTGAACGGCATTGCATGCGAACCCTCCGCAGGATTTTCAGGATTATTTTCCATCTCCACCGTCTCTACACCGTCTTCAGGATAGTTGGTAATTATTACTTTTACCGGGTTTACGACAGCCATGCCTCTTGTAGACACCGCGTTAAGGTCTTCCCTCACAGCATGTTCAAGCAAACCGACACTGTTTAGCGCCTCATACTTGGTATAACCTATTTTATCAACAAAATTGCGTATGGAGCGGGGTGTGAAGCCTCTGCGCCTCATGCCGCTTATAGTCGGCATGCGGGGGTCGTCCCAGCCTGCCACAAGCCCTTCTTTGACAAGCTGAAGCAGTTTGCGCTTGCTCATTACGGTGTATGTCAGGTTAAGGCGGTTGAACTCTATCTGTCGCGGGCAATAGGATTCATCGGCAAGCTCTTTCACAAAGTACTCATACAGCGGGCGGTGTACCTCAAATTCAAGAGTACAAATCGAATGGGTCACGCCCTCGAAATAATCGCTCTGACCGTGGGCGAAATCATACATGGGATATACCTTCCATTTGTCGCCGGTACGGTGGTGCGGAGTCTTGATTATACGGTACATTATCGGGTCGCGGAAATGCATATTTGGCGAAGACATGTCAATTTTTGCACGCAACACACGCGCGCCTTCGTCAAACTCACCTGCATTCATGCGTTCAAACAAATCCAGATTCTCCTCAGGAGTACGGTTGCGATACGGACTTTCCTGACCGGGTTCGGTAGGTGTGCCTTTCTGACGTGCGATTTCCTCCGAGCTCTGGTCATCCACATACGCCTTTCCTTCTTTTATCAGACGCACTGCAAGGTCATACAGCTTGGGAAAATAATCGCTCGCGTAATACTCGCGGTTGCCCCAGTCAAATCCCAGCCAGTGAATGTCTTCGCGAATGGAATCCACATATTCCACATCCTCTTTGACAGGGTTGGTGTCATCAAAACGCAGATTGCAGGTGCCTCCAAATTTTTCCGCCACTCCAAAATCCATGCATATAGCCTTGGCATGACCTATGTGCAGATAGCCGTTGGGTTCGGGCGGGAAACGGGTATTGAGTCTTCCGCCGTTCTTGCCTGCCTTGAGGTCATCGGCAACTATCTGTTCTACAAAATTCAGGCCTTTCTTTTCGGGTGCCTCTCCCTCAGGTTGCTGTGTCATAGCAATATGGATTTATTTGCTTGTTTACTCAGTTATACAATAGCCTTTAGAAACCGGTTGTCATGCCTTTTACAGACATTGGCATACAAATGTAGTCAGTCTCCGAAAACGGCTGCTAATAAGCCACAAAATTAGTTTTTATTCCTCAAACGGCAAAAAACTAATTTCGAGATTGCATATAATTGTAAAAAAAACTACCTTTGCATCACAAAACGCTTATTTTGCGGTAGTGGCTCAGTTGGTAGAGCATTGGCTTCCCAAGCCGAGGGTCGCGGGTTCGAGTCCCGTCTACCGCTCAAATGCCGGCAATAATGCCGGCTCTTTTTTCCACCTAAGATTCATATATACAAAGAATTTCAATAATTTATGGCAACAACTGCTGATTTTAAAAACGGAATGTGCCTCGATATCGACGGCAACTATTTTTTCATTGTTGAGTTTCTGCATGTAAAGCCCGGCAAGGGTCCCGCTTTTGTGCGCACAAAACTCAAAAACGTAAAGACAGGTCGTGTTATCGACAAAACCTGGAATAGCGGTGTCAAAGTTGAAGAAGTACGTATCGAGCGTCGCCCGTACCAGTACCTTTACAAAGACGACATGGGCTACAACTTCATGCACACTGAAACATTCGAACAGGTAGCGCTTCCCGGTGAAAGCATCGATGGTGTACAGTTCCTTAAGGAAGGAGACATCTGCGAAGCTATGGTTCATGCCGCTTCCGACACCATACTGACTTGCGAGATGCCCACCAGCGTTGTACTCGAAATCACATATACAGAACCCGGCATCAAAGGCGACACCGCAACCAACACCCTCAAGCCCGCAACCCTTGAAACCGGCGCTGAGATTCGCGTGCCCCTCTTCTGCAATATCGGCGACAAAGTACGCGTTGACACTCGCGACGGTTCTTATGTAGAGCGCATCAAAGCGTAAAAACATCTACCTAATAAATATAAAAACGGAGTCCGGTACCGGACTCCGTTTTTATATTTATACAACCCCTGTGGGTCACACTTTGAGAAAAACCCTTTGACGGTACATCAGCAACAGAATAAGATATATTATCCCGGCACAAAAAGCGGCAACCAGTACTTCATACCATGCTCCAATATACTGAGCCAGCCCATACAGAAAAGACTCTGCAACGCACCTGAAATTGACGCAGCACAAAAGCATATAAGCCGCAATGGAATTCATGCCATATACCTTAAGCCACCCAAGACCTTTCTTTATGCCGAGGCAATCAATAACATAATAGAATGCTGCCATAAGAAGCCAGCACAGACCTCCGCTGAACAGGGTCATGGACGCAGTCCATATTCTTTTTATTATAGGGTGCCACACTCCCAGAGCAAGCCCGGCAACAGTGAGCGCCGCTCCGCCCAGAGCAAGCGCAAGAGCTTTTTGCCCGCGACTCATGCTTCCGTTCCGAAGCACCTTGCCGGCAAATACTCCGAGCATCACTGTGACAGCAAATGTCAGCGAGCTCCATACCCAGGTGTAGTTGTACCATGACGCAAACACCACTCCTCCGGCACCGTCTGATACAGCGCCATCTCTGAAACGACCGAGGCACATACGGTCAACCCACTCCGCAAAATTAGCTCCGGCAGTATAATCGCCTCCGCCATAACCGTCTATCATCACAAACTCCATTCCCGCCCAGTAGGTACCGAGTAGCAGCAACGCCACAGCTACCTGTACGCGCAATGAAACTGTCAAGAACAGAGCCACAGCGATGAGATAGCCGGCAGCAATAGCCTGAAGAGTATTGCTGTACACATACAATCTGTCGGGGTTCAGCGAAAGGAGATTTCCCTGGCACATCATGCCGAATATCCACAAAAGCGCAACTCTTTTAATTATTTTCAGCCACATACGACCTTTGGAACCGGAACCCGAAGTGCGTGTGAACGGGATTGTGACTCCCGCCATGAACATAAACAGAGGCATTACCAAATCCCATGGAGAAAAGCCAATCCAGTCGGCATGCGTAAATGCGTCTGTAACCGAAGCAAACCAACTTGCGTTTATTGCCTTGCCCAAAGCGTGTACAAGAGCTTCAAGACCAACCAGACAAAACAAATCAAAGCCTCTGAGAATATCAAGAGACTCAAGCCTCTGGGACGGTGCGGATAGTGATTTCATTATTCGTTGTTTTTATGTCGTTTATATGCAGCTGCCAGGCGTGTGTGATAGCGTCGCGACGCGTAAGAGGAACCATTGTAGCGCCGGGCAAAGGCACTCCAGTTTTTTTCACGCAGATACCTGACAAAGCCTGTCGATTTCAGAAATGACGCAAAAAGTTCAAGCTGTTCGCGCTCGGAATAGCTCATGCGCGATATAAAATCTTCAAGCGAACTACAACCGCAAATTTTCCAGTTGAAACCTCCTATCTGAAACATTCCCCAGAATGTTCCTTCTGCCGCCGCCACGCTGTCTATAGCGCTCGCCGACTGAAAACGCGCATACTGCGCGGCCTGTGTTGAGCCATATTTTGACGGTCTCAGGCGGTCAAACACCACCGGATGACTTTTTGCATATGCCGCTATATTTATTTTGCGCTTTTTCGCCATTCTGCGAAACATGCTCATGTCAAAATTTATAATCGGCAATCCGGGGCTGTAAAACCCCTTGTGTGCCCTGCCCGCTTCTATGTCCACAACCGCCTTTATCGCCGCAATTTCTACACCAAGTTCCTCAGCAACGGCATGGTAGTCATCATCGGTCAATGCGGTGTACCTGTTCAAGTCTTTGGGGCGTTCCAACCTTATAGTATCGGTTATTTCAGCGTACCTTAGCACGTCTACAGCATGTGCGATGGCGGGCAGCAACAATACCACCGACAGCAATATCAGCCTTATGAGGTTATGAAAGTAACACATGATGAGGATAGGTAGAAAAAAAGGAGGGATGCGTTGTATAGAACCACCCCTCCCTTGTTCTGTCAGTTCATTTAAAAATGACTGTTATTTAAACACATACTGTGAGGATATAGACTCATTGTTGTGTACTTTGCAGATTGTATCGGCAATCAGCTTGGCAACACTGATTATTGTAGCTTTCTTGCACTCTTTGTTGAAAGGAATTGAGTTTGTGAAAATCATTTCTGTCAATCCGCATTTGTCAACTCTTTCACTTGCGGGGTCGCTCATAATAGCATGAGAAGCGAGAGCACGCACCGATTTGGCACCCTTTTCTATCATGAGGTCGGCTGCCTTTGTTATTGTTCCGGCAGTGTCAACCATATCATCAAGGAGAATGACATTCTTGTCCTTTACATCTCCGATAACAGTCATTGACTCCACAACATTGGCTTTGGCGCGCTGTTTGTGGCACAGTACCAAGGGTACGTCAAGGTATTTGGCATACGAATTTGCTCTCTTGGCTCCGCCGACATCGGGAGTGGCTATTGCCATGTTGTCGAGTTTGAGGCTTTCAATGTAGGGAATAAACACTGAAGATGCATAAAGATGGTCTACCGGTACATTGAAGAAACCCTGAATCTGGTCGGCATGAAGATCCATGGTTATCACACGGTTCACCCCTGCAGCACTGAGCAGGTCTGCCACCAGCTTGGCGGCTATGCTCACACGCGGTTTGTCCTTGCGGTCCTGACGCGCCCAACCGAAATAAGGAATAACCGCTATGACACTATGCGCCGAGGCTCTTTTTGCCGCGTCAATCATTAGCAGAAGTTCCATAAGATTGTCGGAATTGGGGAAGGTAGACTGAACCAGGTAAACCTCACAACCACGTATAGGTTCTTCAAACGACACCTCAAACTCGCCATCGGCAAAATGCTGGATGTTCATCTTGCCCAGAGGCATGTCAAGGTACTTGCAAATTTCTTCTCCCATGTAGCGCGACTTTGTGCCGGCAAAAATTTTAATGGGATGGATCGCTGAGTTCATAAGACTGCTATTTGTGACTATTGGAATATTTTTTGCAAAATTAGTTATTTTTCTGTGGCGACAGAGCTTGCTTTGTCTATTTTTTCATCAATAGGCTTTATGTTTTTATGATTTACCTTCCATACCGCCGCGCCCCAGGGTTCGAGGAAAATCTCAAACGGGTGTCCGTCTGCGATATGTTTTGTCGATTTGCGCTTGCTGAGGAGTTCTGTCATTGGGGCGGTACCCTGGGGTATCTGTAGCATCTCGAAGGCATGTCTGGGCAGATTCACAGCCATATCACATGAGTCGGCGCTGAAATTCACCGCTATGATAATGGTTTCTTCCGCAAGGTTTCGCATAAACACATACTGACGATGGGGATTGATCGTCGGGTTGTCGTAGTTTACATACATAAGGTCAAAGAAACGACCTTTTGCTATTGCCTGCTCTTTGTTGCACATCTTGAGTATCTCGGCATACTTTTCACGCAGCCACCTTTGGCGCTCGGTCAGCTTTTTGTCTGACGGATTGCCGTTGTCAAGCCATCTGCGAAGTGTGTCAAGACTCCAGTAATCATATATTGTTGTGCGTCCGTCGAGTCCGCTGTAGCCTTCTGCCTCGGCAGCCGGCTCGCCTAACTCCTGCCCCATATATATCATCATGGCTCCGGTACCTATCATAGAGCTGACCACCAGCGACGGCACCGCCTTGACTGCGTCTCCGGCATAGAATCTTGAGGCAAATCGCTGCTCGTCATGATTTTCCAGGAAATTAAGCATGTGACCGCTTATGCCCTCCACGGTCTGCCAGCATCCGGTTAGCTGCGCCGCAGAGTAATTGGAGGTCTGTATGCCTCTGAGGGTGTCGTACAGGTTCACTTTGTCGTACAGATAGTCAAAACCTCCTACATTTATAAAACTTCTGTAAATGCCGGTGTCGTAGAGCTCGGCTATGAATATGACATGCGGATAATGCTGCTTGACAGCAGCAATAGCCCATTGCCAGAATTCAAGGGGAACCATGTGCGCCATATCGCAACGGAATCCGTCGACTCCTTTTGCTGCCCAGTACTTCAGTATGTCAAGCATCTTGTTCCAAGTGTCAGGCACAGGGCAGAAATGATGTGAACCATTGAATTGGTCAACTCCATAGTTCAGTTTGACAGTATCATACCAGTCGTTCCTGCCCGGGAACGCGGTAAAACAGTCGTTTCCGGTAGCCTTTGCCGGGAACTCGACATATGCGCCTTTGCCTGTGCCCATGTCTACCGACGGGGCAAACAACTGACGAGGAATGTAATAGAAATTGTTTTCTGGGCTGAAGCCCATGTCTTTGTCATCGTGGCTACCGAAATCCTCTACTGTTGACGGCGCGGCATCGGAATGATAGCGGCGCGCCACATGGTTGGGCACAAAATCTATAATCACATTCATGCCTGCATCGTGCGTGCGGTCTACAAGCGCTTCGAACTCTTTGATTCTTTCAGGCACTTTTTCAGCAAGATCAGGATCTATGTCATAATAGTCCTTTATAGCATACGGCGACCCTGCCTGACCTTTCACAACATGTGGATTGTCCTTCTCAATACCATAGGCTGTATAGTCGCTGCACTGAGCATGCTCAAGCACACCGGTGTACCATACATGGGTAACGCCGAGCGATTTTATCGAGTTCAGAATTTCATTATTTATACCGTTTAGCTTTCCGGAACCGTTCTGAGACAGTGTACCGCCCGGCACACATTTATCATTATAATTGGTGAAAAGACGGGGAATTAGCTGATAGATGATTGGTTTACGATCCATTTATGATTTTTTCTTTGGATTTATGTCTGATTGTCTGGCTGCCGCATTCTCAGCGTCGGGACGTCTGAAACCGTTGTCAAGAAGGAATTTCATGGTATCGGTGTATCCGCTTTCAAACACCTTTTCTATCTGTTTGAGATTAAACACTTTATATCGCGCTATCTCTTCATTTCGGATAACTATGTCGCAAAGCTCCATGTCGCGGACTGTGTTTGTCTTTGCCATAAGCTCATAAGAGCGCAGGGCTATGTCCATAATTGTGTCCTTTACAGTCACTTTCGACAGAGGAGAGCAGTTTATGCCTATAAGATATTTGCATCGCTCGCGTATTGACCATGCCGGAAGGTTGTGAAGAACTCCACCGTCCACATATCTTACACCGTCTATTTTCATGGGCTTGAATACTATTGGAATGCTGCACGAAGCCGCTACTCTTTCTGCAAGCGGTCCGGACTCGAAAACCTCTTTTCTGCCCTCGTCAAGATTTGTAACCCCTACCACCACGGGTATAGGCAAATCTTCAAGATTGGCATACGGGATGTGCTTTCGTAGAAATGTCCGAAACCGGTCAAGTCTGAAAAAGCCGTCTTTAGGCATTGACAATTCGCAGAAATCTGAAAATCTCGAATCTCTGAACAGCTGAAGCATTTTTTCGGGCTCTATGCCCGCCGCATACATCACAGCTGCCACCGATCCTGCACTCACGCCCGCAATTATGTCGGGCTTTATTCCCATTTCATTGAGTGCTTTTATGGCTCCGGCATGCGCAAAGCCACGCGCGCCACCTCCGCTGAGGACCAGACCGGTGCGAAACTCCGGGACTGAAAACCCCAGCAACGATTTTACCTTCTGTAATTTTCCTGACATATATAAGGTAATGCAAAAGCGTCACAAAAATACAAAACATTTGGTAATTTTTCCACTATTTTGGCTACCTTTGAGCATTGAAGTACAAAATTATGAGTGTAAACAAGGTCATTTTAGTAGGAAACGTCGGCAAAGACCCCGTGATAAGATATATTGATACCAGACCTGTGGCTGAGCTTTCGTTAGCCACTACCGAAAGGGCTTACACAGCCGCCAACGGCACACGAGTCGAAGAGCGCACCGAGTGGCACAGGCTGATTATGTGGGACAGCGCCGCAGAAACCGCCGAAAAATACATTGCCAAAGGAACGCGACTGTTTGTGGAGGGCAAACTCCGCACCCGCACCTGGACTGACCGCGCAGGTCTAAGCCACAAGGTCACAGAGGTGTATGTGGATAACTTCGACATACTCTCGCGCGTTTCGTCTCCTACAACAAACAACGGATAAACCAATCATTTTATATAGTATGACACAAAACGATTCATCTCTTGCCCGCGAAAGGGAGGAACATGAGATTTACATGACGGCAGACCCGACAGAACTTCCGGAAAACGCGTTTCGCGAACTTGCCGCTGACGAGAGCTACCGCCCCGTCATGCATCCTGCCCGTGAGTATGCAGAAGTCACCCCCTATTCGGTTATCACAGGCATTATACTTGCTGTGATTTTCAGCGCGGCAGCCGCGTACCTCGGACTGCGCGTGGGTCAGGTGTTCGAGGCGGCGATTCCAATCGCAATCATTGCCGTAGGGCTTTCGGGCGCGTTAAAGAAAAACAATCCGCTCGGACAGAATGTCATTATACAAAGTATAGGTGCTTGCTCGGGCGTGATTGTCGCAGGTGCGATATTTACTCTGCCGGCTCTTTTCATTTTGCAGTCCACATACAACGACATCACTGTAAACTTTCTTGAGATTTTTCTAAGTTCACTTTTCGGCGGTGTTCTCGGCATTTTGTTCTTCATTCCGTTCAGAAAGTATTTTGTAAAGGACATGCATGGCAAATATCCTTTCCCCGAGGCTACCGCCACCACTCAGGTTCTGGTAAGCGCGCAGACAAAGAACGCAACAGACGGCGGACAGGCAAAAACTCTTGTAATAGCATCGCTTGTCGGCGGTATTTATGACTATATTGTAGCCACTTTCGGATTTTGGGCAGAGACAGTGACTTCCGAGGTTACCGGCTGGGGCGCAGCTCTTGCCGAAAAGACAAAGCTGGTGTTCAGCTGCAATACCGGAGCCGCGCTGCTCGGTCTCGGCTATATTGTCGGCATCAAATATGCGTTTGTAATTTTCGCAGGCTCTGCATTTGTATGGTGGATTATAATACCGCTTATCGGCACTTACGGCTCTGCCGAGATTTCTGCAATGGATTCTTCCGCAATATTCTCCAACTACGCTCGTCTTATCGGCATAGGTGGCATAGCGATGGCAGGAATCATCGGCATAGTAAAGTCATGGGGCATCATAATGCAGGCTGCCGGTCTTGCCGCACGGGAAATTAAGGGCTCGTCAAAAGAAACATCGGCTTCTGTGCGCTGGCAAAGAGACATTTCCATGAAACATGTTGTATTTTTCATGACAATAGCTCTTGTTGCCGTACTGATATTCTTCTGGATAGGAGTTCTTGGCAATTTCTGGCAGGCACTTGTGGCCTGGCTTGTTGTTACGCTTATTTCATTCTTGTTCACCACAGTGGCGGCTAACGCCATTGCTATAGTAGGCTCAAATCCGGTCAGCGGCATGACTCTGATGACTCTCATCATTGCCTCGGCGATATTTGTCGGAATCGGCATCAACGGCACATCCGGCATTGTGGCGTCCATGGTTATCGGCGGAGTGGTATGCACAGCCTTGTCAATGGCGGGCGGATTTGTCACAGACCTGAAAATCGGCTACTGGCTCGGCTCGACTCCTCGCAAACAGGAAAGTTGGAAATTTCTCGGCACTTTGGTGTCTGCCGCCACTGTGGGAGGTGTAATACTGCTATTAAATAAGGTGTATGGCTTCACAGGACCCGACGCTCTGGTAGCTCCTCAGGCAAACGCCATGGCAAAGGTTATCGAACCTATCATGATGGGTGGAGACACCCCCTGGATTCTATACATGACCGGTGCCATACTGGCGCTGCTGCTCAACTGGCTCGGAGTGCCGGCTCTGGCATTCTGTCTCGGCATGTTTATCCCCATGCAGCTAAATACCCCAATGCTTGTAGGCGGAGCCATAGCATGGTATGTATCCACACGCTCCAAAAACAAGGAGGTCAATGACTGCCGCAGAGACCGTGGCACCCTGATTGCATCCGGACTCATTGCCGGCGGCGCTCTGTTTGGTGTTTTCGCTGCCCTTACCCGCTTTGCCGGATTTGAGTATCAGAATACCATGTCTGTAATCACAAACCAGTGGCTTGGTGTCATTGCCTATGCCGCCATAATTGTTTATTTAGGCATCCAGAGCATTAATGCGCGGAAAGGCTGACACTCCCAATACTAATATTACCCGGAGTCTATTCGGGGCAATAATGGCAATATCGGTACCGGCTATAGTGACAAATGTCACTGTGCCGGTACTTGGTATTACTGATGTCGCCATTGCAGGGCATCTTGGCAGCACAGTATCGCTCGCGGCTATCGCTGTCGGAACCAATATGTTCAATTTGCTTTACTGGCTGTTCAATTTTCTGCGCATGGGTTCCAGCGGACTCACAGCCCAGGCGTACGGTTCAGGAAACAGCAAGGCGGCAGCTGCAGTTCTTTGTCGTGCCGTTCTTATAGCTCTTGGTGTCGGCTCAGCCATGATAATTTTCAGGAGCCAATTGTGCACTCTGCTTCTTGACAGCATGGATGTTACCGGTGCCACAAGAGATGCAGCAGAATGCTATTTCATGATTCGGGTATGGGCTGCGCCAGCCACTCTGGGAGCCTTTGCCTTTACAGGCTGGTTTGTGGGAATGCAAAATTCGCGTGTTACCATGTGGATTTCTCTGTTCGTCAATGTACTGAATATCGCATTTAGCCTGCTGCTTGTTTTCGTTTACGGAATGGCGCTTGACGGACTCGCCGCAGGCACCGTTATTGCCCAATGGGGCGGTATTGCCTTATCTGTAACCGTTTGCGCGCTCAAGTTCAAACCACACATGCCATGTTTCGGCGATATTATGAATTGGGGCGAAATCAAACGCTTCTTTGCTATAAACACCGATATTTTCCTACGCACTCTTTGTCTGATTGCCGTTACATTATGGTTCACCAGAGCCGGCGCCGCTCAGGGCGACACCATGCTTGCCGTAAACGCGCTGCTGATGCAGCTTTTTACAATATTTTCGTTTTTCATGGACGGATTCGCTTTTGCCGGTGAAGCTTTGTGCGGCAAATTCAAAGGAGCATGCAACCCATACTGTTTCAAAAAAACAGTGTGGCTGCTGATTTGTATCGGGGGAACTATCGCTGCCGTATTTACTGTAGTGTATGCACTCGCGGGCAGCGACATTCTTAGCTTGCTTACCGATGACATTGCAGTGGAAAACACCGCAAAAGATTATATTTGGTGGGCGGTGGGGGTGCCTCTTGCCGGATTTATGGCTTTCACATGGGACGGAATTTTTATAGGCACTACAGAAACCCGCCCGATGCTCGCTTCAATGGCAGGAGCCATGATTGTGTTTTTTACCGTTTATTCAACAACATTCGACTCGCTTGGCAACAATGGGCTGTGGCTGTCATTCATATCGTATCTTGTTGTGCGCGGTGTCGCTCTTACTATTTTGGCTCGCCGTTTTAACAGACTGTCTTAGAAACTGTTTAAATTTAATTCGAAATTTTTTATATAGCGAATCTTGTGGCTTCCTCTCAATGAACCTCACAATTAAATTTAAACAGTTTCTTATTTCTGTTCTTCAAGATAAGCCTCACACGCCATAGCGAGTTCGTCGTACCAGCTTTGCCCGAACCGCTCTATAAGAGGCTGTTTCATGAACTGATACAAGCGGATTCCTTTTTCCCGACCGTTGGCTTCAGCACTGCGGCAAATTTTCCAACGATGATAATTAACGGCTGTAAATGTCGGGTATTCGGTCAACCGTAACGGATACAGATAACAGGAAACCGGCTTACGAAAATCGCACCTGCCTTCTCTGTATGCACGCTCTATGGCACACAGACATTTGCCTCCCGGAGCATAACAGGTAAAAACACAATTGCGCCCGTTTACAATAGATGTCACAATGTCTCCTTCTTCGTCTGTATAGCCTACACCCTCGTTTTCTATCACTTTTACCGCTTCGGGCAATAGCTCGTCTTTCAAAGCCGGAGCAATCTGTTGCAGCTTTTTCATTTCATCGGCAGTAATGGGAGCGCCTGCATCGCCTTCTATACAGCACTCTCCTAAACATTTATCCAAGTCACAGCAGAAAAAACGCTCCGCCAAATCAAGACTCACAAGGGCATTTCCTATCTGTAGCATAACTTCTTCCTCTATCATTTTGAATCAAAAACGGTTGCGCCACCAACTGCCGCGAGTCTGTCATATTGCTCTCCCGGCAATCGGTAGTACACATATATTATATATTGGTTGCCTGTATCGCAATAGTTTCCTTCAGTCAATGCAAAGGAAACAGATTTGCCGCCAGGCTTTACGGTTACATATCTGTAGTCATACGCACCTTGCTTCAGGTACATAGTCTTTTCATAGCACCCGGTGTACGGATTATATTCCATTCGTGAGCTGTTGTCTAAGCGTCCGCCTGTAAATTCTCCGTCAAGATGCACTTCAACTCCTGGTATTTTCGGACTCTCAAAAATGAACAGAGTGTGTACATACTCTGCCTCTGTATCGCTTCTGTCTGAGTTATATTCCCGTATGGTGAACCGTCCGTTCTGAGTACGGTCATACTGGTATCCGGCTGCGCTACGCGGTTCATCCTTGTACAAAATGGCAAAATACCCGTCCGCAGTATGTTCTATTTTGTCAACACCTTTGCCGGAATACGAAGTGGATACTGTCTCAAAACGGCGATATTCATTACCACCATTGAAAATGAGCGGCCTCAGATGCTCATAACGGACTTCCGAGCCACGCACACTGCTTGGAGTTGTCAGTTCTATTCTTTCCCGGTCGCCGGGGTTCTGCTCCACCAACACAATCAAATCAGTGTACGGATTTCTGACTCCGGTCGCTTTGGTGTCTACCATTATTTCAAGCTGTTGGTGCGACTTCATGTAGTCTATGTCTGTTTTGGCTGAAACCCCTGCATAGACAGCAGCATTGCCTTCCGCTACAGAAAATCTGACTGACAGGAGCGGAGTTTCCGGAGCATTCTCCTCGTAAACCTTCAACAGATAATTTCCTGAAATTTTCAGCGGCACACGCTCGTCAGGTATTCGTATCACATAATGCACATAGTGGCTGAGAGTACCCTGCGAATAGGAATATTCATCGACTATAGCCTCATTAAGACCGTCGGTAAATTCAATATCCATCAGTCCGTCCGGCTGCCACCGCGCGTCACAATGCTCCACACACCACCGGAGATTTCGCGCGGCTGTTGACAGTTCGTCAAATTCTATCACAATGCCGTCATCACTGCCTATTGTCATTACCGCTGGAGCCGATGCATTATGTATATTACGCACCTGTAGCGAGGCTATAGAGCCAAACCTACACTCTTGAGCCGCCAGCACTGAGAGCGCGGCAACAAGCACAGCGACCAAGACAGACAAACTTTTTGTAACTAATCCGGCTACCATGCAATTGGAGTCTTACCCTGTCTTTTAAGGTAATCGTTGGTAAGAGAAAAATGATGATTGCCAAAAAAGCCCCGTGAGGCACTCAGAGGCGACGGATGAGCCGATGACAGCACAAGGTGTCTCGACCTGTCAATAAAGGCACCTTTTTTAGCGGCATACGCCCCCCAGAGCAAAAACACCAGTCCATCTTTTTTTTCGGCAAGCACTCTGATGACCGCATCGGTAAATTCTTCCCAGCCTCTGCCCTGGTGAGAACCAGCCTGATGAGGCGCCACTGTAAGAGTGGAGTTCAGCAGCAGCACACCCTGACGCGCCCAGCGGCTCAAGTCGCCGTTTTCAGGCATCGGCGCTCCGGTGTCATCGGCTATCTCTTTGAAAATATTCACCAGCGAACGAGGTATCGCCACGCCGGGATTCACAGAAAAGCAGAGACCGTTAGCCTGTCCCACATCATGGTACGGATCCTGTCCGAGTATCACAACTTTCACATTGTCAAACGGGCAAGAGTCAAATGCCGCAAAAATTTTGCCGGCTGGCGGAAAAGCTGCTCCTTTGGCATACTCGCCACGCACAAAGTCCGCAAGACGCACAAAATACTCCTTGTTCCACTCTGCCTTAAGTTGCTCATCCCAACCTGATTCTATTCTAACATTCATTAAAAGCGATTTTTGTTTTGCAAAAATAATCAATGTTTAGTAATTTTGCGAGCGAAAAACGCTGTATATACAAAATATGAGCGTTAGATTATGTTCCCGTAGTTCAATGGATAGAATATTGGATTCCGGTTCCAACGATTGGGGTTCGACTCCCCACGGGAATACAAGGCGGCTCACTCAGCCGCCTTTATTATTTAAGGTTATATTTTTCAGAATGATTGCGACTGAAATAATAAAAGACCGTACATGCCGAACGGTCTTTTATCTATCTTTTGAAGTACGCCACTAGCATTCAGTTCAATCACAGCGGGTAATACATGCGCCCAGCGAGTTTAGGCGACCGTCTATATTTTCATATCCACGGTCAATCTGGCTTATATTGCCTATCTCACTTGTGCCAGTCGCCGACATTGCAGCAATCAGCATGGCGATACCGGCTCTGATATCAGGCGATAGCATTTTGTTTGCACGCAGAGCCAATCTATTGTCCAGCCCTATGACTACCGCCCTGTGCGGGTCGCACAACATTATCTGCGCGCCCATGTCTATCAGTCGGTCAACAAAAAACAGACGGCTCTCAAACATTTTCTGATGAATGAGCACACTGCCACGACACTGGGTTGCGACAACAAGCATGACACTTAGCAGGTCCGGAGTCAGCCCGGGCCATGGTGCATCGGCTATAGTAAGTATAGAGCCGTCAAGCGCGGTTTCTATCTCATAATGTTCTTTTGCCGGTATAAATATATCATCGCCACGCTGCTCAATCTCTATGCCAAGCCGACGGAAGCTGTCGGGGATAATGCCGAGATTTGGAAACGAAACGTTTTTTATCGTAATCTCGCTTTTGTTCATAGCTGCCATGCCGATGAAGCTACCCACCTCAATCATGTCGGGTAATATTCTGTGTGTAGCGCCATGAAGAGTTTCCTGTCCGTGGATTGTAAGCAGATTGGAGCCGAGACCGTCTATGCGGCAACCCATTTTTTGCAACAGCTTGCACAGCTGCTGAATATATGGCTCGCACGCCGCATTGTATATTGTTGTGACTCCATCTGCAAGACTTGCCGCCATGACAATGTTTGCAGTTCCGGTCACAGAAGCCTCGTCAAGCAGCATATATGCTCCTTTGAGTCCGTTTGGTGCCGACAGGTGGTAAGCCTGCCGGGAGCAGTCATACGACATTTCCGCCCCGAGTGAAACGAGTCCTGAAATATGTGTATCTATTTTACGGCGCCCGATTTTGTCACCTCCGGGACGAGCAAACCATGCCGAGCCAAACCTGGCAAGGAGGGGACCTACAACCAGCACACTGCCGCGCAGCGCAGCGCAGCGTTCAACAAACTCCGCACCGTTTATATATTCGGTATCAATGTCATCAGCTTTAAATGTATAGTCGCCGGCTTCATGTCTTGTGACTTTTACTCCCATACCCTGAAGAAGCGCTATCAGGTTACGGACATCGAGTATCTCCGGGATATTGCTGATTCTGACCGCCTCTGCTGTAAGGAGAACGGAGCTTATAACCTCAAGGGCTTCGTTTTTCGCTCCCTGAGGCTCGATTTCGCCCTGAAGTCGATGACCTCCCTCTATTATGAATTTGCTCATTTCTGTTTATTTTGGTGCTAATTTAGCATAAATAATTGTATTATACAAAAAGTGGATATGTATTCGACACTCCGTAATGTATTCCGAGAATCTGATGCTCAGACATGAACCACTTCCGGCACAAGCGTTATTCCGAATCTGGATCTAACATCTTCCACAATTGCTTTTTCAAGCGCAACTATGTCTGAGCCGGAAGCCTTGCCTGTAGCGTTTACGATAATAAGCGGCTGGTGGCTCCACACAGCGGCATTGCCGAGCGTCTTTCCTTTCCACCCGCATTTGTCGATTAACCACGCGGCAGGTATTTTTACACTACCATCCGGCAGCACAAAATGTGGAACAGAATCCGGCTCTATCCCATTGGCAGTCATCACCGAAATAAATTCAGCCCAACTGCCCTTTTCCAGCACCGGATTCTTAAAGAAACTGCCCGCGCTGCCTGTGTCGCTTACCTTCGGTAATTTTGAATTTCGTATGTCAACGATTTTCTGTCTCACCAAATCAGGCGTTATCTTTACACTGTCTGATTCAAGGTCCTTCAATGGACCGTAATCCAGTTTAGGGCAAGATTCAGCCGACAGAATGAATGACACTTCCAGCACAATATATTTCCCCGCGTTTTCTGCTTTTTTGAACAAAGATGTTCTATAGCCGTAATCAAGAGATTCTTTTTTTATAACTACAAATTTTTCTGCCTCAATATCCCATGCACGAATCTCTGAAATGTAGTCACCGGTCTCCACTCCGTACGCTCCGGCATTCTGCACAGCAGCACCTCCGACAGAGCCTGGTATAAGCGACAGATTTTCAAGACCCCACAGCCCGGAGCGGCACGTCGACGCTATAAGATTGTCAAACTCTACTCCGGCTCCCGCGGTTATTTCCATTTTTCCGTTGCCCAGCGCTTTTGCTTCCCATCCGATAACCGCCGGATGAACTATCGCACCGGAATAATCGTTGCAAAAAAGAATATTCGACCCTCCTCCCATAATCATATATTTACCGGAAGGTGTTGCCATTTTTGCGGTTTCAATGGCAGCCGGAGCGTCTTCCAAACTGTCAAACTCAATCCACATAGCCGCTTTTGCTCCCACCCTCATTGTATTGTAAGGGCGCAAATCTATATTTTCGAGAACCGTTATCATAGCTCGTATTATTTTCTGATTATAGTCCCTACAAAGATATACTTTCATATTTGTTCGCACAAATTTTCAGAGTGGATTTGACAACTATACCGTCTCCGGAACTCGCTGTTTTCAAAAAATTCAATTCGACATTGTTTTTATTTCGAAATAATTATTACCTTTGCATAAACTTATCAAACAATAACGAAACATGGCACGCGAAAAAACATTATTTAGAAGAGTTCTCGCCCACGAAAGCGTTGATTATTCAAACTACACTATCGCTCAACTTCAGGAAACAATAGAAAAACTCGTTGAAAAAGTTGAACAGCGCAAGCCCCGCAAAGTAGTAGTTCAGGCTCCGACAAATCTCACAAAAATCAAAAGAGCGCTCAACAAACTTAATCTTGAAGTAGAGAAACTCTGATTGCCAGATTTCCTCACCTAAAAAAAAAGGAGGCTGTGTCGTAATAATTAAGGTTTACGGCGCAGCCTCTCTTTTTTAGTGCTTTGAGATTATGATATT
>ERZ777305.726-NODE-726-length-50476-cov-4.876222_pt1 | contig 50476 bp, 50 predicted proteins | sample MGYA00374965_ERZ777305 | MGnify/ENA primary metagenome ERZ777305 (study PRJEB29328, sample SAMD00013331) | mouse gut metagenome | study: EMG produced TPA metagenomics assembly of the Metagenome analysis of fecal microbiota from mouse which was promoted...
TAGCCTTGTCGATCTGGTCGATAGCGTGGTTAGCGGACTTCTGGTCAGCCAGAGACAGGTTCTCGGTGTTCAGACCGTCAGCGCGGGAGGACAGGTTGAGGTTAGGTATAAGCTCACCCATATCAGCGGTATTGTCGTTATTGTAGTTGAAGGTGAAGTTTACACTGTCCTTAGTACGAGCGCCGGTCTGGAGAGTGATATTCTCTGCGTAAGTCATACGAGCGGTGGAGTTGTCGAAGTTGTCGGACTTGGAAACCGCGAGGTTCTTTTCGAGGTTGTCAATCTTGGTCTGGAGAGCAGCAACCTCCTTCTCAATCTTGGGGTCACCAACGCCTTCGGTCGCAACTGCTTCGGCATCGACACCGGCAGAAGATCCCATGCTGTACGCGTCAATGTTCAAGGTAAACTTAGTTGTACCCGCTGCCGTAGAATCAGCTGTGCCGGTAAGATCAATGGTGAACAGCTCTTTATCGGCTGCGGTGCCGGCAGCATCAACAGTCGAAACCTTAATCTTGCCAGCAGTTCCAGCGGCATCAATAATATACTTATTACCGCCGGCTGTTGTAATAATACCATTATTTGCAACAGCGTTGCCGCCGATTTTAACACCGGTGTTATTCGCAGGACCCTTCGCGCCGTTTCCAATTGTGAGTTCCCACTCAGAACCGTTTAATGAGTCAAGAATCTCCTTGATCTCATCGGTCATATCAGCGTCCTTGACATCCGTACCCAAAGTTACCGCATATTTGGTTTCGTCGGTATCAACGCCGCCGGTAAACTCCAGGCTGTCGTTAGCAAAACCAATGTTGGTGGGAGCCTTCGGACCTTCGCCGGGGCCTGTGAAACGAATTGTTACAACATCGCCGGTCTTGATCTGAGTAGCGTCGAAAAGAGCGTTTACTTCACCGTATTTAGCCGGAACCTTGAAACCGCCCATACCGGTCGTATTAGCATCGCCGTTGATAGCAGTAGCGGTAACCTTGCTCGCGTCAACCTTTGCGCCGGTGCTGGACTTAGCGCCGGTAACCTCATAAGTAACCGTACCGTCATCAGCAACTTTAGCGGTGTAAGTAATATCTACATACTTATCCTTAGCTGCGTCAAGACCAAGATCTGTCCACAGATCCTTAGCCTGATCGAGCTGATAGCCGTGCTCGTCAAGAGAGCCCCAGATCTTGTTGTCCTTAGTAATATCGATAGGAGCCTCCGCCTTCTTTGCAGCCAATTCGTCCTTCAGTTCGGTGATCTTTGTCTCGATATCCTTGATCTTGTTGCCGTTTCTGTAATCAAACTCGCCTATGCCGTCCTGCATGTTGCGAACACGCAGACCGTCGGACATCTCGCCGCCGTTCAGTACGATGGTACCGTTGAAGTCTGTATCAGCGATCTGGTTCAATTCAGCGTTCAGCTGATCGAACTCGAGCTGGATAGCAGCACGGTCGGTGGTGTTATCGTAAGTACCGTTAGCGGACTCGGTAGCCAGCTCCTTCATTCTCTGCAGAATGGAGTGTGTCTCCTGAGCAGCACCCTCGTAAGTCTGGATCATGTTGATACCGTCCTGAGAGTTACGAACTGCCTGGTTCAAGCCCTTGATCTGGGATCTCATCTTCTCGGAGATCGCAAGACCTGCAGCGTCGTCGCCTGCACGGTTGATACGGTAGCCGGAAGCCAGCTTCTCGGAAGCCTTCTTCAAGCCTGCTACGTTAGCGTTCAGTCTGTTGTACGCGTTAATCGCGTTCATGTTGTGTTGTACTTGTGTCATCTCTGAAAATAATACAAAAATTAGCACGCTAAACTTTTGTGCTCTTTTCGGTGATTATTAAAGGCAAATTACCGGTAGACAAAAGTTAATATATGTAACTATAAAAAAATTTTAAAAAACTCTTGACAAAATCCGGCACAGGGTGTATAATATAATCAATCGATTGAACAGATGTTCAATCGATAATTTGAACGATTGAAAAGGAGCTTTTATGATAAATGATATCCCGCACTGCGAATTTATGCACGCCCACCCCGACACTATCGAAAAAATACGCACGAGTATGCCCGACGACGATACGCTGATAGACGTTGCGGAGCTGTTTAAGGTGTTCGGTGACAGCACGCGCATTAAAATTCTGAGTGCGCTTTCGGGCGGCGAGCTGTGCGTGTGCGATATTTCAACGGCGGTCGGAATGACGAGCAGCGCAGTTTCGCACCAGTTGAAAATTCTCAAAAACGCCGAGCTTGTACGGTTCAGGCGCGAGGGAAAAACCGTGTTTTATTCGCTTGCGGACGGGCACGTCAACACGATCTTGAAGCAGGGCTTCGAGCATATAAACGAGGAGTAAATTATGGATTTCTGGAGTACTTTTGCGAGATTTTATGACGTTGCCGAAGCGCTGAACGGCAGTGTCTACCGCGAAATGACCGAGACTACGGTGCGGCTCGTACCGCACGGCTCGGCAGTCCTCGACTGCGCGGCGGGTACGGGCGAGCTGTCACTTGCCGCCGCGAGACGGGCAAAGCGCGTGGTCTGCACCGATTGTTCGGGAGAGATGATAAAGGTCGCGCAGAAAAAGGCGAAAAAGCGTAGGTTCGTCAATATCGAATTCGAGCGCGCGAATATCTTTCATCTCAATTACGCGGACGGCGAGTTCGATATCGTCATTGCGGGTAACGTTCTGCATTTGCTCGACAACCCCGAAAAAGCCGTGCGCGAACTTTGCAGGGTCACCAAGAGCGGCGGAAAAATACTGCTGCCGACGTTTATGACAAGGGATAAGTCGGCGATTTCGGAAACGCTGTTAAAAGCGTACAAGCGGCTCGGTTTCAGTCCCAGCGCCGAATACTCGCCAAAAGAGTATGTGGAAATGTTGAAGGGCTGCGGCGTCGGAGAGGTCAAGAGCAGGCTGATAAAGGGTACTGTGCCGTGTTGTTACGCGGTTATTATTAAAAAGTAAAGGGGTAATACTATGAAAAAGACATTTAAGCTTATTGATCTGGACTGCGCGAACTGCGCGGCGAAAATGGAAACGGCGATCAAGAAGATCGACGGCGTTAAGGACGCAACGGTCAGCTTTATGACCCAGAAAATGACTATCGAGACGGACGACGAAAGATTTGATGATATAGTCAAGGAGGCGGTCAAGGTCTGCAAAAAGGTCGAGCCCGACTGCGAGATCGTGTTGAAATAACCGGGGTGACTTATGAGCAGAAAGCAAAAGAAAATGCTTGTCCGCATAATTGCCGCGGCGATGATTTTCGCGGCAGGGCTGTTTGTTCCCGAGAGCGAAGAAACGTTTTCGGTGCTGTGGTTTGTGCGGCTCGGGGTGTTCCTATGCGCGTACTTCACGGCGGGTTGGGATATACTTTGGAAAGCTATCCGCAATATCGCGCACGGACAGGTTTTCGATGAAAACTTCCTTATGGCAATAGCTTCCGTCGGTGCAATGGTTATCGGAGAGTACTCAGAGGGCGTTGCTGTAATGATCTTCTATCAGGTGGGCGAGCTGTTTCAGTCTGTCGCCGTCGGGAAGTCGCGGAAGAATATCTCGGATATGATGGATATCAACCCTGAATTCGCGAACGTCGAGCGTAACGGGGAGGTCTATGAGGTCGAGCCCGACGAGGTTCAAGTCGGCGAAACGGTCGTGATCAAGCCCGGAGAGCGTGTTCCGCTTGACGGCGAGATCGTTTTCGGCTCGTCGGGGATGAACACCGCCGCGCTTACAGGGGAGAGTGCGCCGCGCGAGGTCACGGTCGGCGACGAGGTGATAAGCGGCAGCGTGAATATAAACGGCTTGCTGAAAATACGCGTTACAAAGCCGTATTCCGATTCCACGGTCGCGAAGATACTGGAGCTTGTCGAGAACTCCTCCGACAATAAGGCAAAAACCGAAAATTTCATCACGCGTTTCGCGAGGGTGTACACGCCTATCGTAGTCATTGCGGCGCTGCTGGTGGCGGTCATTCCGCCGTTGTTTACGGGCGATTGGGGCGGCTGGATATACAAGGCGCTGACGTTCCTTGTGGTGAGCTGTCCGTGCGCGCTTGTTATTTCCGTTCCGCTGTCGTATTTCGGCGGAATTGGCGGCGCGTCACGTCACGGAATAATGATAAAAGGCGCGAACTATCTCGAGGCTTTGGCAAAAGCGCAGACGTTCGTTTTCGACAAGACGGGAACGCTCACCAAGGGCAGCTTTGCGGTATCGGAAAAGTATTCCGAAGGAATTTCGGAAAGCGAGCTGCTGGCATATTGCGCGGCTGCCGAGCAGATTTCCAACCACCCGATAGCAGTCTCCATTGTTAATGCGGCGCAGTCTCTCGGTGATATCCCCAAGGCGGAAAACGCGGAGGAGCTCGCGGGATTTGGCGTAAAAGCGGTCGTGGACGGCAAAGAGATCGCCGTCGGAAACGCGCGGTTAATGGAAAAGATCGGCGCGAAGATGACCGAAAAAAGCAGCGTCGGGACGATAGTGCATTGCGCCGTTGACGGGAAATATTGCGGCTATATAACAGTCTCGGACGAGATCAAGGAGAACAGCAAGGAAGCACTTGTCGAGCTGAAACGTCTCGGCGCGGAGCGCACCGTAATGCTGACGGGCGACCGCGAGATCACCGCAAACGCCGTTGCAAAGACAGTCGGTGTTGACGAGGTGCAGTCGCAGCTTTTGCCCGACGGCAAGGTAAAGGCGGTCGAGGAGCTGTACCGCGGCAAGCTCCCGAATTCCACGCTTGCGTATGTCGGCGACGGAATGAACGACGCGCCGTCGCTTGCCCGCGCGGACGTCGGCATCGCAATGGGCGGTCTTGGCTCGGACGCGGCTATCGAGGCGGCTGACATCGTGCTGATGAACGACAATATACAAAACCTGCCGCTCGCCGTGCGTATCGCGCGCAAAACGCGCCGTATCGTCATGGAGAACATTGTATTTGCGCTTGCCGTTAAGCTTGCGGTGTTGGTGCTTACATTATTTAATATAGGAAATATGTGGGCGGCGGTATTTGCGGACGTTGGAGTTTCGGTGATTGCGATAATCAATGCTATGCGTTGTATGAGGATAAAATAAAATTGCCCCGAGTTCGTCTCGGGGTTTTTATTGATTATTTCCGACAAATGTGCTATTAATGAAAATGCCGTTTACCCCGGGCGTTATTACGAAAGGGGGTGCTGATAAGTGAATGCATTTATTAACTTTATTGCACTTTAATTATACCACAACCGTTTTATCTTGTCGAGCGTTTTCCGAAAAAACCTCCCGAAAAAAATTTCACAAAAAATTTTCAAAAAAAGCTAAAGTTTTGGAAAAACGAGCCGATATAATATTTGTGACAGCTGAAAAGCTGAAATTCCTTAAAGTGCACAAATAAGGAAAACCATTAAAACATGCCTCTCGGAATGATTCCGTATTATGGGGCAACCAAATTCAAGGAGGATTTTTACTATGGGAATGGTAGTACAACACAACATGAACGCGATTAACGCGTACAACAGACTGAACGCTAACGTAGCAGGCTTGAAGAAGGCTTCCGAGAAGCTGGCTTCCGGCTACCGTATCAACCGTGCAGGCGACGACGCTGCAGGTCTTGCGATCTCCGAGAAGATGAGATCCCAGATCAAGGGCTTGAACCAGGCAGTTCGTAACTCTCAGGACGGTATCAACATGATCCAGACTTACGAGGGTGCTGCTCAGGAGACACACTCCATTCTGCAGAGAATGAAGGAGCTGGCTACCGAGTCCGCTAACGGTACTTATGATAATGCTACCGACCGTGCTGCTATCCAGCTTGAGTTCGATCAGCTGAATGATGAGCTGAACCAGATTGCTGATACCGACTTCAACGGTACTGTTGTTCTTAATGGCGGCGTTATGGCTGACGGTACTGTTGCTGAAAACGGCGAATTCCGTTATGCTAATGGCGTTACCGAGACCGTTATAGCTGCTAAGGCAACCGACATCAGCGCAGATCAGGAGCACACCATCGTTGATCAGTCTACTTATGATAAGGTAAAGGCTGACGCTGTTTGGGATGCTGTAGGCGCTGACGTTAATAAGAATCAGCAGCTCAATGTAACATTCATGTTCGACGGCGAGCGTTGGGTAGCTGACACCGTTACCGATAAGGATGGCAACATTGTTAAGGGCGCATGCGCTTCCGGTCTGGAGGCTCGTCCCGTTGACAGAACTGACGCTTCCGGTAAGGGCGGCTTCGAAGTTATCGCAGGCAAGGATCCTATGACAGGTAATGATATCGTTGTTACAAATGCTATTTTTGATGAAATGAAGAATGGCGGCGTAAAGAAGGGCGATACTGTTACTATCAGTTTTGAAAACTCCGCTGCTAAGACCTACGCTCCCAAGAATGTTGGTCTTGATGAAGACTATGATGGAACAAAAAAAGCGTTCTCTATTGATGACGAAGATGCTATTTCGCAGGCGGACATGGTTGGCAAGGTTAAGTTTGAGCTTGATAAGGGCATTACCGACGAGAATATGAGTGCTGATATGCAGAAGGCTTTGAAGGCACTTGATGATGCCGAGTTTAAGTTCACATATACTGACGGTGTTGCAGGAAATATAACCGATAAAGCAGCTAATACGAAACTCACGGTAGACACAGATGGTGTTGTTACTTACGAGGATGGCGATGTAAGTATTACTTTAGGTAAGTTTACTGTTGGCACAATTGATGCTCCCGCTACTCCCGCGACAACAAAGGATACTTTTGTGGCTGGCGCGATAACCAATGATAATGCATCTGGTGCTGGCGGTACCCTTGCCGTTGCTGATGCTGATGCATTTAACACTGCATTTGCTGCTGCCGGTTTGGCAGAGGGCGCAGTAACAGGTGTTGTTTCTGGCGCAGGTGTTAATTTGAAAATTACACTTACTGACGCTAATGGTAAATCTGTAGATGTTAAAGCAGCTGATGCAGCTACTTGGGGTCTGACAGCTAACTTGGGCGGAGTTGCTGCAACCGATAACATTTCGTTTACTGTTACCAAGACAACCACTAATGTTCCGGCAGTACCCGCTGGTCCCAAGACAGGAGCTACAAGCGCCATCGAATTCGGTGTAAATGTTGACGCTTACAACTATGCTGAGATGAAGGATTTGTCCGTTCACTCCATAGCAACTCCCAAGGCCGCTACAATGGCTTCTCAGGTTGCAACTCCCGGCGTTTCTTCCGCTAACAGCTTCAAGAACTCCACGGGCGTTCTTACCTACACCGACAACCTCACTCTCCAGACAGGTGCAAGAACCAAGGACAGCGTAAACTTCGCGTTCTCCTACAACACGGACGGTACTGCCGACATGGGCAACCTCGTTGCTAACCTTGACCTCTCTGCTCGCTCCACCGGTCTGAACACCGCTAACCTGTCCCTCGCTGATCAGAAGAGCGCTAACTACGCTATCGACCAGATCGACAAGGCTATCAACAAGACCTCTATGGTAAGAGCTACATTCGGTTCTATCCAGAACCGTCTCGAGCACAAGATCACCAACCTGACCACCACCTCCGAGAACCTGACCGAAGCAGAGTCTTCGATCCGCGACACGGATATGGCTTCCGAGATGATGAACTACACCAAGTTCAACATTCTCCAGCAGGGTGCTCAGTCTATGCTCGCTCAGGCAAATCAGCAGCCGCAGTCTATTCTGCAGCTCCTCGGCTAATTTTTTCGCCGCGTGATTTGCACAAAAACTTAATAAAGTTCACCCCCGTGAAAGCGGGGGTGTTTTTTGAAATGCGTCGGCAAATCAAATGCGCATGGTCGCTTTCCTTTAGAGCGGCATTATAACATATTTGGCGGAAATTGTCAAAGAATGCCGAAAGCGCTCAACGGCGCTTTTTTTCTTTAACCTATTGCAATTTACCGCAATTTGTGGTAAAATAAAGTGTATATTATTTGGAAAGGTATGTTTTTTATGAGCAAAGTAGTTAAGTTCGGTGGCAGCTCGCTCGCCGACGCAAAGCAGTTTAAGAAGGTCGCGGATATTATTAACGCCGATCCCGAGCGTGTTTACGTCGTTCCCTCCGCGCCCGGAAAGCGTTTCTCCGACGATACCAAGGTTACCGACCTGCTGTATCAGTGCTATGAGCGCACGATCACGGGGGAGGACTTTGCTAAGGCGTTTCAGCCTGTCCGCGAGCGTTTTGACGGCATTATCAGGGAACTTGGATTGTCAATGTCGCTTGAGGAGGAGTATGTCAAGATCGGTACAGACTTCCGCAACGGCGCAAACCGTGATTACGCGGCTTCGCGCGGCGAGTACCTCAACGGAATTATCCTCGCGGATTATCTCGGTTACAAGTTTGTTGACGCGGCTAAGGGCATTTTCTTCGACAGCAAGGGCAATTTCGACAGCGATATCACAAACGCTTGTCTGGGCGCTATCCTTGAAAAGACCCCTAAGGCGGTAATCCCGGGATTTTACGGCGCAATGCCCGACGGCTCTATCAAGACGTTTTCGCGCGGAGGCAGTGACTTTACGGGATCGGTAGTCGCTAAGGCGGCAGGTGCTTCGCTGTATGAAAACTGGACGGACGTTAGCGGCTTTCTCGTTGCTGACCCGAGGATTGTTGACAAGCCCGAGGGTATCGAGGTTATAACATACTCGGAGCTTCGCGAGCTGTCGTATATGGGCGCGGGAGTGCTTCACGAAGACGCAATTTTCCCCGTAAGAAGCGCGAATATCCCGATCAATATCAAGAATACCAACGCTCCCGATGACGCGGGAACGCTGATAGTGCCGAGCGCGAAGAACGCTCCCGCAAAGTATCTCATTACGGGTATCGCGGGCAAAAAGGACTTCTCGGTAATATCCATTGAAAAGGACAGGATGAACTCCGAAAAGGGCTTTATGCGCAGAATGTTGCAGGTTCTCGAGAACCACGGCATTTTCCCCGAGCATATGCCCACTGGTATCGACACGGTGTCCGTTGTTGTGAATTCGCATGAGCTTGACGGTCAGCGCGATAAGCTCACTCAGCGCCTGAAAGAGGTAGCCCGTCCCGATCATTTTGAGATAATAGACGGCTTGGCCCTTATAGCGGTTGTAGGACGCGGAATGAAGTCCGCAAAGGGTACCGCGACAAGAGTTTTTGCGGCGCTTTCTCACGCGGATATCAACATCAGAATGATAGATCAGGGCTCGAGCGAGCTGAACATTATCGTCGGCATTGACGAAAAGGACTTCGAGAAAGCTATCAGGGTTATTTACGATATGTTTATTCTGAGCGAGCAGACGGAGAAGTAATGACGTATACCTGGGATATGGAGCGCGTTATTTTCGATTAAGCCGAGAGGAGACTTTATGAGCAGAGCAGATGACATTTTCATACAGAATTGCCGTGATATTCTGGAGAACGGCGTGTCCGATGCGGATATGAACGTTCGCCCTCATTGGGCGGGTGACGAAACGTCACCCTGCGGTACGCCTGCGCACACGATCAAGAAATTCGGCGTGGTCAACAGGTATAACGTCGGGGAGGAATTCCCGCTTATGACCCTGCGGCGCGTGTACTACCGTTCGGCGATAGACGAGATATTGTGGATATATCAGAAGAAGTCCAACAACGTTCGCGATCTGACGACCCATATCTGGGATGCTTGGGCAGACGAAAACGGCTCTATCGGCAAAGCTTACGGCTATCAGATGAGTGTTAAGCATAAGTTCCCCGAGGGCGAAATGGATCAGGTCGACAAGGTGTTGTACGATCTGAAACACGATCCCGCTTCAAGGCGTATACTGTTAAATATGTATAATCACGCTGATCTGAACGAAATGGCACTCGCTCCCTGTGCGTATTCGTTCACGCTGAACGTGAGCGGCGGAAAGCTCAACGGTATTTTAAATCAGCGCTCGCAGGATATGCTGGCGGCGAACAACTGGAACGTTTGTCAGTACTCCGCGCTGCTGATAATGTTCGCGAAGTCGAGCGGTCTCGAGCCGGGCGAGCTGGTTCACGTTATCGCCGACGCGCATATTTACGACCGTCACGTTGATATCGTAAAGCGGCTTATCGAAAAAGAGCCGCTGCCCGCGCCGACCATGAAGGTCGAGGATATCGCAGATTTTTATAAGTTCACACGGTACAGCTTTACGGCGGAGAATTATCGGTATCACGAGTTTGACGAGGTCATTCCCGTGGCGATATAAATGCAGCGGAAAAACGGCACGCGTACTATTATAATGTATGCATAAATTAAAAGTGAGGATATTATGTCAGATGAAAAAAAGTTAGCTCTGCTGATAGACAGCGACAATGTTTCGGCGAAGTACGCGCAGTTTATCGTCCAGGAGGCGTCAAAGCACGGTGAGCTGATAATCAAGCGAATTTACGGCGACTGGGAAAAGAACAACACGGGCTGGAGAATTCCCGCCATGAACAACTCGATCATGCCCGTTCAGCAGAACAGCTACATTGCGGGGAAGAATGCGACGGACTTCTCTATGATAATCGACGCTATGGATATCCTGTATACCTGTAACGTCGACGGCTTTGTGTTGGTAACAAGCGACAGCGACTTCACGCGGCTCGCTATCCGTCTGCGCGAGGCGGGCAAGCTGGTGGTCGGCATCGGAGAGGTGAAAACGCCTCTCGCGTTTACGTCGAGCTGCCACAGGTTCAGTTATCTCAACCGCATTTGCGCTAACGTCGGCGATGACTACGACGAGAAAACGCTGCGCAAAGCAGTGCTGGATTACGTCCGCGACAACGACGACGGACGGCTCGACCTTATGAAAATCGATTCCTATCTCACCTCGCGCTACGGAAATATCGACTACGCGGCGTTGGGATACAACAGGCTGTCTATGTTTATCAGCAGCTTTCCCGAGCTGCGCCGCAACAGCAATTATGTCACCCTGCGCAAGGGTGCGGCGGCTAAGGCAAAGCCCGTTGTAACGGAGAACGCTCCTTCCGAGAAGGACATCACTCATGTTATAGTGGAATATCTCGAGCGGCAGGACGGCGGTCGGGACGACATCTCGCGCGTCGCGGAGCATGTTACCCGCAGCTTTGGGAAGATTGATTTCTCGCGATTCGGTTCAAAGCGTTTTGCGAAATTTATAGACAGGCAGTCCGTATTATATCGTGACAACAATACCGTTATGCTTAGAGCCGCGGAGAGCGCTCCCGAAAAGGTGAATAATCTTGTCGAAAAGATATCGGGCAAGCCTATCGAGGAGATAGTTGAAAAAATTGCGAAAAAGGAGCCAAAGCCCGCGGAGCCTAAGTCCACAGAGCAGAAACCCGCGGAGCCTAAACCGGAACCCGAGGAGAAAAAGTCCTCAATGAAAAAGCCCGTCGAGGTTCCCGTCAGGACTATGCACATCAATCCGCAGATATTTACCATGGAGGTGCAGAAGTACGCCGCGGAGAATATGCCGAACGGCGGAAACCTCGGACAGCTCAACAATATGCTGCTGGAAAAGTACGGAAAGAATTACGTCGCGGAGCTTGGATTTTCCGATTTCGCGGCGGCGGTAGCGTCCGTTTCGGGCGTAACGGCGAAGAAAAATCTTATATACATCGTTGAAGCCGAAAAGCCCGACAATACCGAAAAGCAGCCTAAAAAGCGCGGCAGAAAACCCAAGAACGAAAAGCCTGTTGAGAAAGCGGAGGAGAAACCTATTGAAGCTCCCGTTGAAGTCGTCGAGGAGGAAACCGAAGAGCCGACTGCTCCGCAAAAACCCGATATCAACGCCGTTATCCGCGAGGTTCACGCATTCGCGGTGCAGAACGAGAACAACGGATCTCTCGCGGTTCTGGGCGGTTATTTCACTAAAAAGTACGGCAGAGGTTACCTCAAGGAGCTTGGTTATCCGTCAATGAAGAAGCTTATCTCCGCCGTTATCGGCGTGAGCGTTAAGAATAACGTTATCGTTATAGACGATGATTTTCTCGAGCGCACCGAGCGGATAGAGCAGTTTGTCAACGACTTCGCACGCGGCGAGGGCAGTCATAGTATCAAGTCGCTCAGCGCGCAGATCAGGAAAAACTTCGACGGCTTTGATTTCGCCGAATACGGCTATGCGCGGTTCTCCGATTTTATCAACGCGATAGACGGAGTAAGAGCCGACAGATATCACGTGGTCGCAGAGGATTGAGCGGTTTGACCGGATTGTCGGACCTGAGCCCGGGTTCGTATACGATAGTCGGAAAAATCAGGGAGGGCTGCTCGGGAGATGAGAAGTACAAACTCGAAAAAGACGGAAAATTCTTTTTGCTGCGTGTCGGCTGCAAGGCAAAAGCGTCCGAAAAGAAAAAAGCGTTTGACCGTCTAAAATCGTATGCCGATAAAGATTTAAATATCAACAAGCCCGTTGAGTTTGGCACGGCGGACGACAAGTTTTATTCCATCGTTTCATGGGTAGACGGAACGCCAATAATGGATATAATTAAGAAGGACGTTTCAAAAAACTATTATCGGCTTGGAATGAAAGTCGGTATTGAGCTTAAAAAGCTCCACTCGGTATGTCAAGCCGATACAAACACGGATTGGAGTGAAATTGTCAAGAAAAAGGCGTCCCTGTTTTTGGAAAATTATCGTCGTATGAATATCGAGATCGCCCGCGGAAGATCCGCCGAACGGTATATTGAGGAAAATATCCGTTTGATCTCGGACAGACCGCAAACCGTTCTGCATGGAGATTTTCATTGGAACAACTGCGTTGCTGACGAAACGGGGAATATCGGTATAATAGATTTTTCGGGAAACGATACGGGCGACCCGTGGTATGATTTCGGCGGACTTCTGTGGGCGCTTGAATACAGCGACAGCTTTGCGAACGGGCAGATCGACGGATATTTTGGCGTGCCGCCGAGCGGATTTTGGAGCGTTTTTAAGTTCTATACCGCGCTGTATGCCTTTGAACATCTGACGTACAATAACGGAACTTCCGAGGATATTAAAAACCGAATTTCCAACGCGGAAAGAATGTTAAAGGTTTTCGGAGATGATTTTGAATTGAAGTTGCCGCTTTTTCGGAAAACAAACGATTTTACGGGAGAAAATGGGAATTGAATAACTGGTTTACAATAGACCGTATCGACAACGAAACGCATATTATAAGCGAGTACCGCCATTGGGAGGAAACACACTGCTATCTGCTGAACGGCTCGGACAAAAGTCTGCTTATCGACACGGGTTTGGGCATATGCAATATATACGACGAGGTGATTAAGATTACCGATAAGCCAGTTGCGGCGGTCGCTACTCATATTCATTGGGATCATATCGGCGGTCACAGATTTTTCCCCGAGTTTTACGCTCACTCCGAAGAGCTGGATTGGCTGAGCGGGAAGTTCCCGCTGTCCGCAGAAACGATAAAGGGAATGGTCGTTGACCGCTGCGAGCTTCCGAACGGCTACGATGTGAGTGGTTACACTCTCTTTCAAGGAACGCCGGCAAGGGTGCTGACCGATCATGATATTATCGAAATCGGCGGCAGAAGTATCGAGGTCCTGCACACTCCCGGACACTCTCCGGGACATATGTGTTTCTGGGAAAAGGAGCGCGGATATCTGTTCACGGGAGATCTCGTGTACAAGGACACGCTGTTTGCGTACTATCCCTCCACCGACCCCGAGGCGTATCTCGCGTCGCTTGAAAGGATAGCGGCGCTGCCCGCGCAAAGGGTATTCCCCGCGCACCATTCACTGGATATTCAGCCCGAGATCACTGTCCGTATGCGCGACGTTTTCCGACAGCTCAAGGCGGACGGCAAGCTCCGTCACGGCAGCGGTACTTTTGATTACGCGGATTGGGGAGTTTGGCTGTAAGCTTATTAACAATGGGGGTAAAGCGTATGAATAAACAGGACTTCATATTATTGTTCGACCGTATTCATCCGGATTTCTTTAAAAGCGAGGGTATTCGCGGTATGTCTGAGGACGAAGTTTTTGATGAAATGCTTCTTCCGCTTGACGAATTCGATATAAACATATACGATAAGAAATTCGGCGATAACGTTTCGTTTGGTATTTATAACAGCGATTTTGACGAATTAAAGAAAGCGGTCGGAAAGGTCGAATCGGACTGGGTGCAGTTCTTCAACGAAGACGACAGGGTATACTGCGGCTATATAGACGGAAAGGTTGCGAGCTTCTGCATTATCGATGACAAAGGCACCTACGACATAAACGGACGCGAGTTCAGAATAGGCGCGCCCGGCTGTGTGGGAACGCTCCCTGAGTATCGCGACAAAGGGATAGGGCTTACAATGGTCAAGCACGTGACGCAGATACTGAAAGAGGAGGGCTTCGATTACAGCTACATACACTTTACTTATGTAGCTCCGTGGTATGAAAAGCTCGGATATAAGACCGTGATAAGGTGGAATAAGAACGGCGTAAAATAGTCGGCGGTTGATAGTTCACGCCAAATTTCTGTCGTTGCGATGTTTTCACTTATATAAGGAGGACAAATGTCATCAGAAAAAGCGTTACAGCATAAGCAAAAGCAAAAGCTAATAATCATAACAGGCTCTCCATGCGTGGGCAAAACGACCGTAACGGATAAACTGTTTACCTCTTATGAAAACAGCGCGTTTTTTGACGGCGACTGGGCATGGCGCGTCAATCCGTTTTCGCTTGACGATCCTCGTCTGCACAACGGCGATAAAACCATGTCCTTTGCGCTGTCGAATTATCTGAACTCAGGGTTTGATTATGTTTTTTTTTCGTCGGTCGTCGTTATTGGCAAGGATATCCGCGAAAAAATATTAAGAGATATAACGGCGAAGGATTTTTCCGTTATAGCCTTTACACTGACCTGCTCCGAGGATACTCTGCTTGAACGTCACAAAAAGCGCGGCGACGAAAACGAATGCTCCTTTTTCTGGCTGCATTTAGCACCGCTTGAAGGAGATCGCGTTATTGATACTGATAATAAAAGCGTTATGGAAATAGTCGATGAAATGAAAAAAATTATTGACGCAGATGATAAGGTGAGGTAATGCAATGACAAAAAAGGCAAGCGAAATCCAGAAGAAACGGATAAAAGAGCTTGAAGAAAAGGCAAATGCGTTGATTAAAAAATGCAGTACCACAACGCTTACTTCGATAAACGAAAAGGGTTATCCGCGTACTTGTCTGCTTTCCATTGCAAAAGCCGAGGGATTTTCCGACATATACTTTGTGACATCAAAGCGCTCCTCAATAAACGGCAAGGTTACACATTTTGAAAAAGATCCTAAAGCGAGCGTGTGCTATTTCTTTGACGGGGACAGCGTAACTCTTATCGGAAATGTGGAGTTTATCACAGATAGGGAATTTCAGGAAGCAGTTTGGAACGAAACGGACAGACGCTTTTTCAAAAAGGGTATCGACGACCCTAAATTCAGATTGATCAGGTTTCATACTATTGAAGCGACATTCTGGATAGAGGGAAAATTCAGAACGTGCAAATATAAATAAGGAGGACAAAATGTCATCTGAAAAAGCATTAAAGCACCTTGAAAAATTCGGACTTGCGAACAGAGTGAGATTTTTCGAGGTAAGCAGCGCTACCGTTGAGCTTGCCGCAAGGGCGCTCGGGTGCGAGCCCGCTCATATCGCGAAGTCGCTCACGTTCATGGTGAACGACAAGCCCGTTATGATAATCACGTCGGGCGACGTCAAGATTGACAACACAAAATACAAGGCGCGTTTCGGAACAAAGGCGAAAATGCTCACTGCGGAGCAGGTCTCGGAGCTTATCGGTCATGAGGTGGGCGGTGTGTGCCCGTTTGGTATAAACGAGGGTGTAGAGGTATATCTCGATACCTCGCTGAAGCGGTTTGAGCGCGTGTTCCCCGCCTGCGGGAGCGCAAACTCGGCGGTGGATATGTCCGTCGGCGAGCTGGAAAAGTGCTCGGAGTGCATAGAGTGGGTGAACGTCGGAAAACCGATAGTATAGGTGAGCTATGAAAAAAGAAGTAATTTACAGCCTCTCGGGACTGTACCGCGGCGATTTCCGCGTTACGGGCTACCGTTTCGGCAAAGGCGAGCGGTGCTGCTGCATAATCGGCTCGCTGCGCGGCGACGAAATTCAGCAGCTGTATATGTGCGGTCAGCTTGTGAGGATACTTTCGCATCTTGAAAAAAAGGGCGATTTTGCGCATGACCGCGAGGTGCTGATAATTCCCTCAATGAACAGTTATAGTACCAATATTGGTCGGCGGTTCTGGTGTCTCGACAACACGGACATAAACCGAATGTTCCCCGGCGATCCCGATGGAGAGACAACGCAGCGCATAGCCGCTGGCATTTTCGAAGAGATACGCCGGTACAAATACGGGGTGCAGTTCGCGAGCTTTTACATTCCCGGGGTTTTTATCCCGCACGTACGGATGATGAAGACCTGCAAGGAGAACACCTCGCTCGCCAATCTCTTCGGACTGCCTTATGTTATACTACGCACCCCTACCGCAATGGACAAGACAACGCTCAACTACAACTGGCAGTTTTCGGAAACGGCGGCGTTTTCGGTCTACACCAACGCCACCGAGACTATCGACGAAAGCTCCGCGGAGCTGGGAGTGTCGGCGGTGCTGCGCTTTCTGTCGAGAATGGGCATTATCAAGTACAAATGCCACGGCGGATATATGGGCACGATAATCGACGAGGACGATATGATAAATGTCAAGAGCGGCGCGGCGGGTATCTACCGCGAGCTTCGGCACGTCGGGGACGAGGTGTCAAAGGGCGACGTTCTCGCGCAGGTCATTCACCCGTATGAGGGGGAGGTCGAGTACGAGATACAAGCACCCGCGGACGGAATTATCTTCTTTGCGCACCAAAGCCCGCTCGTAACGCAGAATTCGCTCGCGTTCAAGATGATAAAGCGGCTGCATAAATAAACCAAGACTGTCGAGAAGCCCTCAGCGGTTGACAAAACAGATGAGGTTTTCTCGACAGTCCGGAAGCTCCCTCTCCGTGCGAGAGGGAGTTTTTAGATTAATATCGGGTTTATATTTAACGCGTAAATTATTACAAAATTGTAACCAAATTGTAACCGTTTTGTAATCGCTTTTTTTCAAATTATATGGTATAATATAAAATAACAAAGGGGGAATGATATATTATGAAAAAATTATCGGCTGTCGTTTTGTCGGCGGTCATTCTGCTTGCGCTTACGGGCTGCAATAACGGCGCGGATTCCGAAAACTCGGACGAGAGCAGCTCCGTTACATCTCAGCAAAGCTCGGATACGCAGAGTGAGCCTGTAAGCGGCGAGCCGTCCGAGGTCTCGGATATTTCAAGCAGCGCGGAGGAGATTTCCGAGCCTGTGATAGTCACAGGGAGCAACGGCGAGCCGGTAGCGCTCAGCGGAACACCGAGCGAGCCTGTTTCCAAATTCAATTGCGAAAAATTCCTTGAAAAGTGGGAAGATGATATTGAGAACAGAAAGCCGAATGAGCTTGCCGAGTTGCTGGACGGTCTCGGAAAGCCCGAGGTCAAGGAGACCTACATAAAAGCGTGTGCTGTTCTCGACGGTTTTTACGCCGACGGCTATTTGTCGGATGGAGCAATGATAGAGGTGAAAAGCGAAAACGGACACACGGGATTTTTCTGTGAGACGGCTTTCAGCTATGACAGCTTTATCAAGGAAATGCACAGTATCTTTGGCGAACAGGTCACCGAGGAGATACTGAAAAATCATCCATTGTTTTACGAATACGGCGGCAGGCTCTGGCAGGAAAGCGTTTATCCCGGATGCAGCGCCTACTGTACCGAATATGAGCTTATTCAAAATCTTGACGACACCGTTGTGTTCAACTCAAATATCTACTATCTTGACGAAATGGGGGACGAATACGACCCAGAGAAAAAGGAGACGTATCGGCGAAAAGTGATCTCCAACCGCATTGTAAAAACCCCCGAGGGCTGGAGGGTCGAAAATTGTCAGATGTTCAGCGATATCTCCGCATTGGGCGGAGAAGAGAACGTGAGTATTTTTAACAGTGTCGTCGAATGAGCCCGAAAACGATGGTTTTCTTTATCAAAACAGTTATATTAAGTTAAGCGTCAAGTCAAAAAGGTTAAAGCGTTGTATAAAATTGCCTTGTCATTGTGCAATATTACAGAAATTTGTCGATGTAAATTAGCTGATTTTGATATTGAAATAAATGCTCGGTTAGGTTATAATAAAAGATGATAAGGTAAGGCGAACTGCCTCGGATTTCACACACGGGGTATTCGTCGGCACATACAAGGTTTTAAGGCCATATGTGCACAAAGCGTATACAACGCTTAATTATTATGGAGGTGCATCAATGAAGAAATTTAGGTCAGTTATTGCTGCTGCTATGGCGGCTACCATGGTGCTGACAATGACCGCGTGTGACGAAGAGGTTACGCCCAGCGGCGGCAACAGCGGAACACCGTCGGGCGGTAATCCCGGTCAGTCGTCAAGCTCGTCAAGTACCTCTCTTGTATCCGCAAGAGAAGAGTTTAGCGATTCCAATGTCCAGGAGGCGGTAGGCAAGATAACGGATAAGCTTGAGGATCCAGATATGAAGGTCGAAAAGCGTATCAAGTGGCTTGCGTGGTATAATATTGAGGAAAGTACTCCCGCGGGCGAGCTGTTTAAGGCCGCCTATGGAATTCCCGAGACAGGAGACAACCCCGATGCTGCGGGTCAGATCTTCGAGTGGGAGAACGTTGCTTATGTGGATCGTTACACTAAGCTCGCGACAAATATTCAGGCGGACCTTTCTCCCGATCTGTTCCCGTTTGAGGGGACAGACTTCCCTATCGGCGTTGTTATGAACAGATATCAGCCTATCGACGATCTGCTTGATCTGACCCAGGAAAAATGGGCAGGAGCTAAGGATCTCATGGATCAGTATGTTGTCAACGGCAGATATTACTGCGCGTTCTGGGATATCACTCTCGGTTCGCTTATGTGGTACAAGAAGAGCGCTATCGCGGAAATAGACGCGGAGGATCCTCAGGAGCTCTTTAAGCAAGGCAAATGGGATTGGGACGCATTCCTTGATATCGGAAGAAAATGGCAGCAGAGTGGTACAGAAGACGCTCCCAGATACCTTTATGACGGTTGGGGCGTAGAGACCAATTTTATGCTGTCGACCGGTGTTCCGCTGATTTCTCTTACCGGCGGTAAGATGACCAGCAATCTGCGCGATTCTAATATTGAAAGAGCGGTTACGTTTATCGAAACACTTGACGCTGAAAATCTGCCATATCCGAGAGCGGAGCAGGGTTGGACTATCAGCCCCAGATCGTGGATCAACAACCAGAACCTGTTCTTCTGTGAAGGCGTCTGGAGATACGAGGGCAACGGATGGAATGGCAAATCCGAGACCGAAGAGGATAAAAAGATGATGCAGAATGCTGATGGTCTTAAGGATTACCGTATCAGATACAACTGGCCCGCAGACGAGATCAGAGTAGTTCCTTTCCCGAAGGATCCGAAGGCTGACAAGCACTATGTACAGCTGAAGCAGGATTCGCTTATGTGGGTAAAGGGTTCCACCAACAGAAACGGCGTTAAGGCTTGGATCGACTGCAGCGCGACTGCGGCTCTTGACCCCGAGACAACAGAGGCAGCTAAGCAGCAGATGATCGACAACCCGACAAAACAGTGGACTCGTGAGCTTCTTGACTTCCTGTATCCGCTTTACAAGCTTGACGGCTCCAGCCCCGTAACTCCCGTTGCGGAATTCCGTACAGGTATTCCTTATCCTGTTTACGACAGTAACGCATCCGAGAGCCCTGTTGCGAGCCTTACAGACTTCATCTATATCGATGAGTCGTTCACAACGCTTCGTGATACTCACGAGAGCACTATCCAGGCTGCTCTTGATGACCTCAACAAGCAGTTGGGCGCAGCATAATCCGAACATTTTCGGCTCCCCCCGTTCTTGGGGGGAGCTTTTCGTATATATAAATTTTACCTTTTTTTCACAATAATAAGGTATATATAGGTTGAATTTCTGTGCAAAATATGTTATAATTATAATGTGTATGTATGCAGCACGAAAGGAAATGAAAATGGCTGAATTAAGTAGATTTGTAAATAAAATTTGCCCCGTCTGCAAAGCGCCGTTCACCGAGAACGCAGATATCGTGGTGTGTCCTGTCTGCGGTACGCCGCACCACAGGGTGTGCTACATGGTGCAGAATAAATGCGCGCTTGAGGAGCTCCACGAAAAGGGCTTCGTATGGAACGGCAGACTTCCCGACGAGCCAGAGCCCGCAAAGCAAGCGCAGTCCGCAGAGCCTGTCGACGAGCACCGCGCGGAATATCCATCCGACACTCCGCAGGTCTCCGAGGAGGAAATGTTGGATATGCTCGATGCTGAAAATCCGTTCCGTGAATTCCTCAGCGGGGTTGCGGACAAGACGGTCGGCGCGGACGACGTGAGCATGCACGAGCTTTCGGCATATTCGGCGACCTCGATCTATCATTACGGCAGGGCGTTTCGCTCCTTCCGCGGAATGACCGACGGCAAAAAGCACAAGGTATTTTTCAACGTGTGCAGCGGACTGTTTGCGCCCGCGTTTCAGTTCTACCGTAAAATGGACTTTTTCGGTGTTATAGTGCTGTTCGCGATGACGCTGCCGTCGGTACTGATGACGCTTGCCGCAATAAACAGCGAAACAGGTAATGTAAGCGAGAGCGCTTATCTGCTGTTTAATCTCTTCAATACGGCGATAATGGTCGTTTTGTGCATCTTCGGCGACTATATCTATTACAGACACGCAGTCAAACGTATCCGCAAAATACGCGAGGGTTATAAGGACAGACCAACCTCCGACGAGTACTATATGGCGCTTTACGAAAGCGGAAAGCCTTCCTTTGCGAGAGCGGCGCTAGGTCTGCTTGCAATGGCGTTTATGGAGGCTTGCGTTATCGCGCTGCCGTATCTAATTCCAACGGCGGGCGTGTAACGTTGGTATGAAGTTAATAATTCAGATACCATGCTTTAATGAGGCGGAGACCCTCGGCGTGACTGTCGCCGACCTGCCGCGTCATATCGACGGTGTAGACGAAATTGAATACCTTGTTATCGACGACGGCAGCACCGACGGCACTGTGCTCCGCGCAAAGGAGCTGGGAGTTCATTACATCGTCAGCTTTCCGTACAACAGAGGTCTCGCTAAGGGCTTTATGGCGGGGATAGACGCTTGCCTGCGGCTAGGCGCGGATATTATCGTCAACACCGACGCGGACAATCAATATTCCGGCGCGGACATCGAAAAGCTGGTGCGCCCCGTGCTTGAGGGTAGGGCGAATATGGTAATCGGCAACCGCAAGACCGACAGCATAATACATTTTTCGCCGCTGAAAAAGCGTTTGCAAAGGCTCGGCAGCAAAGTAGTCCGCAAGGCGAGCGGCACGGACGTTGCCGATACGACAAGCGGCTTTAGGAGCTATTCGCGCGAGGCGGCAATGAGGCTGAATGTGCTGTCGGGATATACGTACACGCTCGAAACAATAATAACGGCGGGTGCGGATAAAAACAGGATACTCTCGGTGGATATCGAGACAAATCCCGAGCTGCGCGAGAGCCGTCTTTTCAAGTCGATGTGGGGCTACATAAAGCGCTCCGCCGCGACGATAATCCGCAACTATGTAATGCGTAAGCCGCTGAAAACATTTCTGATAATGGCTTCGGTGTTTGTTATAGCGGCGCTGGTACTGGGAATAAGGTTTATCGTACTGGCGTGTATGGGCGACGGCGCGGGGCATATCCAGTCGTTGGTGCTTATGGCGATACTGGCGATCGTAGGGATACAGATCGGGATATTCGGACTGCTCGCGGACGCGGTGTCCGACTGCCGCCGCGTAATGGACGAGACGCTGTTTCACGTTAAGCGGATAGAGTACGACAATACCAATCCGAACCGCAATTACAATGTTTGCAGCTACATTAAAGAGGAAATTGATAAATAATGAGATACAGACTGGAACAATTTTATGCCGCGTTCGGTGACAGGGGCGTTATGTTTATTCTGTTTGCGTTTTCGGTGGTGGTAAACTCGCTTCTGACCGTGAGCATTTCGCTGCCCTCGGTTTTTCCCGATGAAATAAGCGTGGCGGGTATCGCGGCGTTTTACTCGGGAAACGACTGGTCGGGGCTTATGCAGCAGATAGGCGGCGATTGCGGATATATACAGGCGTTGCTGTACGCACCGTTGTTTCTTGTGTTGAAAAATTCGTATGCGCTGTACAAGGCAATGCTCGTTGTTAACGGTATTTTGGTGAGCTTTATCCCGCTGATCGCGTATCATCTCGCGGCGAAATTCGGCGTTATGCGCGTGAGGTTCAAGCTGCTGATAGCGCTGTGCTGCGGAATGTATTTCTCGTATCTTACAAGCTCCAAGTTTATCTGGAATGAGGCGGTAACAAGCCTTTTCGGGTGGCTGCTGGTTCTGTGTATGTTCAGCGCGTGGGATAGGAAAAACCGCTATACGCGCTTTACTATGTCCCTGCTTGCAGGATTTCTGTGCGCGGTATCCTACGCCGCGGACAAGAAAATGCTTGCGGTGGTGCTGGCGCTTGTGCTGACCGTTCTGCTGTCAAAATTGGTATTCAAGGAAAAGATAGTCAATCTTCCGGTATTCTTTATCTCGCTGATTGTATCGTTTGGTACGGAATTTCTGGCGCGCGCCATTCTTATCCAGAACATCTGGAATGGCGCGGCAGGCACGTTTACTAGTGAAACGGATGTGATCCCCGAATGGTTGGGACCTACGGGAAATTTTTTCGGAGTGTTCTTCTCGCACATCTATGCGTTCATGACCTCGACGTTCGGTATGGGAGCGGTCGCGGGAGCGCTGTTCGTGGTGCTTATCATGACGCGGATCGCGGAAATGATAAAGCATAAGGGTACGCCCTCCGAGAACGATACCAAGGTCTATGAGCCTATTAAGCACAAATACGGCTTACGTATCACGATATTCGCCCTGTTTCAGTTTCTGGCTATCGGCTGTGCCTCTGTGCTATCCGCGCTGTTTTCGTTCAATGCGGGGATGTCCGCAGACGGCTCGACGGTTTTCGGACGCTACACCGACAATATCGCGCCGTTTGCTATGTTTTTGGTGCTGGTATTCGTGTTTCTGTACGGTATCGATCTTAAAAAGCTGCTTTTCAGCGCCGCAATATACGCTTATGCGTGTTTGTGCTTCGGGCTTGTCGGATATCCGCTCGTAAGCCGTGCGGGAAGTCAGCTCACCGCTGCGGCGACAGGGCTTGTTCCGCTGGACTTCGGCAGTGGTACAGCGGAGCTTACGGGGATGAGCTACATTATAATGTCCTCTGTTGCGTTCACGGTGCTCGCACTGCTGATAGTGTTTGCGTCCTGCTCGCGAAAGCACCGCACGGGACTGGTCTCCCTTTCGATACTGTTTATGATAGCCTATACCTCGGCGTATTCGGGGCTGATATATTTGCCCGCGGTCGGCGCAGCGAATTCAGAGAAAATCGAACCGTATACCGAGGTATCAAGACTGTTGTACAATACTCCGCAGTCGCCGCCTATAATCGCGTTTCAGACCGATCCGAGCCTTGCCGCGACATTGCAGTTCCTTGCGCCCGATACAAAGGTGACTATGCTGAACAGTGGCGGGCGTGTTCCCGAGTCTTGTCTGCTTATCGCGGAGAACGGTATCGAAGCGCCGTTTGAGGGCGGCTCATACGACATGGTCGGGCGGACGTCCGTCTATACCGTTTACGCTTACGGCGAGAGTGCGCGTGACTTTATGCGGTACAGCTCCGCAAACGGATAATGGGGTGACGGCTATGGAGGAAACGATACCCGTCCGCGGAAAAGTTATCGGACTGCTGAAAAGCGACGCGTTTATTATGTTCGTCATCTACTTTGCGGCGCTGACCTTGCATATGCTGATAACGGGCGCAGCAACGATATTCAATCTCACTCCCGACGAATATTCGGTCACGGCGATAGCGGCGTATATGAACGGTCTGGACTGGTCTCCGACGGTTTCAACGGGCGGATATTACGGTTACTTTCAAAGCCTGTTTTACGTTCCCGTGTTTTGGATAACAGACGATCCCTATCTGCGGTATAGGCTTATGCTGATGATAAACGGTGTTCTGATGAGCTTTGTCCCCGTGATCGCCTATTGGCTCTCGCGCCGCGCACTTGACGTAAAGATACCCGCGGCGGCGGTCTTTTCGCTGATATGCGGACTGTACCCGAGCTATATGCTGCTCACGAATTTCACGTGGAACGAGACTATGTGCTGTCTGTTGCCGTGGTTTTTTCTGTTGCTTTTGTACAAAGCGCATGACTGCAAAAAAATAATAAAAAAGCAAGCGCTGTCGTGTCTGGGCGGTCTGACCTTAGCCGCTGCGTATGCTGCTCACGGACGAATGCTGTCGCTTGTCGCTGCGGGGATAGTACTGGAGCTTGTCGTGTTCTTCACGATGAAGCGGACTAAGCTGTTCTGCTTTTCGGGATTTTTCGGCGGCACCGTTGTCGGGCTGTTCGCCGACAAAATGCTCAAGCGTTTTTTTCAAGGCGCTTTGTGGAATGTCGGCAGCGGCAGGAGTGCGCCGATAAACACAATCGAAAAAATGATTTCGCAGCTATTCGGCGAGAATGGAAATTTCTCGATAGCACGGTTTTTCCAAACGCTTATAGGGCACTTCTTCTACTTTTTTTCGTCGACATGGGGGCTAGGAGCGATCTGCGTTATTGCGATAATCGCGGCTGTCGTGCTGTATTACCGACGGAGAAACAGAACGCCTATAACGCTTGAAAGCGGAGGTACCGGCACGAAAGCATTGCCGTATATTGGCGATAAGGCGGCGGTGCTCTGCTGGTTTTCGCTGCTGCTTATGGGCGCGGCGTTCGCGGTGAGCGTGCTGTTTAAGAGCACGTCCTCGTCGTTCGATAAGCGCATGGATACGACTATCTATGGGCGGTATACCGAGTCGTTTTATCCCGTGGCAATATTGTGTACGCTTGTGTTGATATATAAGGGAAAGCTGTCTCGTTTGAAGACTATCGCCGCATTCGGCCTGAACTCGATGACGATAGCGCTTACTCAGCTCTTTACCGTGCCGATAGTCACAAATTCCGAGACGTTTGTAAGCGCAATGGTGCTGGGACTAGCTCCCATGCGGTACGGTGAAGGTCTAAGAGATCTGTATACGCAGACCACTTTTTTAAAGATATTCGTCACTGTGCTCGGCGTTTCGGCGCTGTGGACGGTTATCGGGCTTATCAAAAGGCTCGATAAAATTCGTTGGGCAGTGCTATGTGTTCCGCTGGCGGGACTGGTGATTTATTCGGGAACGTTCGGGTATTTAAAGTACACCGTTCCGCAGGCGAAAAACGCCAAACGCGGCGCAGATATAATGACTGCGGCGGTGGATAAACTGGACGGTCAATTCGGCGAGATCACGCTATTTGCAGCGGCGCGCGACAGATATGTCAAAACACAGTTTCTTTATCCCGAAATGACTGTGAGGGTCGCGTCGACTGTCTCGGCATACCGGAAGGCAGAAAACAAGTCCGAAATAGTTATCGCGAATATTGAGGAAACACCAGAGCTGTGGTTCGACGAGCTGCGGCTTATAGGCTCGCTTGGCAGCGCGGTGCATATCTACGCCGCCTCGGAAAACGCTTGCGAATGGGCGCTTAGCAAAGGTTATCGTATCGGCGAAAGCGGAGCGGTAGTTTATACTCCCGCCGAGTTGAAAACCACCTTGACAGCCGTAAAAACAGGCTATGACGAGCACGCCGACTTAGACTACGCAAACGAAGGCGGAAACGTCACGCTTACCCTCCCGAAAGGCGCGGCGGCGTACACAAATTACACGCACCTGCAAAAGGGAACGTATGCCTTTACGGTTTACGGCGAGGACGTGAGCGTCGGAACGGTCACGCTGTATGCTGACAAGGGCAAGACAGAGCTGCCGTTTGAGATACTGACCGAAAAGAACAGGGAGTTATGCGCGGCGGTAACGGTTGACAAAAAGACCGAAAACATCCGTTTTACGTTCACAAATACCTCGGGGGAGCCAATCGATATAGAAAAGATTGTCATTCGAAGAATGAGCTAGAGATAACGCTCTGACAATAAATTATGCACATAAAGAAGGGATAATATGCCGAAATTCAGGAAAGTGTCTAAGCGCTTTGATCCCGCGCGGACGCTGGTCGTCGGATTTGCTGTTATAATCGCGTTGGGCACGCTTTTGCTATGCCTGCCGATTTCCTCAAAGTCACGGGAATTCACGCCGATATTCGACTGCCTTTTCACGGCGACCTCGGCGAGCTGCGTAACGGGACTTACGATCTACGACACCTATCTGCACTGGTCGCTTTTCGGGCAGATCGTTATTGCGCTGCTTATACAGGTGGGCGGTCTGGGATTTGTTACGATAATTACGTTCTTTAACGTCGCGGCGGGCAAAAAGCTCGGGTACCGAACGCTGAAAAACGCGGCGGGAGATCTCACCGAAAGCAGCTTTGAGGGAGGGCGTAAGATATTCGTCAGCATTATCAAGTATTCGTTTATTTTCGAGCTGTGCGGCGCGGCGGTACTGGCGGTGGTATTTGTTCCCAAGTATGGCGGCTACGGCGTCTGGATGAGCGTTTTTATGAGTATTACGGCGTTCTGCAACGCGGGCTTTGACCTTATGGGAATGGAGGGCGAGGGTTCGAGCCTTATCTCCTGTCAGAGCGATCCCGCGGTGCTGATAACTATTTCCGTGCTGATAATCGTCGGCGGTCTCGGGTTTATCGTATGGGAAAATTTTCTCAATATCCGTACGCGCAAAAAGCTCAGTCTGCACACGCAGACGGTGCTTGTAATGACCGGGATACTTATCGTCGGAGGAACTATTTTCTATATGATTTCGGAGAGCGGCAACCCCGCGACTATGAAGGATATGTCGTTCGGCGAAAAGCTCCTCAACTCGTTTTTCACCTCCGTTTCGACAAGAACGGCGGGCTATGACAGCGTTGGAATGGGAGAGATGACGGAGTTTTCGCAGCTCGGCAGCGTTATGCTGATGTTCGTCGGCGCGGCTCCCGGGTCAACGGGCGGCGGTATAAAGGTCACTACGCTTATGGTGCTGATAATGACGGTGGTGTCGTATATCCGCAACAAGAACGACGTGGAGCTTTTCAAACACAAGATCGACAAGCTGACCATTTACCGCACGCTGGTCATCTCCGTTTTGTCGATATTCGCGGTGGGAATATGCTTTATCGCGCTGTACTTCTCAATGCCGGAGGATACGGAGGCGGGAGCGGTGCAGTGTCTGTTCGACGCGGTGAGCGCGTTCTCGACTGCGGGACTTACGGCGGGCGCAACGGCGCTTACGGGCTTTGCGGGAAGGTGTCTGCTCATCGTGACGATGTTTATTGGCAGAGTGGGTCCGGTATCGCTGATAATGTCGCTGGTTATGAACAGCCGCGAGCGTAAGAATATCGTTGTCCCCGACGGGCAGATATTGATCGGATAATTGCAGTAAAAACGTTGAAAGGATGGTATAAAATATGGTAACAGAGGTGTTTCAGCTCGGAAAGATCAAAATGTACGTATCGGAGGATCACCGTTTCGGTACGGACGCGTTTTTGCTGGCATATTACGCGGGTATCCGACGCGACAGCGTTGTCTGTGACTTATGTACGGGGTGCGGTATCGTTCCGCTCATATTCTGCAAGAACATTCAGCCGCAGCTCATTTACGCTGTCGACATTCAAAGCGAGGCCATCTCGTTGCTGCAAAAAACGGTTAACGAGAACAATCTTCAGAACATCATTCAGCCAATAGAGTGCGATCTCCGTCATATCCCGCAGAGCGTTCTGACGTATGAAACGGTGGATATCGTTACGGCAAATCCGCCGTATATGCCGAGCAATTCGGGCTATGAAAAGGTCTCGCAGGCGCAGGCTATTGCGCGGCACGAGCTTATGTGCACGGTAGACGACGTGTGCGCGGCGGCGGGAAAGCTGCTGAAATACGGCGGTCTGCTGAAAATGTGCCACCGTCCCGAGCGGCTTGGCGACGTTATCTGCGCTATGCGTCACAACAAGATCGAGCCTAAGTCAGTGACGTTCGTATTCAACAACATCAACGAAAAACCGTGGCTGTTCCTTATCAGCGGCAAAAAGGGAGCCAACCACGGCATGATAGTCGAGAAGCCCATGATACTCCGCAACGACGATAAGTCGTATACCGAGGAGTATTCGAGGATATACGAATGAAAAGGCTAGATATCGTCTGCAATTGGTTCGGATTAGCGTTGGAGCTTTACGATAACGGAGAATTTCTCGGCGACGTTCGCGCGGACAGCGTAGGTTTCTTCGAGGATATATGGAAAAGCGGCTTTGAAAAGTACGGTCTGCCGCGTGTAAGATATCCCGAAGAGCGCCTGCTTGGGCAGACCGTGCTTGAAAGCAAGCTGAAAAACCTTACCGATACGAGCAAAACGCTCTGGTCGCACAACGAGCATTACGATCGGTTTTATGTCGGGTTTGAAAACGATGAGGGGCTTGATGAATTTCTCGGACAGGCAAACGAAGCGTTTGACGAGCTTCGGGAATTAATGCGCGGCGAGTACGAGGTAAACACGGTCTGCCGTATGGAGCGCGAGTATTGGCTTGCGGGCAATAAGCTCGGTCACGGGCAGAAAAAGCGCCTTAAGTTTATGCTTGAATTCATTTCGCCGCTTATTTATTTAAACGATGAATACGACCATTTAGTGTGCAGCGCGTCTATGCGGAGCAAGGGCATTTTTGAATGCGGAGACGAGACCGTCAGGAAAATGCTTGAGGAGCGGGCGGGCTTTGCTGAAAAGTTTGATATGCTTGCGGAAAAATACAACGCTCTTATCGACGAAGAGATACATCTCGGTATCGTGGGCTTTGAAAGCAAACAAGACGAGGAAGAGTTCAACAGTCTGCTGAACAGCGTAAAAAGCGAGCTGAGGGATATGTTCGGCGGAGAATACAGACTTTATTTATGACTGAATGGGAGGCGGTTCAATGAGCGAAACGGGCGAATACGGCAGGCTCTCGATAGTCGGCACACCGATAGGCAACCTTGGCGATTTCAGTCCGCGCGGCGTTGAAACGCTTGAAAACGCCGACTATATCGCCGCGGAAGATACACGCGTAACGCTGCGGCTGCTTACGCATTTCGGCATAAAAAAGCCCTTGCTCTCCTGCTACAAGCCGAAAGAGCGGGAGAAAAGCGAGAAGATAATTTCTCTGCTGCTGGAAGGGAATAATATCGCTATGGTATCAGACGCGGGTATGCCGTGCATTTCAGACCCGGGCGCGGTGCTTGTCGCCAAATGCTATGAACGTGGTATTACCGTGGAAATAATTCCCGGGTGCAGCGCGGCTGTGGCGGCGGTCGCGGCGAGCGGTCTGGAGGTTGACCGCTGGGCGTTCGAGGGGTTTCTCCCAGTGCCGAAAAAGGAGCGCTCGGAGCGGTTGGACATGGTGAAAAATTTACCTCACGCGTTGGTCTATTACGAGGCTCCTCATAAGATAAAGCAGACGCTCCTCGATCTTGAGGGCGCTCTCGGCGGCGAACGCCGCGGGGCGCTTTGCCGCGAGCTTACCAAGCTCCACGAGGAGGTCATTCGCGGAACGCTCGGCGAGTTGGCGCATTACTATGATGATATCGAGCCGCGCGGAGAGTATGTTATCGTGGTAAAGGGCTCGGAAACGCGGCAAAGCGAATTTACATTGGAGCAGGCGGCGGAGCTTGCGCGGTCGCTGGTAAGCGGCGGAGAAAAGCTCTCGGAGGCTTGCAGGCAAGCGGCAAAGGCGACAGGTATCTCCAAACGGGATATTTACTCGGCGCTTTCATAAAACAAATAAATTTTGGAGGACATTATTATGAAAATACAGAAGATCGAGAAAAAAGTCGGACCGATCGGCAAGGTCGTAATTCCGATAATTGGCGCGGTCATTATTGTTGCGGCGGCTGTCGCGTACATCTGCTTAAAGCTCGCAGACGAGATGCGCTACAACGAGAAATGGAAAGACTATGACGAGTGCGGGTGGCATTGATAACGTGCCTTTACCGCAATGGAGGAGAGCATGGATATTTTCGATATTATAAACGGCAGGTCAAGCTATCGGGGAAGGTATAAGCCTATATCGGTTCCGAGAGAAGACCTGCTGAAAATAATGCGAGCGGGAGCCGCCGCGCCCTCGGGCTGCAACAAGCAGACGACTTCGTTTATCGCGGTTGACGACAAGAAGCTTCTTGCCGAGATAAAGGCGCTTATCGAGCCGCCTATCGCTGTTACCGCGCCCGCCTTTATTCTTGTTCTTACGCGGAAAGTTTTTGCGTATAGGGACAAATGCTTTAATGTTCAGGATTACAGCGCGGCTATTGAAAATATGCTGCTGGCTGTTAAGGCGTTGGGATATGAGAGCTGCTGGTATGAGGGGCATATCACGGACGACGACGATATCGCGGGGAAGATCGCCGCGCACATAGGCGTACCGGACAAGTACAAAATAGTCTGCATACTGCCTGTGGGGATAGCGGACGAGAACGTGAAAAGAGGTTCCAAAATACCTTTTGAGCAGCGAATACGGTTCAACGGCTTTGACAGTGCACGGTTGGGAAAGGAGTAATTATGAAGCTGCCGAAAATCACAAATTCGGAACAGGCGCGGAATTTTTACAAAAAGTACATTCACAGCTGCCCGCGCGGCTGCAATCTTTACGACACGTTTACTCCCGAAACGCTCAAAGCCTATGAGGATAACTCCTCGCGCGAGCTTGAGCGTAAATGGGCGTTTGAGGAATTCGAGAAGTATTTCTCGCAGATAGCGCCGAAAAATTCCGATAATCACAAGCTGCTTAACAAGGCGTGGGAGTGGCACAACGATTATACTCCCGTGAAGCTCGTCGCGGAAAAGCTCGAAATTATGATGAACGACAGCGGCGGTGCTCCCGACGCGAAGCTGCTTGACTGTATGCTCGCGACCGCAGGGTTCACCGAGATAAACAAGGACGACAAGAGTGAGGAGCAGGCGCTTGTGAGGCTTATGGATCTGTGCCGTCCGCTTATTTCCGAGGAGAAAGCCGACGAGCTGCGCTTTCAGATAGCAGGTCCCGAATCCGAGGAGGAGACCAAGCGCGAATACAGAATGAATGGCTTTTCCGACAAGTCAAACCGTTTTCAGACCATTACAGCGGAACAGAACTTCAAGCGTTTTGCTACGCCCGAAAATATGCTTAAATGGAAGCAGGAGTATTTCGACGAGTGGACTGGCAGTGAGTATCATTTTTCCAAGGAAAATATATACAGTGTAAATCTTATTGAGCTCGCGGGACTTAATTACGGGATCTACAGCAAGGAAAACACTCAAAAGCTCTACGATAAGCTCTCCGATTACAAGAACTGCGCCGCCGTCGATCAGTACTGGCATATCGCTTATGAAATAGTGAGCAGCCTTTCAAAGCGGCTGTTTGAGGACGGCGAGTACGATATGTTGGAGTGCTTTTTCCGACTCGCGGTGGATATGCTCGACAACGCTCCCGACTGCTGGGACAAGGAATATCTTGGAAGTCATACGCTTGACGATATCGAGAGATACCGCGGACTTATCGAGGAGAAGCTGAATGGCTGAAGTAGTATTCGGAAACGAGCGCGATATTGAGCCGTGGATCGAGCTTGTGCGCGGTATGCGCGATAATTTCCCCGGGCTGGAGACCGAAGAGGGTCTCGACGAATACAGGACAACCGTGCTTGAATTTATGACCGAGAACCGCGCTCTCTGTGTCAAAGAGGGCGAGGAAATAGTCGGGGTGCTGCTGTTCTCAATAACGCACAATATGATATGCTGTCTGGCGGTCTCGCCCGTGCACAGACGGGAGGGCATAGCCTCCGCGCTTATGACCGAAGCGCTTGGACGGCTCGACCGAGCGCGCGATATCACCGTGACTACATTCCGCGATGACGACCCGAGGGGAGCCGCGCCCAGAGCGCTGTACAAGAAATTTGGATTTGTCGAGGGGGATTTTGTTACTGAATTCGGCTGTCCAAGTCAGATGTTCGTGTTAAGGTGATGTTGGCTTAAACCGCATGACTGCACGGTGTAAAACGATTTTTACATCGGTTTTTTGTCAATGTAAAAGCATTTTTATGGACATTTTATTTCCGATCTTCTATAATAAGGGTACAAGGAGTTGATTGAATGGAGATTGGCAGCAGACTTAAAAACGCGCGCAGCGAGCACGGGCTCACACAGGAGCAGGTCGCCGAGGAGCTTGGTGTTTCGCGGCAAAGTATCTCAAACTGGGAGAACAACCGCTCTTATCCTGACATCGTAAGCGTTATAAAGCTGTCCGACCTTTATTCCATCAGCCTTGATGAATTATTAAAGGAGGATATGAAAATGATCGAACATCTGGATGACGCTACAAACGAGGTGAAGAGCCGCAAGTGGTTTTCAAAGCTTATCGAGGTGGGGAGCTTCTTAGTTATCTGGGCGGTTACGGCGATAGCGTTCCGGACAGGCGCAGCGGAGGGTTCAAACGCTATGGGCTATTCAATACTTGCGCTGTATATCGTTATGCCCGTGAGCACTTTGGTAATCTCGTTTTTTATCGGTGCCGACAGGGGCTGGAACAGGCTTAGGTGGCTTATGCCGCTGTTTTTCGGTATGGCGCTGATAACAACGCAAATGGAAACATTCGGTATCAAATGGCTGTCTACGCTCGAAATCGTTACTGTCAGCGACTTTTTATCTACATTTGAACCGCTCTATTTTATTATCGGCGCGGCGGTCTCGGCGATAGGTATTGGCATAGGCACGGCGGTGCGGTTAAACAAATTCAAAAAACGGACGGGGTGATCTGACTGAAAACCATAACCCTCCCCGACGGGAGAACGCTCACCTATGAGCTCGTCCGAAAGCGCGTGAAGAACGTTAACTTCCGCGCCAAGGACGACGGTATCGTATACGTTTCGGCAAACTCCCGCGTTTCCGTTAAGGAGGTCGAGCGCTTTCTCACCGAGCGCGTCGACTTCTTTTTCGGGGCGTTCGAGAGATTGCGGGCGCGCGAGAAGCGCAGCGAGATCAACACCGAAACGGTAAACTGGCTTGGACAAGAATATCCCGTGCGTATTATACATAACGCACGGGAATGTGCCGTTTTGGACGAAATTGAGTGCAGAGTGTTCACGCGGCTCGGGGGCGACGGCGAATACGTTCTCTCGCTGATACGGCGCGCTGTCGCGCACAGATTTGCGGTGCTTTGCCGCGGGCTTAACGAAGAAGTCCGCGCGGAGCTTATGCGCCGCGGACTTACACCGCCGCCTACTCGTATCACGATTAAGGATATGAAGTCGCGGTGGGGGAGCTGCTCCTATACGCGCGGGCATATCTCGATAAATATACGTCTCGCCGCCTATCCGCAGGAGACCGTGCTGTCGGTATTCTGGCATGAGTACGCACACTACTGGCATCACGATCACTCGCAGAGATTTTACGATTTTCTGTTGGATATGTACCCCGATTATTTTCGGTGGAACGATCTGCTTAAGGAAAAATAATTACCTTATCAGCAGCGCCAGATAAGCGGGTGTGGAGAAATTGCGGTTATGCAGCTCCTCCAGCAGCTTTTTGGCATTTTCGTTGTTATGACAAATGTTGCGGCTTATCAACGCGGTGGACTTGTTGATATATTTTTCAGTATCGTACTTGGCAACGACCTTGATTTTCAGATTGCCGCCGATAACGTCTACCTTGGGGTTGGATGCTTTTCTTTCGGCTAAGTCGGTAAGCTCCGCGGTCGCGATAACATTCAGCTTGAACAGCGCGAATGCCGCCGCAAAAATGCTGTAATTTTCAAAGATCGTCTTGTCGATGAATTTGAACGGCAACACAAACTCCAGCAGCAGATTAAGCGCGATATTCCGCAGATAAAACTGCCGCTCCTTAAACGTATCCGCAAGGCGCTTTTCACCGCGGATATACAGATCGATATTCGGCTTACCTTCCTTATCGGTAAGCGCGGACATAATGTTCACCTGAAAAATACTCTTCAGTATCTCTCCCACCGCACCGAGCTTTACATAATAATTCGGCTTAATATTTTTGATAGACTTGAGCTGTGCGCCGTTGTGAAACTGCGGTTTAATCTGCTTTATTGCCTCGGGAATACTGTCGTAGTCCTTCGCGTCGACGATTTTCGACAGCGATTGCGCCGCAAGAGCGCCGAGGATTATTGAGGTCTCGACGTCATGTTTTTTGTCCGCGATTATCTCGTAAAAGAATTCCAGCAGCTCGCCGCGGTATTTCAGCTCGGGGTGCTCGGCGAGGAGATTTTCATTATTCATCGCCGCGCCCTTGATCGTTATATGTTCGCGTATCGCAACATTTACCAAGTCCATGCTCTTTTCGCTGTTGAGCAGCTTGTTCATAACTTCGGGGCAGGACATATTGCAGTATTGGTAAGCCGCCTCGCCCGCGATAATGTGGTGGCGCGGATAGACCGAACAGGTGTGCGAAAGATATTCCGCACCGAGCTCTCGCTGTATTTTGCAGAAGTTATCCTCCGTCAGGAACGGACAGCGTTTTCCCGCGCCGAGAATTACAGGGTATATGTTAGAGTTTTCTATCTGCGCAAACGACTTGCTGACAAGCTCCTTCAGTTCCTCCGAGCATCTTGGATCGTCGGTAATCTTGTCTATCTCGTTCTTATACCAATCAATTCTCCACCCTATGCAACAAGAATTTGAGCATGTGCCGCCTATACATTTAAAATCGCCGAAATAGCGAGGCTGTCTGAAATACATAGTTTTATCCTCCATATGGATTTTATATAAAATTATACATATATATTATACTATATTGACGGCGGCTTGTCAATATCGGAAAATTATATATAAAAAACGGGCTTGCAATTGTGTCCGCAAGCCCGTTTAAACATTCAGAATTCCTCTTTGACCAGATACTTGGGTCTGTCCTTGACCTCAAGATACAGCTTGCTGAGGTATTGACCCATAATACCGAGACAGAGCAGCTGCAGACCGCCTAGCAGCGTTATAACGCAAATAGTCGATGGCCACCCCGCCACGTCGTCGCCAAACGCCAGCGCTCTTACAAATATAAATATCAGGAACGCGAACGCTATAACGCAGAATATTATTCCCAGAAACGACGCGATAGACAGCGGCACGGTGGAAAACGCCATAATGCCGTCCAACGAGTAAAGAAACAGTTTCCAGAACGACCACTTTGTCTCCCCGGCCGCGCGTTGGATATTCTCATATTCAAGCCATTTCGTATTAAAGCCGACCCAGCCGAATATACCCTTCGAGAAGCGGTTGTATTCGCGCATTGAGAGTATCGCGTCGACGACCTGCCTTGTCATCATTCTGTAGTCGCGCGCTCCGTCGACGATATCCGTCTTTGATATCTTGCGCATAAGCCCGTAAAACCGCCGCGCGAACCACGAACGTATAGGCGGCTCGCCCTTGCGGTCAACGCGCCTGGTCGCTACGGAGTCGTAGCCGCTTTCAATGTTTTGGTACATCTCTGGGAGCAGCGCGGGAGGGTCCTGCAAGTCCGCGTCCATAAGCACCACAATATCGCCCTTAGCCTTTTCAAACCCCGCGACTATCGCCGCCTCCTTGCCGAAGTTGCGCGAGAACGAAACAAGGTGTACCCGCTCGTCCTTTTCGTGGAGCTTTCTGATCTGTTCAACGGTCTTATCGCGCGATCCGTCGTTCACAAAAACGAACTCGAACTCCACGCCTTTTTCGTGAAAGAACGCCTCCTGCTTTATCGTCTCCGCGTAAAACAGCGGCACACTTTCCTCCTCATTGTAACAGGGTACGATTATGCTGAGTAATTTATTAAACGTATTCAAAATTTATCACTCCATTTTATCGAAAATTTAAACGGCTTTTTCGGTGGGAGCAGTAGGCAGCGGCGGCACTCTGTCCTCGTTTTCCGCGGCGAGCACCTTCATTTCAAACGGATTGAACACACGCGCATACGGCGACATGGGATCAAGCACACAGGGCTTGCCCTTTATCGACTGGAAAAACCGAACGGTATTCACCTTCATTACCTCGAACGTGTTGCTGTCGGGCTTTACGAGCACGCTCATGCGCTCGGGCGAGGTGAAGAACGGAACGATAGCGTGACCGTCCTTTTGCAGCATAAGGATATTCAAGGTCTTGTCGGTCTGTATCCCCTCGGCAAACTGTCCGACGATAAGTACCTCTGCCGTCATAAGATCGGGCAGCAGCTTGTTCCACTTGACCTTTGTCTGATCCTCGTTTGCGGCAAGAATACGCTCCTCAAGCTCCTTGTTGAGATCCTTCAGATTTTCCGTCCACTCGTACTGCTCCGTAAAATTTTTTTCGTCCATATTTCCGCCTTTCCTTAATATCCTTTTTCTGTGAGTAGCTTTTCAAATTTCTTTTCCGATAGTATTTCGTGCGTTATAAATTCGCCGTTGTAAAACAACGAAAATGTTGTAAACGGGGACGGCGCGTTTTGAGCCTGTTCCGCCGTATCGATATGAATCACGTGAATCTCCGCGCCCTTTGCCTTTGCCATTTCTTCAAGAATAGGCACATACTTTGCGGTAAACGGACACTGGTTTGTATAGTACAGCGCAAATCCGTCCGGCTTATCTGTATGCGCCATGTCCTTAACGCACGGTTTAAAACGGGGCTTATCCGCGCCCTTGTTAAATGGAAGGTACATCAACTCGAAATACGGGCTTGCCGTATCGGCAGTTTCAAAGCCTTTATATTTCAGATACTTCGGGTCGGACAAAAATCCAAGCTTCTTCCCGGAGGAAAGAACGACAAGCCCCTTTTTGCCCTTGGTTTTGCTGTCACGTATACATTCTTCCAGCAGAAGATTGGAATTTCCCTGCCCCTTGAGCTGCCCTGAAACCCACAAACAGTCGATATACATATAATCGTCCGCGTCAATGGGCGCCCAAGCGTATTCGGCGGGAATATACTCGATAAAACATTTTCCGCGAATGTCGCCTTTAAGAAACACAAGCCCCTCGTCAAGGCGCTGCCTAAGCCAAGCCTTTTTCGACGATACCTGACAGTCCTTATTATTTGATATAGCGCAGCATATATGCTCTTGATCGAGGTTTTTCGAAGATATTCTTACAAGCTCCAATGTCTTTCTCCTTATCTTGCCTTTTCCGCATTCTCCATGACGATCTTCGTGATGATGTCGTCAAGCGGAGACGCGCCCAGATCACCGTCCTTGCGCGAACGCAGCGAAACGGTGTTGTCCTCGACCTCCTTGTCGCCGACAATAAAGAAGTACGGTATCTTCTCGAGCTGCGCCTGACGTATCTTGTAGCCGATCTTCTCGTTGCGGTTGTCCACGGTCACGCGTATGCCTAGATCGTCAAGCCGCTTTGCTATGCCCTCGCCGTAATCCTTTGCGCGGTCGGTAACGGGGAGTATACGAACCTGCTCGGGCGACATCCACAGCGGCAGGGCGCCCGCATATTTCTCGATAAGGTACGCCAGTGTTCTCTCATAGCAGCCGAGCGACGTGCGGTGAATGATATACGGACGGCGCTTCGAACCGTCAACGTCGACATATTCCATACCGAACTGCTCCGCAAGAAGCTGGTCTACCTGAATGGTGACGATCGTATCCTCCTTACCGAAGACGTTGTGATACTGGATATCAAGCTTAGGACCGTAGAACGCCGCCTCATCTATGCCGATAGTGTAATCAACGCCCAGATCGTCAAGTATCTTGCCCATAATGGTCTGCGCCTCGTCCCACTGCTCGGGAGTGCCGATATACTTTTCGGTGTTGTTGGGATCCCACTGCGAGAAGCGGAACGTGCAGTCTTCGAGCATGCCCACGGTATCGAGCATATACTTCGCAAGCTCCAGACAGCCCTTGAATTCCTCCTCAAGCTGTTCGGGACGGAGGATATAGTGACCCTCGGAAATGGTGAACTGACGAACGCGGATAAGTCCGTGCATTTCGCCCGAGTCCTCGTTGCGGAACAGCGTGGAGGTCTCCGTAAGGCGCATGGGCAGGTCGCGGTAGGAGCGCTGACGGTTCAGAAATACCTGATATTGGAACGGGCAGGTCATCGGGCGCAGCGCAAAGCATTCTTTGGTCTCATCGTTCGGGTCGCCGAGGACGAACATTCCGTCCAGATAGTGATCCCAGTGCCCCGAGATCTTGTACAGCTCGCGCTTAGCCATATACGGCGTTTTGGTAAGCTGACAGCCGCGCTTTGCCTCAACGTCCTCCACCCAGCGCTGAAGTATCTGAATGACCTTAGCTCCCTTTGGTAAGAGTATGGGCAGACCCTGACCGATATAATCAACGGTGGTGAAATATTCCAGTTCGCGACCGAGCTTGTTGTGATCGCGCTTTTTCGCTTCTTCTACGCGCTCGAGATACGCGTTAAGCTCGTCCTTGGACGGGAACGCGCAGCCGTAGATACGGGTGAGCATTTTATTTTTCTCCGAGCCGCGCCAGTAAGCGCCCGTAACGGAGGTGAGCTTGTAAGCCTTTATCGACGACGTGCTCATCATATGCGGACCCGCGCACAGGTCGGTAAAATCTCCCTGCTTGTAGAACGAGATAGGCTCTCCCTTGTCCGCATGCTCTTTGCAAAGCTCGACCTTGTACGGCTCGCCCTGCTCCTCAAGGTAATTTATAGCTTCGTCTGGAGACATCGTGAACGCTTCAAGCTTGATACTCTCCTTGACGATCTTCTTCATTTCGGATTCTATTTTGGTAAGAGTTTCGGAGGTAAACGGCTCACTGGTGTCGAAATCGTAGTAAAAGCCGTTGTCGATAGCGGGACCTATCGCCAGTTTTGTCGCGGGGAACAAGCGCTTTACAGCCTGTGCCAGTACGTGCGAGGCGGTATGGTTGAACGCGCGTTTGCCCTGCTCGTCCTCAAATGTGAGCAAATTCAGCGTGCAGTCCCTGTCAAGGCAAGTTCGCATATCGCAGACCTCGCCGTCGATCTCCGCCGCACAGGCAGTCTTGGCAAGCCCTAGCTCCCGCGCGATGTCAAACGCCGACATACCCGCGTCAAATTCCCTGACTTCTCCGTTTTTCAATGTTACTTTCATAATAAATTCCTTTCCGATAGGCTATACGAACGCCTAACCGTTTATAATACAGACCGCTGTCTGTGCGTAAGATATAAATACGCAATTATATTCTACATCTTTTCACGGAAAAAGTCAAGCGCATTATAGTCAAATTCGTGGTTTTTTGATGAAAATTAGGAAAAGCTCTTGACATTTCCGGAAAAATGAAGTAAAATATAGTTGGAAGGGAATATCCCGACCAGTTGCTTTTCCGAAACGGCAAAGGTTCAAGGAATTTCAGCTTTGAAGCGCCGAAAATCGAATAGGTTTTCAGCTGTCACAACCTTGCGGAAAAGTCCCTTCGTAAGGAGAGGCGCGGGGCGGCTGTATTTCACGAAGCAATGCTAGGAGGAACGGCACATATTCAATTAACGCAGCGATCGGTTTCTAGCGCGATACGATACGGTAAACCGAGCGGGGACGTTCAGGCTCACCGTGCCGATTGGGTAAACCTGCTGATTAGGCGTTATCTTATACAAACAGCACAGAGGGGCTGTATCACGAAAGCAAGAAGCAATCGCGATACAGCCCCTTTTCGACGGTATATTCACGCATAAAATTAAGCGTTCAAGAGAGGCGAGCCGCCTTTCCTTTTTCGTTTCATAGAAAATTTCGGTGTCAAGCGTAGTCGCTCGACACCGAAATACTTCTGTACCACACGCACCCTAACACTTGAGTGCTTTTTATGTAGCTTGAATTAGGCCTGGGGAGCGCCAACAGGGCAGGTGCCTGCGCAAGCGCCGCAGTCGATGCAAGCGTCAGCGTCTATAACGTACTTGCCGTCGCCCTCGGAAATTGCGTTTACGGGGCAGCCGTCTGCGCAAGCGCCGCAAGCGATGCACTCATCGGAAATCTGATATGCCATAGTAAATTACCTCCTGATTTGTATTGCACACCTAAGTGTATCACTTTATATTTTAGCATATTTTCAAAAAAAATCAAGTCTAAATTCGGAGAAATTTGCCGCTTGTTTTTGTACAATTTTGCTTAGTTGCCGCTAACTTTCCGCAAAGCCGCCGTTTATTTTAAACCGCGGCGCAAAAGCGCTGTTGCAATTTGACGGAAAATAGTGTATAATATAATCGGAGTATTATACCGTGCAAGGAGGTGGCGCTATGCTGAAACGAGAAGAGAGGATCTGTCCGTGCTGCGGAAAGCCGCTGGTGCTTATGGGAAAAGTCCTCGGCGATAAATATCACGAATTTTACCTTGGAGAGAGACACACCGTAGCAAGCGAATACAAAGAAAGGTTTGAAAGGGACAAGATTTGGGGCAGCGGAGTAAATATGTACTGCTGCGAGTGCGGCGTCAGGATAAAGCTTCTGGACGATCCGTTTTTGGTGTTGGAAACTGCTTCGTTTCTTATAGTAACTGTATTTTTTATAGCTTCCGTTATTGCGGCGCTGATAGGAACAAACATTATTCCGATGGCTTTGCCCATGACAATTACTGCCGAGATCGTTCTGCTTATTTGGGCAGTGGCACGGCGAAACAATATAATGAAATACAAGAGCAACTTTACGTTCGCCGATGAAGCTATCCCGATATTTGACGGGGAATTCGACTTTGAGCCGAACATACGCGCGGCGGCAGAGCTTACGGAAAAGCAAAGAAAATATATCCGTTCGGGAAACATATTTGAAACGGAGCTTTTTTCCTCTCGGGTATTTCTGTACCTGATAAGCTCTCGGCGGAGCGGCTCGGTGTGCGAGCTTGAGCTTCGGTTCTGCGGCACGTCTGACGACGCGGAAAGATACGCGCGTTTTCTCAAAAACGCGGAAAAGCCCGTAACGCTCCCGCTGACGTTTGAGGGAAAGCCCGCCGGCACAGCGGAGGTCACGGAAATTTACGAAAACAAAGACCGAGGTCTTTAATATAAACTTAGCCGAAACGGCTTAAACAGGAGGACAATATGAAACTGATATTTGCTATCATCAACAACGACGACAGTCACGCGGTGCAGTCCGCACTGACCAAGAGCGGCTTTCAGGCGACAAAGCTCGCCTCGTCGGGAGGCTTTCTCATGGCTGGCAACACCACCTTTATGATATGCTCGGAGGACGACAAGCTCGACGAGATTATCGACATTATCAAGGAGCATTCCCACAAGCGCCAGCAGTTCGTGCCGAATTCCTCCGCGTACAGCTCGGGAGCGTACACCAGCTTCCCCGTAGAGGTAACGGTCGGCGGCGCTACGGTATTCATAACTAACATAGAAAGATTTGAAAAGGTATGAAATTATACGGAAAAGACGGTTTAAAGGCGCGGCTCGACGGCATAGCCGCAAAGGGCAGACTCCCCCACGCTATCCTGCTGTCGGGTCACGAGGGCTGCGGAAAAAAGTCCTTGGCAAGGTATATCGCGCAGCTGTTTCTTTGTGAAAACAACGCTTGCGGACAGTGCGCGACCTGCCACAATATTGAGCGTGACGGTCACCCCGACGTTATCTTTGTGAAGTCTCAATGCGATGGAAAATACTCTATGGACAAGTTTCGCACAGTTATGCGCGGAACGGTCATAAAGCCCAACAACGGAGACTTGAAAGTATACGTTTTTGAGGAAGCCGACACCATGCTCCCGCAACACCTTAACGCTCTCTTAAAGCTGATCGAGGAGCCGCCCGAGCATCTGAGGTTCATCTTCACCTGCGAGAACACGAGCCTTATCCCCGAGACGGTATTGTCGCGCGTAACCGAGTTCGAGGTTCCCGACACGGGCTTGCAAGACTGCATACAGTACCTTGCCGACGGCGGCGTTGACCATAAACAGGCAAATGAACTTTCGGAGATGTTCGCGGGAAATATCGCGAAATGCCGCGCAGTACTGGACGGCGGCAACGAGCTGAAGCTTATCGAGACCGCGCAGAAAGCCGCTGCGGCTATCGGCAGACGTGACAAATTCGGCGTTGCGGCGGCGCTGGCGGAGCAATCCGGCAGAGCCGAGTCCGCACAAGTCATGGAGTATCTTTCAAGAATAATCCGCGACGCGCTGGCGATAAAGTGCGGCGGCGAGGCGGAGTTTTTCGGCAGAAAAGAATCAAAAAAAATTGCAGAGAGCTTTTCCGAAAGCGAGATATTGACAATGCTCGACACATCGTTTGAGGTAACCGAAAACGAGATATACAACCTCAACTTGTCCCTTACGGCGGCGTATTTCACCTCGAAAATTTTCGGAGGATAATATTAAAATATATACTTGTACTATTGATAGCGCTGTTTGCAACAGTGCTTTCGGATTGTAACAGCGGCGAGCCGCCGAGCGTTCCCGACTATCACATCAGAAAAGCTAGTCGACTGCTTTGTGACCGAGAATGACGGAAGGGTGATCCGCGGAAGACATTTTGTCACCGAATATGATGGCAGTTGCAGAATATCCCGCGAGTTGGAGTAACGGATAGAGAACGGCGAGGAGCATCTTGTCTCGTGCTCGGAATACGAGTATTTATGATATATTTATTAAGGTGTTTACAAATCGTAAAAAAAGTGGTATAATATGAAAAGACGGCTTATGAACTTCGTACAGCCGCGGGAGGTTTTTAATATGAAAAACGGTGAGAAAGGCGGAAGAAAAAAGAGCTTCGGCTTTGTGCTGGAAAACAGCGATACGCGCAGACTTATTTTTCGGTTTTATCCCGAGGAGTCGCATATCCACGGGTTTCACGACTTCTGTCCGTCAAAGTGGGAGGAGGTCTATAAAACGTATTACTGCTGGAAGATATGCATCGACGAGAACGGCATGAAAACCTCGTTTGGCTCGTACAGCGACGAGGACTGCTGTTTTATGAACTACGTCTGCGTTATCAACGAGCTTATTGAAAATGCGAAGGATGACAGGCGCGAGGTGCGGTCTCTCAGCGGTATCAGTTGGAATATTTCTTACCGCAAGCGCGCGGGGGATTATATCGAGTTCGGGCTATGGACGCACGAGAATATCGGATACCGTTTCAGACTGGACGTAGGAACGGCAAAACGGTTCGCGGATTTTCTTGAAAAGGTCGACGAGTATATGATGAAACACAGCGAGCCGATGTAATAAAGAATAAAAGGAGAATTATGGAAAACAACGAATACTTCACGGAGAAAATAGCTCCTAAGAAAAACAAGGATAACGCACAGAGTGAGCTTCGTCCCGAAAACCGCCGCCGCGGAAATTATCCGCGCAAGCCCAAGTCATCGGCGGAGTTTCCTGCGGAAACTGGCGCCGCGCAGATTTTTCCGTCTGCGGACGAGAACTCGACAAAGGTGGAGATAATCGGCGTACGCTTCAAGGACGTCGGCAAGATATACTATTTTTCGCCGAACGGCGAAAATTTCAAGCACGGCGACAAAGCGATAGTTGAGACGGCGCGCGGTGTAGAGTGTGGCGAGATAGTGCTCTCCAACCGCAATATACCCCAGAACAGTCTTGTGTCGCCGCTCAAGAAGATAATCCGCAAAGCCGACGTGAACGATATCAAACAGCTTGAGCAGAACCGTGTCAAGGAAAAGGAAATAATGCGGACGTTCTCGGAAAAAATACGCTTTCACAAGCTCGATATGAAGCCTATTGACATCGACTGCACGTTCGACGGGAGCAAGATATTATTTTACTTCACCTCGGACGGCAGAGTTGATTTCCGTGATCTCGTAAAGGACTTAGCGGCTATCTACCGCACCCGTATTGAGCTTCGCCAAATAGGCGTGCGCGATGAGGCGAAAATGCTCGGCGGCTTGGGAATATGCGGCAGACCGTTCTGCTGCTCGTCGTTCCTCGGCGAGTTCCAGCCTGTGTCGATAAAAATGGCAAAGGAGCAGTCGCTGTCGCTCAACCCGACAAAGATATCGGGTACTTGCGGAAGATTGATGTGCTGTCTGAAATACGAACAGAACTGCTACGAGGATTTCCTGCGCACCACGCCCAAAGTCGGCGCGTATGTTGAAACTCCCGACGGCAGAGGCTCCGTCGAAGAGGTTAATTTGCTGACAGGTATACTAAAGGTCAAGCTCGACAAAAAGCCCGACGTTCCGATAGTCATCAACAAGGAAGAAGTCCGCGTCATCAAGGACGGCAAAATACGCGTAAACAGCGACGAGATAAAGGCGCTCAAAAAGCTGGAGGAATAATATGATACTCGACCATATCATATTTCATTACCTCCCGTTTCTTATGCGGTATCCGTCGGTGGTCGGCGTGATCGTTTTAGGACTTCCCGTCGTGATCGCCGTGTGTACGGTATATTGGTTCGTTCGCCGCGCGTGGCATAAAAAGCGGCTCGGCGCAGAATTTGAGGAAACGCGCTGAAAATGCCGCCTTAACGAAATGGTTCGCCTGCTGTTCGTGGCATGGTTCACCATGATGTTTCTGTTGTGCCTTACCACCGATATGGGTTCGTTGGTTCGTAATTTCTCCGACCCGCTTATCCTGCTCCCGCCAATTCGGGCGCTCCGCTGTATCACAAGCTTTGATTACAGATTTACGCTGCTGAAATGGGGCTTTGAACGAGATATGCTGCTGAACACGGTCTTGTTTATACCGCTCGGAGCCGCTCTGCCGATACTTTGGAAAAAAGCTAACTTCGGCAGAACGGCACTTGTCGGATTTCTGCTCACGTTCTTCATCGAAATGAGAGCGCAGCCGCTCATGAGCCGCAACCCAAGTCTCGACGACATTATCTTCAACACCCTCGGCGCTCTTTTCGGCTATCTGCTGTTTATGCTGCTGCGTAAAATATTTCCGAAATTTATCGAGAGCTGTCAAAGGACAATGTAAAATACATAAAAAACCCCGCGCCGATAAAGCGCGGGGTTATTTTAAACATAATACGGATTGGGCTTTGTAAGTATGATGATAAGATCGACGAGCCAGCCAATGCCGAAAAGCCCCCATGTGAAAAGCCACAGTATACCCGTGCCGATCTTCCCCTCGTAAAAGCGGTGAACGCCGAGCCCTCCGAAGAAAAAGCACAGTATAAACGCGACCCATTTCTCCTTGGGTTTGCCGCCGACAACGGTCTGATTGACGTTATTGTTGGCGTTGTTATTTATAACGATCTGCTGAGGAGCGGGCGCGCCCTGGAGCTGCTCGACCTGCCGACCGCAGTGTGTACAGATAACGGCTTCCTTAAGTATCTTTTGTCCGCAGAACTTGCAGAACTTCATTCCGTCGTTCACCACTGTCACCTGCGCGTTGTTTACGGGCATGGGGATGTTGTTCGGCTGATATGTTCCCGACAATATCGGCTGTGAGACCTCGTTAGGATTGCCTCCCGGGTATATCTCCCCCGTAACGGGGTCTGTCCACGGCTGAGGCGCGGGTTTTTTAAGGCTGACCGAAGTGCGGTTTTGATTATCCATATTATCCTCCAAAGTTTTCAGTACTCATGTAATCATTATATCACAGACTGTCCGAAAAGTAAAGTGTTTTTTAGTTCCAATTTCCCGTTACCAGCTTAATAAAGAACTTGGGTATCTCCTGAGTGGCAAAGGTGTCTATGGCAAGTATCAGCATTATGATAACGCTCACGCGGGAGAGGAAGATACCCCAGCGCCTGCCCGTCGATACCTCGTTTTGCACCTTGGGAACGCGATACTTCTTGATCTTGGTGAACTTATAGATCGCCATAATAACGCCGACTGCCAACAGCAGCACTATCAGACCCATCCATACCATATACAGCACGACCGCGGGCGTTACCTCAGCCGCTTCTCCGCTTACCGACGCGAGCAGATATTCATTCACCGACGGCACGGACGAAATCAGTATCAGCATTCCCGAGATACTGTTGAACATCGCGTGCATAATGGTTGTCGTGACAAGGCTCTGCGTTGAAACGTAGATGTAGCCGAGGAAAATTCCGAGCGCCGCAGCGTAGAAAAACTGTGCGAAATTCGCGTGGATAATACCGAAAAGCAGCGCCGAAACGAAAATAGCAAAACCGTTTCCATACGGTCTCAGGCTCTCGATTATCAGTCCCCTGCACCAGAATTCCTCAAAAAGCGGGGCGAATATCGTAAGCTGAATAAACAGCACGACAGCGCTTCCTATATCGGGCGCTGCAAGCGTCTGCTGAATACCCGTGAACGAGTCGCCGAGCGCTGTGTCCTTAAACAGCAGACCCAAAAGCTGAGTAAGCAGGTTGCAGGTTATCGCTATTCCGTACCCCGCTGGGAACATCGCCATTGCCCTGCCGAAATACCTGGGCTTTGCGTATATCTGTCCCACGCGACCCTTCATCGGACGCTTTAGCAGAAAGATCGCCGCGGTAATGGGAATAATATATAGGAACACCAGTGACACCGCTGCGTCAACAAGATACGCGACGGTTGGCGTAAGCTCCGTCTCGGACAGATACGGCACAATAAGCGCACTGATAATGTTCACAGCGATCCTTGCCGCAAACACAACTATCATCATAATTCCTATCCGAAAGCATATGCTCTTGAACCCCGGCACCAGCGACTGGGTTTCGGCAGTCTGCGGCTCTTGGTCGACGGTCTGCTCGTTATTTTCAATTATTTCCTCGGACATAAAAAACATCCTTTCCGTTTATATAGTTTATATTGTGTATAACCTATATATACAATATAGCACAATATTATCCGTTTGTCAATAGGGTTTTGAAAAAATATTTACTTTCCCGTCAAGTTATGATACCCGCAAATCTCCTCGACCGTATCCTCCGCGGTTTTCCCGTGACAGTCAACGGTGATATCCGCGTATTCATTATACAGCTCCATACGCCTCTTGAACACGTCCTCGATAGTGTCCTCGGGGCGCTTGGCGATACCGCGCGTTTTAATATTTTTGAGCCGCGCGTTAAGCTCCTCGGTCGGTATCGACAGATAATAAGCGACCCCGTGCTTTTTCAAGTGGAGCATAGCCTCGCGGCTGTACACCGCGCTGCCTCCCGTCGCTATGACCGCGCCCCCCTCCGCGGAGACGGAGCATATTGCGCGCTCCTCCGCGATACAGAAAGCGTCCAACCCGTCACTGTCTATAATATCCTGCAGCAGTCTGCCCGTGTCCTGCTGAATAATAAGATCTGTATCGATAAACGAAAACCCCAGCGTCTTAGCCAGCAGCACCCCGATAGTCGATTTCCCGACTGCGGGCATTCCGATAAGTACGATATTCTTCATTAAAACTTCACCTTATCCAAGCTCATAGTAGCGATGGCGTTCAGGCTCTCATTGGCGATATTCCCCGCGAGGAACTCATAATACCCCTGACAGCCTATCATAGCCGCGTTGTCGCCGCACAGCGAGAGCGGCGGCACATACAGCGTCATTCCGTTCTTTTCCGCGGCGGTCGAGAGCGTTTCGCGCAGTCCGCTGTTAGCGGCGACGCCGCCAGCTAGCGCTATTTTTTTATAGCCGAACTCCTGTGCCGCGGCGATAAACTTGTCCGTCAATATATGACCGACGGTGCTCTGAAAGCAAGCCGCGAGACTGTTCACGTCTATCTCCTCACCCTTTTGATCGGCGTTGTGAATAAGATTGATAACGGCGGTTTTCAATCCCGAAAAGCTGAAGTCGTAAGGATTTTGAGTTTTCGGTTTCGGCAGACGATACTTTGTCAAATCGCCGAGTTTAGAAGCTTTGTCAATAAACACGCCGCCCGGGTACGGAAAGCCCATAGCCCGCGCCGCCTTGTCAAACGCCTCTCCCGCCGCGTCGTCGACCGTCCTTCCGACCGTCTCAAACTCGGTATAGCTGTTCACACGCACGATATGCGAATGTCCGCCGCTCGCCACAAGGCACATATACGGAGGCTCAAGCTCCTTGTGCGCGAGGTAATTCGCCGCGATATGCCCGCGGATATGATGCACGGGAATAAGCGGCTTACCAAGCGAATACGCCAGCCCCTTCGCGAAATTCACGCCTACCAGCAGCGCCCCGATAAGCCCGGGCGCGAATGTCACCGCAACCGCGTCAATATCCTTTGCCGTCAGTCCCGCCTTTTCCAGCGCCTCGTTTACAACTCCGACAATGCTCTCGCAGTGCCGCCGCGAGGCTATCTCGGGGACTACTCCCCCGTACAGCCTGTGCTCCTCTATCTGCGTCGCAACCACGGAGGAAACGATCTCCCGCCCGTCGCGAATGACCGCGGCGGCGGTCTCATCGCAGGAGCTTTCTATACTTAATATCTGCAAAATAGTTATCTCCCGTTTCAAAAATTATGATGTTATTTTACATCCGGCTTTCTGGATGTAATAAACTCGATAGCCCGCTCGATAGAACTGCGCACATGCTCCATTTCCTCGCTGTGGAGATTTCGCGCGTTGCGGTAATCAAAGCTGTCGCAGAACTGCTGAACGTCCCCGTTCAGCGACTTTATATAATTTTCGACAAGCGTGTCGGTCGCCTCGATAAACGCCTTGTGCTCGCTCTTCGGGAGCATGGTCGGAACGTTTGACATCAGCAGATTATAGTGCGGAATGCAAATATATTCCTGCTGCGAATACAGCTTTCTGAACTTCGGTTCGTCCTTAAACATCTTGAACACGGTCTCCAGCATATGCTGAACGCCCCAGTCCACCTTGCTGCACACAAAGCAGGTCTCCTCTATCTCGCTTGCCTTTTTAGCTTTTGCACCCTTGGTAAAGAATATCCCCTTGCGCTCGAAAACCTCCCCGCGCAGTGTCGCGAGGTACGTATTCAGCATAAGCCCGAGAGACAAACGGTTGTTCTGCTTTAACAGACTGTTGAAGTGATCATGACAGAATCCGAGCTTGTTTGTCTCCTCGCGGACGTCGGGTTCCATCATAGCCGCGCCCATAATATATTCGCAGATGTGATCCTCCACGGTGTTGCGCATTGCGCAGATAGGACAGCCGCATTTCGGCTCAAACACTTCGTTTATCGGGATAGTAAGTATGCTCTCTCTCATTTCGGTTTTCCTTTCGGTAACAATTTTTCCGAGAACGCTCGGTTAAGACGGCGCCGTACAAAGCACGAAGTGCGGTCTTTGTGCGGTGCTGCCTTAAGATTTTGTGTTGCTTTGCTGAAAAAATTTTCAAAACACTTGAAATCTTATTTATATTGTATTATAATTAAAATAAATAATCAAGGGGTTTTTGAAAAAAATGAGCATAAAAGTCAATAATTCCAACTTTAATTTGAAACAGACCTTTCTCTGTGGGCAGTGTTTCCGCTGGAAGGAAACGGAAGGCGGCGCGTTTTCGGGTATCGCAATGGGCAAACGCTTAACCCTATCCGAGCAGAACGGCGAAATCGTCATAGACGGCATAACCAAGTCCGAGCTTCCCGAATGGAGTGTATACTTCGACTTGGATACGGATTACTACGAGTACATACGCCGCTTTTCCGCCGACAAAACGCTGAAAGCCGCCTGCGAGGTCTCATCGGGAATACGTATTCTACGGCAGGAGCCGTTTGAAACGCTGATAAGCTTTATTATTTCCCAGAATAACAATATCCCCCGCATTTCGGGAATAATCGGCAGACTTTGTGAGAGCTTCGGCGAGAATATAGGCGGCGGCGACTTCGCGTTCCCGACGGTGGAAAAGCTCCGAGGCATCGAGCCCGAGGACTTAGCGCCGTTAAGAGCGGGTTTCCGCGCCAAGTACATAGTCGACGCGGTGAACCGCGTGAACTCGGGCGAGATAAACTTTGACGAGATAGACGAGCTCCCGTTGGACAGCGCCCGGGATAAGCTCAAGCGGATAGTCGGCGTTGGGGACAAGGTTGCGGACTGCGTTCTGTTGTTCGCGTTCCACAAGCTCGACGCGTTCCCTAAGGATGTGTGGGTAAAGCGCCTTATGGCGGAATTCTACCCCGACGGACTTCCCGAATGTACCAAAGGCGCGGAGGGCGTAGCCCAGCAGTATCTGTTTGACTACGTAAGAAACAACGACGGATTAAAGGTATAGGAGGAGCAATGGATATCGTACCGACGAGCGTTTCAGATACGCAGGTTTTGGAGCTTTTCTCCGAGCACGACGACTATATGATAGATTTTCTCGGCAATGACAAGAACTGCTATACCCGATACAGCGCTGCCGAAAATATAGAAAAAGTATGGGTCGCGTATTTGGAGAATATGCCGATAGGGTGTATCGCTTACCGAACCCAAACCGACGATACGGGCGAGGTCAAGCGGCTGTTTATACGCGGCAGTCACCGCGGAAGAGGCATATCCAAAGCCTTGCTCGCCGAGGTGAAAAACTACGCAAAAGTTCAGGGCTGCACCAAACTGTTCCTTGATACACGGATAACACTCGAACCCGCCGTCTCGTTATATCGCGGCTTCGGATTTGATATAACATTTCGACAGGGGCTCTATATACAAATGGAAATGAATATATAAGACGTTTTCGTCTTTTACAGCTATTGAAACCTGCTAAGAAAAGTCAATGGGCAAAATAGACAAAAAATGACTTGCATTT
>ERZ777305.727-NODE-727-length-50454-cov-3.994921_pt1 | contig 50454 bp, 43 predicted proteins | sample MGYA00374965_ERZ777305 | MGnify/ENA primary metagenome ERZ777305 (study PRJEB29328, sample SAMD00013331) | mouse gut metagenome | study: EMG produced TPA metagenomics assembly of the Metagenome analysis of fecal microbiota from mouse which was promoted...
CAGTTCCATACATTCCATTCGAGGTGTTGTCCGTCCGGCATTTCAGATGGCGGTTGATGATGATTTACTCATAAAAAATCCGTTTGAATTTCAGCTTGCTACGGTTGTAGTTAATGACAGCGTAACAAGGGAAGCAATCACAAGGAAACAGGAGCGGCAGTTTTTGGATTTCGTTAAGAATGATAAGCATTTCTGCAAATATTATGAGGGGATTTTCATTCTTTTTAAGACAGGTATGAGGATTTCGGAGTTTGTTGGTTTGACAGTATCAGATTTGGACATGAAGAATCGAAAGATTATCATAGATCACCAACTACAGCGAACAAGGGATATGCAATATGTGATTGGGGATACAAAAACATCATGTGGTATAAGGGAAATTCCAATGGCAGATGAAGTGTATGAATGTTTCAAAACTATTATCCAAAATCGGCAGAAACCGAGGATTGAGCCAATAATTGGTGGGAAAAGTGGTTTTTTATATCTCGATAAGAATAATATGCCTTTGGTAGCCCTACATTGGGAAAAATACTTTCAGCACATCAGAGAAAAGTACAACAGCATTTACAAAGTTCAAATGCCGAAAATATCACCTCATGTCTGTCGACACACGTTTTGCAGCAATATGGCAAAGTCAGGCATGAATCCGAAAACCTTGCAATATATCATGGGACATAGCGATATAGGAGTTACGCTTAATACATACACACATGTGCAGTATGAGGACGCAAAAATGGAAATTGAAAGCATTTTTGAGATAAATTCAAAACAAAAATCTGCCATGTAATAATGTTAAGATATTATGGCATTTTTGCCGTGAGTTACAAAGTTTTAATTTAACTCAATTTATAACTCAAATTCGCACCAAACTATGCAAATTTATGCAGAGATATGCAATAAATAATCAGAATCAATAAGAAAGGAAAATGCTCGAAAATCCAGTAAATACAAGGTTTTGCAGAGTTATGCAAAGTTATGCAAAATAGAATAAAAATACTATTCGTCTGCCACGGCAACATCTGCCGCAGCCCAATGGCAGAATTTGTCTTCAAAGACATGGTAAAAAAAGCCGGCATGACAGACAGCTTTTATATAGCCTCAGCAGCCACCAGTACAGAGGAACTGGGGAATCCGCCCCATCCGGGCACAAGAGAAATACTTAACCGTTTGGGAATATCCTTTCAGGGAAAATATGCAGTTCAGGTAAAGCCTTCAGACTATGAAAAATATGACTATATCATAGGAATGGACAGCGCCAATATTAGAAATTTAAAGCGCATGCTTGGGGAGGACAAAGAAAATAAAATATATAAGCTTTTAGAATTTGCAGGTCTGTCAAGGGATGTAGACGACCCCTGGTATACGGGAAGATTTGAAGCCACATATCAGGATATACTTGCAGGCTGTGAAGGCTTTCTGAATTATTTAAGAAAGAAAAATATTGTTTAACATGTAATGCGGCGGACTTGAGACTGTTTCCATTTTTGTGTGAATATTAAAAACTGATATAAGAATTGTGAATAGCTGCGGATGGGCAGAGCCGATTTTTCGGTTTCTGCCCATATCTGCATTATAAAATACCCCAGACTATAGTAACGTTATCCGTCACATTTATGTCGTCGGGAGCAATGTCAATATTATAGCCGGAAGTTTCAGCGCTTCCGTCATTTTCCATACAGCACGCTTCCAGCATCATTCTATTTACAGGTTTTGAGACAAAATCAATCTCAGTACGGGAATAATCTATTGTTATTATATCTCCAAGGGATATGTCAGCAGCCTGGGATAATATAAGAGCTTTCTCCTTAGAATCGGCAACAGCCTTGTTAAGCAATTCATTCTTAGCCTTTTCAGTATCGGCAACAGTATACTCAATATCAAATTCAGGCCGTAGGTTTGAATGGCCTAATGCAAAAAGTATTTTGCCAAGCAATTCGTTATCAAAAGGAAATTCAAGCTTCAAACGATGGATAAATTTATATCCCGTAAGCCTGCGTTTCCAGCTTTTATCCTTTGCCTGATAGCTTTCATATTCAGCGTTCACATTATAGTATAATGTACGAATCAGGTCTCTGTCAACGCCTGGCTGCTCCAGTAAATCCTTAAGCCCCTCTGTCATTTCAGCAGACGTCTGTACTGCCTTGTCATATTCCTCATGTACTCCCTCAATAGTCATAATTAGTCTGATTGTGTCCGGTTTTACTGATAATTTACCTTTTCCTGTAATTCTGATTGTTCTTTCCATTATATTTCCTCCTGTTTTATAAGACCAAGCCTTACGGCTGCGTTAAATATCCCATTTTCATCTATATGGCTTGTAACTATATGGGCAGCATCCTTAAGTGCGTCGCATGCATTTCCCATAGCGATTCCTATTCCTGCATTTTTTATCATTTCATAGTCGTTTAGGCTGTCGCCGAAAGCAATAGATTCGCTTACATCAAAACCTGACGTTTTGAGAAGCATGTCTATTCCAAAGCTTTTGTGAATCCCCTCCATGGTGATTTCCCCTGATGTGACAAAAACATTTCCGTTGTTAAACCTTATAGCCTTAACCTTTCCAAGTCCTTCGCCGCTTAAAAGACGGTTAAGCTCCCTTTCCATAACAGCCGAATCCATATCCATACCATGGAAATTAAGCTTGTGTATATGGCTTGCCTCCGATATATGGGAGAAAAGCCTTGCCTTTGGTATAGGTGCGTCTACGCCGTTTCCGTTTGAGGCTTTTATCCATTCCTCAATAAGGGCGCGGTTTTTATCAACAAGAATATCCCGCTCCCATATAGCAGAGGAGCCCTCCAGAATATATGTGCCGCCCCTGCTCTCAATATACTCCACTATTATCTCTACCATTCTGTCACTCATGTACCTGGCATATATTTCTTTTTTATTCCATTCTACGTATGCGCCGGCGCCGCAGATAAGACCGTCCCAATCCATAGACAGAAGCCAGGGATACACCTCGCTTTTTGAACGCCCTGTGCTTACCACAAGCTTATGTCCGTTTTCGTGGAGAAGCTTTAGGGCGGTTCTTGTGCTGTCCGGCATCTGACAGGAAAAGTTTACAAGGGTGCCGTCAACGTCAAAAAATATTATTTTACTCATAATCTATACCCATATATATCCCGGTGCTGCTCTGGGATACTTTCCAAAATAAAAATTTTTATAGCCTTCATGTTACTGTTCCACAACTTACATCTCGTGAGAGGATGCCGTTATGGCAGAATTAATCTTTAAATCAAGATTAACAAAAGATAAATCATGTCTTTTTTGCTTTTTTCTTGACATAGATAGTATTTTAACCTATACTTAAAAAGTTTGCAATTATAATTTTATTTTACGTTATAATGTGAAGATAAAATTTTGCAGGGATAAGTTTTAAGCATCATAAGTTTTAAGCATAAGAAAATATGGAAGGATAAAAAATGGACACAATAAAATATTCACAATCAAACATAGATACACGAATTATAAAGGCAGTGACAGAGATGGGCTTTGATGACATGACGCCTATCCAGTCACAGGCAATACCTGTGATGATAGAGGGCAGGGATGTTATCGGACAGGCGCAGACAGGAACGGGAAAGACGGCAGCCTTTGGAATACCAGTACTCCAGTCTGTTAATCCCAAGGAACGCTTTGTTCAGGCAGTTATTCTCTGTCCTACCAGAGAGCTTGCAATACAGGCGGCAAATGAGATGAGGCGGTTTTCAAAGTATATGCAGCAGATAAAGATTGTGCCTGTATATGGCGGAGCCGATATTTCAGGGCAGATAAAGCTTATAAGAAGCGGAGCTCAGATAGTGGTGGGAACGCCGGGCAGAGTCATGGACCATATGAGAAGACATACGTTAAAGATGGAAAACGTAAGGGTAGTTGTCCTTGACGAGGCAGACGAGATGCTTAATATGGGCTTTAGGGAGGATATGGAAACTATTCTTAGGGAAATGCCCGAAGAGCATCAGACAGCATTGTTTTCAGCTACTATGCCAAAACCCATACTTGATATTACACATATGTACCAGAAGCCGGATGCAGTGCAGATTCGCGTGGCTGCAAAGGAGCTGACCATACCTCTTGTAACGCAATATTATTATACCATTAAGGGAAAATATAAGGCGGAGGCAGTAAAGCGGCTTCTTCAGGCAAATAATATTACACGCTCTATAGTATTCTGCAACACAAAAAAAATGGTAGATGATTTAGTTTCGGAGCTTAAGCATTACGGGTATAATTCAGAGGGCTTACATGGAGATTTAAGCCAGAAGCAGAGAGATATGGTAATGAAGCATTTCAGGGGAGGACACACACAGGTGCTTGTGGCTACGGATGTGGCGGCAAGGGGAATAGACGTAGACGACCTTGAGGCCGTTATAAATTATGATATACCCCAGGATATAGAATATTATGTCCATAGAATAGGAAGAACAGGCAGAGCCGGCAGGGAAGGCGTGGCATTTACCCTTGTCACTCGTCAGGATTTTTACAGAATAAAGGATATAGAAAAAATCTGCCGAACAAAGATGATAAAGGGAAAGATACCACAGAGCAGGGAGATAACGGCGCTTCAGGCTGAAAAATATCTTGAGAAGGCAGAGGAATGTATAAAATTCGGTAAGCTTGACCATTTAAAGAAAGTAATTGAGCTAAGATTTAATAAGGCGGGGGAAAGTCAGGAAAGCTCCGATATGTGTCGTAAGGCGGAAGAAAATCAGGAAAACATCAATACACATGATAAGGCAGAAGGAATTGAGGCAGCCTTCAGCCGCTCTGATATAATTGAATTAGCGGCAGCGCTGCTTAAGCTGCATATAGGAGAGGAAACTACGGATATAAATATTGAGGATAAGATATATGAGTACCGTGGTGATGAAAGAAGGAGCAGTCATGGAAGAAACGGCTATGGCAAGGATGATTACGGCAGGACAGGCTATGGCAGAGGAGGCTATGGTAGAGACGACGGCAAGGGAAGCTATAAAAAAGGCGGCTATAGTAATTATGGCAGCGGAAGAAACCGAAGCAGGACTGATGTAAAGGACGCTGAAAAAAGAAACCGTGAAAAGGTGACAGCCGATAAAAACGGAAAGGCTTATAAATCTACTAAAAAGCTTGGTAGAAGGTAGATAATAAGTGCCATAATAATAATAGGCGCTGTTAATCATAACAAAGGAGAAGGTAGCAATGGAGAAGGCAATGATAGAAAAGTTTTATTTTGAGGAACCAAGTATTGCAAGAAAGGAAGCGGCAATAGAGTATATAAATGAATTTAATGAATACAAATCCGATATAAACGGAAGCGGAGGTCTTCATAGATTTTTAGATAATTATGAGGGATGGCTTTTAAAGCTTAAAGAAGATTATGTCAGAATGCCTGATGAGGAAAAGGTACCTTCAAAAACATATTTCCTTATAAGAAGCAATGACGATAAGCTTGTGGGGATGATTAATATAAGATTAGCCTTAAATGAAAGGCTAAAAAAGTTTGGCGGGCATATGGGGTACAGCATAAGACCAACTGAAAGAGGCAAGGGCTACAATAAGATAAACCTGTATTTGGGATTAAAAATATGTAAGGAGCATGGAATAAAAACGGTATTAATGGACGCAGATAAGGATAATCCTGCCTCATGGAGGACAATGGAGGCCCTTGGAGGGAAAAGGATAAGGGAATATTATGATGATGAAAATGACCATTGTGTTGTACTGGATTATGAAATTAATGTAAATGAAAGCATCGGAAATAATTCAGTTAAATATGAGCCGATGATTAAGCATAGTTGAAAATATATTTTAGGAAAAAGCATCATTATATTTTGATTATAATATATATGGGCTGCCTGACCAAAATATCAGGAGATAGGAAAATATAAATGAATAGCCATATAGGGATAAAAAATGCAAGAATACATAATTTAAAGGGAATTGACGTTACCATACCAAAGAATAAGCTTACGGTAATCACAGGCGTATCAGGCAGCGGAAAATCAAGCTTAGCATTTGATACCCTTTATGAGGAGGGCAAAAGAAGATATCTAATGTTCTCAGGAACAGAGCTTATGATAGATACAGTTTCAACCTTTGACAGCATTACAGGGCTTTCACCGGCAGTTGCAGTAGAGCAGAGAATTATCCGCCAGTCAAACCCAAGGAGCACCGTGGGAACAAAGATAAAAATAAGCCCCATGCTTTCAGCTCTGTTTGCAAATTACGGAAGCTGTCCGCCGGAATATGACGACGGACAGCCTCTTGACATTTCCATGTTTCAAAAAAATTCTCCTAAGGGTATGTGCGTAAAATGCTTGGGAAAGGGCTTGGTAAAGCAGATTGATACAGAAAGGATATTTGGCAGCAAAAATCAGCATATTTATGAAATAGCATGTGAATTGGGAAAAAGAAGCTCAACGAAAAAAATGCTTGAGGAATTTTGTACAAAGCATGGTATGAAATTATGGGAGGATAAGCTTTCAGACCTTACAGAGGAGCAGATTGATTTACTAAAATACGGAGATGGAGGAAGCTCAAAATTTTATGGCTTTATTCCTTGGATTACCATGCTTACAAACGGCCATGTATCAACCTCCGGAAGGCTTGCATACTTGCTTAAAAAGGCAGGTATGATAGAGGAAAGAAAATGTACAAAATGTAACGGAACGGGACTTTGTCATCAGGCAGCACATACAACCTTTGGAGGAAAGACCATAAATGAGCTTGAAAATATGTACATTAGTGATTTGCTTGAATTTTTAAAGGATAATAATTATGGGAAAAATCTTCTGATAAAGGAGATAATTACAAAGCTGTCATGTATGGTGGAGGTGGGACTTCATCATCTTTCATTATCACGGCCTGTTCCCTCCCTTTCAGGCGGGGAGATACAGCGTTTATTTCTTGCAAGCTATATTATAGCAGAGATGGATTCTATAATATTCGTGTTCGACGAGCCCACAATAGGCCTGCATGAGATAGAAAAGCAAAAGCTTATAGAAATAATCTTAAGGCTAAGGGATAGCGGCAACACGGTTGTTGTGGTAGAGCATGATGAAAATTTTATCCGTCAGGCAGATTATATTATAGATATAGGGCCCAATGCAGGTATTTATGGAGGGATGAAAATCTTTGAAGGAGATTACGGGGAATTTTTAAAATGCGGAAATTCAAAAACGGCTCCTTATTTGTCTGGCAGGTTTGGCTATAAAATAAAGAAGGAATACAGAAAAATCAATAGGGAAAAAATGCTGACAATTTCCGGGGCCAGACTTCACAACCTGAAAAATATAACTGTCAGTATACCTCTTGGCGTTATGGTGGGAGTAGCAGGCGTGTCAGGCAGCGGAAAATCAAGTCTTATATCAGATACGCTTGTTCCTAAATTAAAGGAATGTCTAAAATCAAAATGTGTAGTGGATGATGAAGCCTGTAATAATTCAGAAGAAAATACAGAGGCAGCCTTGACAGGCGCAGATAATATCAGGCATTGCTATATTATTGACCAGCGTCCTATAGGAAGGAGCAAGACATCATGTCCTGCCACATACACGGGTATTTTTGACCATGTGCGCAATTTGTTTGCAGAGAGTGATAAGGCGAAGGAGCGGGGGTATACGGCAGGAATGTTTTCCGTAAACAGCAAGGGCGGCTGTCATAAGTGTAAGGGTGACGGCGTTATTCATTATCACGTTGGATTTGGCAGCTTTATTGACGTTGACTGCGATGAATGCGGCGGCAGCGGATATGTAAGGGAAGCTATGGAGATAGAAATAGAAGGAAAGAATATCCGTGATATATTGGAGATGAGTGTGGATGAGGCGAAGGAATTTTTTTCTGACAAGGATAGTACAATTTACAGTATGCTGACGGTTTTACAGCGTGTGGGAATGGGATATATAAAATTAGGCCAGTCAACGCCTACGATTTCCGGCGGAGAAAGCCAGCGTATAAAGCTTGCAAAGGAATTGTCAAAGGGAAGAAGCAATAAGGGAGCCTTATATATTCTGGACGAACCGACAACAGGACTTTCATTTTGCGACAGCGAGCAGCTTATGAGCCTGTTAAATGAGCTTGTGGATATGGGAAATTCAATTATTATAACAGAGCATGATTCCTATGTACTTTCAAATTGCGATTATATCATAGAGATGGGAGAAGGAGGAGGCAATGCAGGAGGCGATATTATTGCGAAGGGAACTCCCGGAGAGCTTAAAAACAATCAGGATTCTATTATAGGCAGGTATTTAAAATGAGTGAAGCTGTTGAAAGGAAAATAGACGAGTATATAAAAGGACGCCGGTATCGTCAGATTAACAGAGTTCTTATAAGCAGGGACAATGAAATTATGGCAGACTGCTGCTATAATGGATTTAATAAAGACAGTAAGAATGAGATATTGTCTGTGGCAAAAAGCATTATGTCTGTCTGCGCGGGAATTGTTTTGGACAAGGGCTTAATAGGAAGCTTAGACGAGCCGGTTTATAAGTATATTCGCGAATTTAGTGAAGGCAGGGAGCCGTTTCACCGAATGATTACAATAAGGCATCTGCTTACAATGACCTCGGGAATATACTGGAACGGGGGAGTTCATTATCATTGCCCCATGATGAAGCAGTTAAGAAGTTCAGGCAACTGGATTTCTTATATTGCAGATTGCGCCGTAGCCGATATTCCCGGAACAAAATATAATTATAAGGAGTGGGATGTAATTTTGTTAGGGAAGCTTCTTGACATTGTATGCGGCGATATGTATGACTTTATAAATGAAAAGATATTTAAGCCGTTGGGAATAGAAGGCAGCCGTTGGCATAAAAGTCCCTGTGGAGTATATTACAGCGTTGGAGACGGTGGAGATGATAATGAGACAAAGTTTAAGCTGACCGCAGCGGATATGCTTAAAATCGGTCAGCTTTTCTTAAATGGCGGCACCTATAGGGAAAAACAGATTATTTCTCAAAATTATATTAATCAGGCAGTGACTCCCTTAAAGGATAATCCAAATTATGGATTTTTATGGTGGATATGGGGAGAAGAGTATGGATGCAGAGGCTATGGAGGACAAAGCATAACCGTTATACCTAAGGAAAATGCAGTTATTATTACTCAGGCAACCCCCACAGACAGAGGAAATAGGTATTTTGACGTGGTAGAATACTGCAAAGAGCTTTTAAAGGATACTTATTAGCAAGAGGTTATTTCCTTTTTTGCCATCATGTAATAGATACATATTTTATATCCGGCATATCCGTATAAATGGTCCAGACCTGTGTAGGTATAGCCTAAAAAGGCTTCCCTCATTCCTGAATCCTTTAAGTACTTTGTTCCAAGGGTAACAAGATTCACGGCAATATGCTTTCCCTGAAAGGAGCGTTTTACGGCTGTGCAGCCTACACTTCCAAGTCCGGCTCCCTCAGCTTCAACGCTGACAATTAATGCTCCGGCAACCTCATTATTTTTAACGGCAATCAACACTCTTTGACTGCTGTTTTCATTGTACAGGTTTTCGTATTTATAATATGTTGTAAAATCCATGCAGGCGTCGTCGGTACATCTGCATATTTCGTCTAAATCAGATAATTTCGCCCATCTATAGCTTATACCGTCTATTGTGTCTCCTATGGTGTATTTTTCTTTGGTAAAGTCCTTTAACGGAAGTCTCATATCAAAGCAGTCGCAGCCCCATGAATGGCTATATCCTCTTTTTGTGAAGAAGCAGCCGGCTGCTTCACTAACATTGCTGTATATGCTTTCATTTTCCGACTTGAAATATCCCTTAGGGATAGGCACTCCCGGCATTATATAATCAAATCCGGCGCCAACGGTAACTTCATTATAACCTTCCCCAAGAATAGTTTCCTCAGACATTTTTAGAAGCTCCGTTCCTATGCCCTTATTACGGTATTCACTGTCAACGCACAATAAAATTATCGTATCATTATTTATTACTGATAATCCGATTAACCGGTTTTGTTCATTTCTTTTAGTTATAAATTTATTGCTTTTATTTTCCAATATATAAGCTACAGTATTATCCGCCCTGACAATAAATGGAAAATTTCTTTTATATATTTCAAAAAACTCATTCATTATTTTTTCTCACTTTTATTTAAAGCTCCTGACGCTTTTTCAGCTTGTCCTCTATATTTTTTATAACCTCATTCTGAGACATATTGTCAAGGTCATAAAGAAGAACATCCTGTCTTTTTTTTATTGCTGAGGTTACGTTGTTTGTAGAATTTTTCATAAGGACAAATACGGTATTGTCGCTGTCCAGCACCTTATTAACCCACTCTGTAAAATCCTTTGAGGTAAATTCCCCTCTGCCAAGCTCGTCAAGCACGATACAATCAAAATCCTCCCGGTCAGCATTAAGAACATCCCTTAAACACTGAACGCCAAATGTGTCATAAACCTCAGTCTGCTGAATACGCTTATGGCCGATATGTAATGAAGTCTGAATGGGAACATTGTTATGATACCCCTCCACATCAAGTATGCTGTGCATATAGTAGCCGCGAAATTCATTTTCTATCTTGAAATCCCTTATTCGAAAGCCTATCTGACGCAATCCTGTATCCTCTAAAACCCTGTCAAGTATTGCAGATTTCCCCGTGTTAGACCTTCCAATGATAACAAATTTATTTAACATCATAATGGCATTTACCTTCCTTTTTGATTGTGCAGTAATGTACAATGCATAGCTAAATCAATGCACATTGTGCAGTTAAAACAATAAACAAATACAAGTATACGCAAAGTTCGACATTCTGTCAACCTTTCAAAAATATATTTTATGGGTATGTATCACGCATTCCATAGTGATGTTAATATGAAAAATCAGGTAGACATGCATGGCAAAAAGGTAATATAATAAATACGTTATCCTGTAATATAAAAGTTTCATAAGGAGTTTTGCAAAAAAAGAAAATGAAAGAAAACAGACAGTATATATGTGAAAGAAAACAAATGCTATTATATGCCGTAACAGACAGCAGCTTTGCCACTGAAAATTATACATTTGAAATGCAGATAGAGGCTGCCCTTAAAGGCGGCGTAACACTTTTGCAGCTTCGGGAGAAAAATATGGAAACAAGGGAGCTTGCAGAGGTTGGAAAAAGGGTAAAGGCAATATGCGGCAGATACGGAGTGCCTATGGTTATAGATGATGATGCACAAGCGGCATATCTTTGCGGGGCTGACGGAGTACATGTGGGACAGGGGGACATGAGTCCGGCAGAGGTGAGGAGGATATTGGGAAATAACGCTATAGTAGGGGTTACGGCAAAAACCATAGAGCAGGCATTGAAGGCGCAAAATCAGGGAGCCAGCTATATAGGCACGGGAGCGGCGTTTCCTACATATACAAAAAAGGATACATATGTTATATCCCATGATACCATAAGAGATATTTGCGACAGTCTTGAGATTCCTGTTGTAGCAATAGGAGGAATCAATTATGAAAATGTGGAAAGGCTTAAGGGTACACATATAAACGGCGTGGCAGTCGTGTCGGCAATATTTTCAAAAAAAGATATAGAGACAGAGACAAAAAGGCTAAAGGAGCGGGTGATAAGTATTATTGAAAAATAATGCATCACCCAACGCTGCAGCGTGAAGGCTTATGCAGCAATAAAAAGGAGAAAAAATAAAGAAAATAAAAAGAAGAATAATAAAAAATAAAATGTGGAAAAGAGGTAAGGTATGAAAAAGGTTTTAACCATAGCAGGCTCCGATTGCAGCGGAGGAGCGGGAATACAGGCAGATTTAAAAACAATGACGTCACATAAGGTATATGGAATAAGCGTTATTACTTCCCTTACGGCGCAAAATACAACAGGGGTATACGACATAATGAACGTAGACTCGAAATTTGTGGAGAAGCAGATAGATTGCGTGTTTGAGGATATAAGACCTGACGCTGTAAAAATAGGAATGGTCTCAAATAAGGATATTATCGTGGCTATTTCAAAAAAGCTGAAGGAGCATAAGGCTTCAAATATAGTAGTAGACCCTGTGATGGTATCTACAAGCGGAAAACAATTATTAAGTCCGGATGCCATAGATAATCTTATAAATATGCTATTGCCCTTAGGTACGGTAATAACGCCTAACATACCGGAGGCAGAGAGTATCAGCGGTTTAATAATAAAAGACTCGGAGGCTATGGAAAATGCGGCAAGGCTTATTGGAGAAAAATGCGGCGCGGCTGTATTGATTAAGGGAGGCCATTCGGCGGATAATGCAAACGACCTGTTATACGACGCAGGAGAATTGACATGGTTTAATACAAAGAAGGCAGATAACGACAATACACACGGAACAGGCTGTACATTGTCATCGGCTATAGCCTGTAATCTGGCATACGGCTTAAGCCTTAAGGAAAGCGTGAAAAAAGCAAAGGAATACGTTACAGAGGCAATAGGCGCAGGACTTAGCCTAGGCAGGGGAAGGGGTCCCCTTGACCATATGTACTGTATTACCTCAAAATTCGGCAAGGCTTAAAGACTATTTCAATTTGGCAATATACTCTGCCAAAGACAAAAGGAGAAGCTTTATGGAAAAATATGAGAAAACGGTAGCAATAACCAACCGTCATCTATGCTGCAAGGAGCTTTTATACCAAATAGAGCTCTTATGTAAAAGAGGAGTTTCAGCCATTATTCTTCGCGAAAAGGATATGACAGAAAAAGAATATAAGTCATTGGCAGAAAAGGCTATAGCTATAGGACAGTCTTATAATACTTCTGTTATCCTCCACTCGTTTGTAAATGTGGCAGAAAGCTTAGGCTGCAGGGCAATACATCTTCCCATGCCGCTTTTTATGAAAATGGCAGATAATAAGAACAGTTACCACAGAAGACTAACCGAAAGCTTTAAAATAATCGGTGTGTCAACCCACACATTGAAGGAAGCAGTAGAGGCAGAAAAGGCTGGAGCTGCATATATTACAGCAAGCCATATATATGCTACGGAATGTAAAAAAGGCTGCGAGCCTAAGGGTATTGATTATTTAAAGGAGGTATGCAAGGCTGTAAGTATTCCCGTATACGCTTTGGGAGGCATGAATTTTAATAATATGAACGACGCTTTAAAAGCAGGAGCAGAAAAGGTATGTATGATGTCAGAAATGATGAGAATGAAATAAGCATATTTCAAAGGAAATAAAAAAGGGCTGTTGCAACAAGTGAACTGTTCCTTTTTTATTTCCTTTGAAATATTTTTATAAAATATTATATAGCTGCCCGGCAGCTAAAGCTGAAATATGGGACTTACCTACAGGGCATGGCTGAACTGTTACAAAAATTTTTAAAACGGAGGTCTCTCTCCAAATTTTAAATTATAATTTCCAATACAGCTTTCAATGATTTTGGTAGCTTCGGCATGATTGCCAAATTCATCCACCTTTGTTTCCTTGCCCTCAAGGTCCTTATAAACCTTAAAGAAATGCTTAATTTCCTCAAATATGTGATTTGGCAGGTCGCTAATGTCCGAATAGCTGTTATATGTAGGGTCATCATAAGGGATGGCAATAATTTTTTCATCCCCCATGCCGTTGTCAATCATTTTCATAACGCCTATAGGATAGCATTTTACAAGAGTAAGGGGCTCAAGAGGCTCGGAGCAAAGCACAAGCACATCAAGAGGGTCCTTGTCGTCGCCGTATGTTCTTGGGATAAAGCCGTAGTTAGCAGGGTAATGAGTAGAAGTATAAAGAATACGGTCAAGCTTTATAAGTCCCGTTTCCTTATCAAGCTCATATTTTTTCTTGCTGCCTTTTGAGATTTCAATTACAGCTACAAATTCATCAGGTGTTATTCTGTCAGGATTAATGTCATGCCATATATTCATATTTACAATCTCCTTTTTATTAATTTTTTGTAGAATTTCCTTAAGGCTTTTAAAAATGTTTTTAATATATAGGAAATTTCGTCATGTAAGACTGTTATATTTCCATATATGATGCGCCCCATGTAAGACCGCCTCCAAAGCCGGAAAAAATAATTTTCTGACCTGACTTAAGAGTACCGTCTCTTCTCAGCTCGTCTAGCAGGATAGGAATGCTTGCTGCAGAAGTATTTCCGTATTTATGCAGGTTTACAGGTATTTTATCTTCGTTTATGTGAAGTCTTTTTGCCACGGAGGATATGATTCTTACGTTGGCCTGATGGAGAATATAATAATCTATATCGTCAGGTGTTTTCCCGGCCTTTTCAAGGACCTGGTTTATACATTCAGGTACCTTTGACACTGCAAACTTAAATACCTCCTGTCCGTCCATTTTTATATAGAAAGTATCGGCAACAATATTAGCAGTATCAGAATTTATAAGGAAATTTTTAAGAATTGTGCCCCCTCCCGTAAGTACCTTTCCCTTAACGCCGTCTGAGCCTGATACGGCAACATATGCTTTTTCATTGTCAGCCGTAAGAATGGCGGCGCCGGCGCCATCGCCGAATAATACGCAGGTAGAGCGGTCAGACCAGTCAATAGTTCTGGACATTGTTTCCGAGCCTATTACAAGAATGTTTCTGTACATGCCTGAAACAAGATATGCATTAGCGGAGCTTAAGCCAAACAAAAAGCCTGAGCAGGCAGCATTCAAATCATAGCAGGTGGCGTTAAAGGCTCCTATCTTTTCCTGTATTTGACACGCTACATTTGGAAGAGTCAAATCAGGCGTAAATGAAGCTAAAATAATAAGGTCAATGTCAAGGGGGTCAATAGCTGCATCCTCTATAGCCTTCAATGCCGCCCTTGCGCCAAGCTCAGCGGAGGTTTCGCCCTCAGATATATGACGTTCCTTTATGCCTGTTCTGGAGCTTATCCATTCGTCGTTTGTATCTACTATGGTTGCTAAATCGTCATTAGTTACAACTCTTTTGGGAGTGTAGCTGCCTGTACCTAATATATGCATATAATTCTCCAATCCTATAAGGAAAAAAATTCCTTTCACTCATTTTCCGATGCCGTAAAATCTTGCCGGATTATGTTAAAAATTATGGCAGGCAATAGGAAATTTGATAGTCAAAGTATAGCCTTATCAGTGACATTTGTCAATGATTTGTTTAAATAAAGCAAGGATAAGATTTGATTTTTTAGTAAATAAAAAATCTTAATGTGTAAAAATAAATATATACAAATTTATAAAATTTGTTATAATAAAAAAGTGTCGGACAAGTCGACACAAAAGCTTTACATTGATATTTGAAAGGAGTATGAATAATGTCGTTAGAGGTAAAAAATCTCGTAAAAAAATACGGTGATAAGACAGTAGTAAACAACTTAAGCTTTGAGATGAAAAATCCGGGGGTATATGCGCTTTTAGGGACAAACGGCGCAGGAAAGACAACAACAATAAGAATTATTCTGGGTATGCTTTCATATGACAGCGGGGAGGTTATTTGGAGCGGAAAGCCTATGAATCCTTTAAATATGAACATAGGATATCTTGCCGAGGAAAGAGGCCTTTATCCAAAGTTTACCCTTATGGACCAGCTTATATATTTTGCAGCTCTTAAGAATGTGCCGAAGGACGAGGCAAAAAAGAGAATAAAGTATTGGGCCGAGAGGCTTGAGGTAGAGGAATACATATATAATGCTCCTTCAGATACAAGAATAAAGGGAAAAAAGCAAAAGGATAAAACGGCAGACCAGCTGTCAAAGGGAAATCAGCAGAAAATCCAGCTTATGGCAGCCCTCTTATCAGACCCGGAGTTTATAGTTTTAGACGAGCCCTTAAGCGGCTTAGACCCTGTAAATTCAGATTTGTTTAAGTCAATAATAAAAGAGATTATTGCAAATGAAAAGTATCTTATAATGTCAAGCCACCAGATGGCAACCATAGAGGAGTTCTGTAAGGATATTACAATACTTAACAGAGGAAACGCAGTTCTTCAGGGTGATTTGAACGTTATAAAAAAGGGCTATGGAAGAGTAAACATGATAGTAAAGTGCGAGGGTGACATAAAGCCATATATAGAAGCCTTTAATCTGCCCGTGATAAATGAAACTCCTGACGGTTATCATTTAAAGGTAACAGGGGAGGAGCAGGCAGCCTTGTTTTTGAAAAGGCTTATAGAGGAGAATGTGCCGGTTATAAGATATGAGCTTAGAGAGCCGTCGCTTCATGAAATATTTGTAGAAAAGGTAGGGGAAGGCAATGAAAACTAAGCTTAGAGGCTGGAAAAAAATATTTGCCTTTGCTTACAGTCAGTCTATGAAAAGCAAGGCAATGAAGATAACCATTATAATTTTGTGCGCCATAGCATTGGCTTCAATGCCTATAAGCTCTCTTATCTCAGGCGTTAAAGAAGATGATGATGAAAAGCCTGACACCTCCATTGAAAAGGTGTTTTATTATGACAATACGGGAATCATAGGAGAGCAGTTTGCAGGTAAGAGCGTAAAAAGTGAAATTTTTGGCAATTTATCATATGAAAAAACAGATAAAAATGACAGCGAATACATAGATAAGCTTATAAATAAGGAGGACAATAAAAATCAGGTATTTCTGTCTATTGAGTACTGTGATGATGAGAGCAGCCTTAATTACGGAATAAACGTATATGCATATTACAGGGAGGATTCTGATGTGAATTCAGATGACGCAAACGCCTTTGCGGAATTTGTGGGAGATAATATTCAGAAGGCAGTTTTGTTAGATGCAGGCGTAGATGAAGAAAAAATCAATACTACAGTAAAGAGCATAGATTATAAGGTGCTTATCTTAGATGATAAGGGCGGGGCGTTTGACAGTAATGACGGTATAAGCCAGTATCAGTATTTCTTTACCCTTACATGCATATGTCTTCTTATATTTGTAGTATCTCTTGTAGGCTCTAAGGTATCGGAGCTTATAGTTACGGAAAAGGCGACAAGAGTTATGGAATATATACTTACTTCCGTAAAGCCGATGGCAGTTCTTGTGGGAAAGGTTGTGGCGTCTACCCTTATTATGGTTACAATATTCGCAGCCGTGGCAGTAAGCTTCTGTCTGTCAATATTTTTAAATAATTCCATGTTTCCATCGGAAGACGGAGCCTTTGTCCTTCCTGATGTGCTTGGACAGCTTATTGAAAACGGCGCTATGACGGGAATAACGCCGGTAAATATGCTTCTTATAATAATTATTATAGTTTTAGGCTCAATGTTTTACGGATGTGTGGCAGGAATAGCGGGAGCCACCGTAAGCAAGATAGAAGAGATGGCAGAGGGAATGAAGATTTTCACATTTACAATGATGATAGGAGCATATCTTCCTTTGTTTATGGCTATTACCAGTGAAACAGGCGGAAGCTGGGGCGCGTTTGAGTATGTTGTATTTTTGCTTCCTATTTCTTCAATGTTTATTGTGCCTGAATATCTTGTTTTAGGTAAGATATCCCAGTCCTTAGCGTTTGGAGCCGTAGGCGTTTTAATTTTATTTATAATTCTTGTGCTTATGTTTGTAAACAGGGTATATGAACATATGCTTTACAGCAACGGAGCAACGCTTAAGCTTAAGGATGTTATAGGCATGGCGAAAAAAGGAGGCGCAGGCAATGGAAAATAAAAAGGGTATGTTTACAGGCTTTAAAAAGGTATTTGGATTTACGGCTTCCCAAAACGTAAAGGGAAAGGGCTTTAAGGTAAGCACCATACTTCTCGCCCTTGTTATTGCGGCTATATTTGCGGCAATCAGTATATTTCAGGCAGTGTTTCAGGACAGCAATAAGGATGAGGACAATATTGACAATATAATAAATGTAAATGAAAAATTTGACATAGACATATATTATGTAAATGAAACAGGTATAAATGACCTGCTTATACAGGGTATAACAGAGGCGGAGGCATTTAAGGAGTGCAGTCTTCTGCCTGTGGAAAAATCTGAATTTGAAAGGGCAAAGGCTGATGTAAACGGTTATCTTGAGGGAAAAAAGGATGCCGTGGTTATGGTTTTAAATGAGGATGAAAATACCGTATCCGTAAAATATTATATTCCATATGACAGTGATGTTTCACAGGACACGGTAGAGATTATCGGAGAAGCCTTTAACAGCTATTATGAGTATATAAGCGTAAATCAGATAACAGACCTTGATGATATGCATATGTCTCTTTATAATGCACAGGTATACTCGGATTCACTAAGGGCAGGGGATGAGCCTGACAGCTTTGGTCTTATGCTTACAAAAATGCTTGTGCCAATGCTGTTTTCTCTTGTGCTGTATATGATGATACTTCTTTACGGACAAAATATAACAAAGATAGTTGTGTCTGAAAAATCATCTAAGCTGATGGAAACCTTATTGACGTCTGTAAAGCCTTATGCAGTAATAGCAGGAAAAATTGTGGCAGTTTCAGGCATAGCCATAATGCAGATGCTTATATGGCTTGCGTCGGGAGTGGCAGGCTTTTATATAGGAGAAAAGGCGGCTCACGCCATAAATCCTGACTATATTAATTATATGTCGCTTATTATAGATATGATAAAGGAATCCTCAGACGCATTTTCATTTGGAGCTGTTTTAATAGCCCTGCTTATGGTAATAGTCGGCTTCTTTATGTATTCGGTTTTAGCGGGACTTGTAGCGGCGCTTGTGGAGAGAATGGAGGACATATCATCGGTTATGGGACTTTTTCAGCTTCCTGTGATTATAGGCTTTCTTGGGGCATATTTTGTTTCTATGTCTGGGAATGACACCCTTAAGCTGGCAGTAAAATATTGTCCGGTTACCTCTCCGTTTTATGTACCGTCGGGAATAATGACAGGGGATATGACTCTTGTTTCCGGGATAATATCACTGCTTATTGTAGCTTTGGTTACCTTAGGGCTTATTGTATTTACAGGAAGGATATATAAGGGAAAGCTTTTTAACAGACACTAATGTGAACAGGTAGAGTATAAGAGGGAAAAGTACAATGAAGGAAAAATTCTTAAAGCTTAGTCATTTTATAAAAAAGCTGCTTGGAAAAAAGGTTTATATACCTAACAGAATATATTATATAGTATTATTTGTTATACCCTTAGCAGGTATTCTGCTGAAAAATCTATTGCTGCAGGCATATATAATGGGAGAAAATCTCTACTCACCAAGCTTTTTAAAGGCAGTATCGGGTACATGGAGATACTGGATATTTTATGTGGCAGTTACCATGCTTGTGCTTTTTGCAGGTATGCTGTTTAAGCGTGATAAGTACAGAATTATATATGTTATGGTATGTAATCTTTTTTTCACGGTGCTTATATGCTGTGACATAATATATCTCCGCTCCTTCTTTACCATGCCCTCTGCGGCAGACGCCCTTATAATAAAAAATTTCAGCGGCTTTGACGGGGGAGAGGTAACCTCCCTTATATGCGGCTGGGATGGGCTTATTTTTGCAGATATAATAGTGTTTATGATATTTGTGTTTGTGTTCAGGAGAAGGCAGACAGATGAAAAGGTTAAGCTTAAGATATTGCGTATTTCCGCAATGGTTGCGGCGGCAGTGTCGGTGGCTGTACTCATATTTATACCGCTGCAGGCAAAGGCACTTGATGTGAACGAGGAGCTGTATCAGTCCATATATAATGAAAATAATGCAGAGAAGACAAGCTCATATTTTTCTTCATGGGGCTTTCATGTGAAGGATATTTTTGAGCTTATAATGCAGTCTGCCCACTCAAAGCTTACAGAAGAGGAAAAGGCGTTAGTTGACGCATATTATGAGTGGAAAAATGAAAATCTTCCAGACAATGAATATGCAGGCATTTTTAAGGGAAAAAATGTGCTGTTTCTTCAGATAGAATCCCTTGAAAGCTTTGTAATAGGACAGTCTGTTGACGGTCAGGAGCTTACTCCCAATATAAACAGGCTTTTGAAGCATGGCTTTTATTTTAACAACGTATTCGAGCAGGTACAGGGAGGAAACAGCTCAGACGCCGACCTTATGTATACAACGTCAAGACTGCCTGTGACAAAGGGAAGTACGTTTTTCAGATATGGGGATGTAAAGCTTACGTCATTTCCAAGGTATCTGACAGAACAGGGCTACAACGCACTGTACACGCAGGCTGTCAGAGGAAGCTTTTGGAATTATCAGAAGTGCTGGTCAAAAATGATAGGCGTGGATAATTTTATCGGCGGCGATACAATAAATATGGATTATGAAAAAATCGGCTTTACCATAAATGACGGGGATTTTATAAATGAAGCATTTCCATATATAAGCAGCCTTGAGGTGCCTTATTACGCACACGTTGTATTAAACTCAAGCCATATGCCGTTTCAGCCGTCAGAAAAATATAAGAGTCTTAAGCTGTCAGATGAACTTGACAGCACATATCTTGGCGGCTATTTCCAGCTTGTAAATTATGTGGATAAGTGCATAGGAGATTTGCTTGACAGAATGGAAGCAGAGGGTATGCTTGAAAATACGGTGATTGTAGTTATTGGAGACCATACGGGAATACATAAGTATTACGAGTATTCCCTTGAAAAGTGGTATGATTTATATCCGTGGGTAAACGTGGAGGACAATTATACAGTGCCTCTTATTATAAGCTGTGATGATATGGCGGAGGCGTATAAATCTGATATTCTTGCAGGACAGATTGACGTTATGCCGACTTTAGCGTATCTTTTTGGTATGCCTGAGGAGGATTATATAAATTCCGCCATGGGAAGAAATCTTTTAAAAACAAACAGAAGTTATGCAATTTTCAGGGACGGAACTATTCACGGAGAACTTACGGAAGAAGAGAAGAAAATTGTAGGAAGCTCCTATAAGGTTTCAGACTTTTTGTTTGAAACGTGGTAAAATTAATTGGGAAGAAAAGCTTTGGATTTCAAAATAAAAAGTTTATAAAAAAATAAAAAATATAGTGCATAATTATGGAAAAGATGATAAAATAAATGTGCTTGGGCTGAAATAAAAAAATACTTTGATAATCAAAATATACTTGACAAATATTGGTTATATGTATATACTTTGTCTGTCAAAATATTTTAGCCGGAAAATTTCGAAAATAAAGGAGATTTAATTTATGTTAGAGAAAATGAAAGAAATCGTAGCAGAGCAGTTGAGCTGTGACCCATCGGAGGTTGAACTGGCAACAAATTTTAAGGAGGATTTGGGAGCAGACTCGTTAGACTTATTTGAGCTTGTTATGGCTCTTGAGGAGGAGTACTCAGTAGAAATTCCTTCGGAGGATTTAGCAAATATTGCCACAGTAGAGGATGTAATTAATTATTTAAAGGGTAAAGGCGTAGAGGTTTAATTATTTAAGTTTTTAAAGCACTGTAAGGGACCGGGCTTGGTGCTTAAGGTTCTCTTGCGGTGCTTTCTTACTAGAAACCATACCGTCATATTGACAGACAGGGGTAATTTCCCATAAAAATATTTATGAATACTGAAAGGAGTTAAACCATGAGTACAGCATTTATTTTCCCTGGCCAGGGCGCGCAGGTAATAGGCATGGGCAAGGATTTTTATGAAAACTCACCTCTTAGCAGGGAGGTTTTTGACAGGGCGTCAGAGCTTTTAGACCTTGATATGAAAGCCCTTTGCTTTGAAGAAAATGAAAATATAAATATTACTGAGTACACGCAGGCGGCGCTTATTACCACATCGGTTGCAATGCTTAGAGTTTTGGAGGAAAAGGGAATAAGTCCGGATGTATGCGCAGGTTTAAGCCTTGGAGAGTATTGCGCCCTTGTGGCGTCAAAGGCTATGAGCTTTGATGACGCAGTAAAAACCGTAAGACAGAGAGGCATACTTATGCAGGAGGCAGTTCCGTTAGGACTTGGCGCAATGTGCGCTGTTATAGGACTTGAGGGACAGGTTATTGCAGATGTGTGCGATACCATTGACGGTGTGTCAGTGGCAAATTATAACTGTCCGGGACAAATTGTCATATCAGGTAAAAAAGAAGCTGTGGAGGAAGCGTCAGGAAAGCTAAAGGATGCGGGAGCAAGAAGATGCGTTATGCTTAACGTAAGCGGCCCATTCCATTCCGCCATGCTAAAGGAAGCCGGGGAAAAGCTTTATGAGGTATTAAAGGATGTAGAGCTTAAGGACTTTACCATTCCTTATGTGACAAATGTTACGGCAGAGTATGTGACAGATACAAAGGACATAAAGGAATTGCTGAAAAAGCAGGTGTCGTCATCGGTTAAGTGGCAGCAGAGCGTAGAGCGGATGATAGAAAACGGCGTCGACACATTTGTTGAAATAGGACCAAACAAAACCTTAGCTTCATTTGTTAAGAAGATTAATAAGGAAGTAAGGGTTTTTAACATAGAGAAATGGGAGGATGTGGATACTGTAGCATCAGCCTTAAAGGAGTAATATATTTAGGAGGAAACAGTTATGTTTAAAGGAAAAGTAGCCCTTGTAACAGGCTCGGGACAAGGTATAGGAAAGGAAATAGCGCTTAAGCTGGCTAATGGAGGAGCTACGCTTATCATAAATTATGTAGGACCCGCAGAAGGAGCAAACGAGGTAGTGGAAACCATAAAGTCAAACGGCGGCGAAGCCATTGCATATGAATGTAATGTGGCTGATTTTGCGGCAGTAGAAAAGATGGTTGCAGACATACTTGAAAGGTATGGAAGAATTGATATACTGGTAAATAATGCAGGAATAACAAAGGACAATCTTATTCTTAAGATGTCAGAGGCAGAGTTTGATGCAGTTATAAACGTAAATCTTAAAGGCACCTTTAATGCAACAAAGGCTGTCACAAGAACAATGATGAAGCAGAGATACGGAAGAATTATAAATATTGCCAGCATAGTTGGCGTCATCGGAAACGCAGGTCAGGCAAATTACTGCGCTTCAAAGGCAGGTATTATAGGAATGACAAAGTCTGTGGCAAGAGAGCTTGCATCAAGAAATATTACGGCAAACGCAGTAGCGCCGGGCTTTATTGATACAGATATGACAAGAGTTCTTCCTGACAGCGTAAAGGAAGAGCTTTTAGCCCAGATTCCTATGAAGAAGCTTGGAAGTGTGGCAGATATAGCTAATGCGGTAGAGTTTCTTGCAAAGGAAGAAAGCGGATACATAACCGGACAGGTTATAAATGTAAATGGCGGAATGGCAATGCAGTAGAAAGGAAGCACATAAATATGAGCAGGAGAGTAGTTGTTACGGGAATGGGAGCTGTTACACCGATAGGTATAGGAGTGGATAATTTCTGGGCAGGTATAAAGGCAAATAAAGTAGGAATTAAGAAAATAGACAGATTTGACGTTACAGACTTTAAGGCAAAGGTAGCGGCGCAGGTAGATGACTTTGATGCTAAGGATTATATGGAGCCAAAGACAGCAAAGAGAATGGAGCAGTTTTGCAGGTTTGCCGTTGCTGCAGCTATGGAGGCCGTAAAGGATGCAGGGCTTGATATTGAAAAGGAAGACCCGTATATGGTAGGCGTGTCCGTAGGCTCAGGTATTGGAGGACTTGGGGTTATAGAGGAAAATCATCAGAAATATATGGAAAAAGGACCGGGTAAGATTAATCTTTTGCTTGTGCCTCTTATGATTTCAAATATGGCCGCAGGAAACGTGTCTATACAGCTTGGGGCAAAGGGCAAGTCAATAAACGTAGTTACGGCGTGCGCTACGGGAACGCATTCAATAGGCGAGGCATACAGAAGCATACAGTGCGGCGAGGCAGACGTAATGATAGCAGGCGGCACTGAAAGCTGTATAACGCCTATAGGCGTAGGCGGCTTTGCAGCTCTTAAGGCCCTTAGCACTACAGAGGAGCCATTACTTGCATGCAAGCCTTTTGACAAGGACAGGAACGGCTTTGTTATGGGTGAGGGCTCGGGTATTGTAATACTTGAGGAGCTTGAGCATGCAAAAAAAAGAGGAGCAAAGATATATGCAGAGGTAGCCGGCTATGGCGCAACCTCTGACGCTTATCATATAACCTCCCCTGCCGAGGATGGCGAGGGAGCGGCAAGAGCAATGACAAACGCCATGAATGAGGCGGGAATAAAGCCTTCACAGGTAGAATATATCAATGCCCACGGCACAAGCACCCATCACAATGACCTGTTTGAGACAAGAGCTATAGAGGCAGCCTTTGGAGAGGCGGCAGGAGATGTTCTTATAAGCTCAACAAAATCCATGGTCGGACATTTGCTTGGGGCGGCAGGCGCAGTAGAATTTATCACATGTGTAAAGACAATAAATGATTCCTATGTTCATCCGAATGTTGGCTTTAAGGAAGCCGAGGAGGGTATGAGCTTAAACTATGTAAAGGGCGAAGGAATCAATACTCAGGTAAACTATGCCCTCAGCAATTCCCTTGGCTTTGGCGGTCACAACGCATCAATTCTTGTTAAGAAATATGAGTAACAGGCGGTTAAGGAATGCTGATTGGAAAGAGGCGTAGAATTTTTAGGAAAGGTTAAGTAGAAATATGTTAGAAAGATTATATAAGGAAGGGCCAGCCGAAAATATGGCGGAAGACTTTATCAAGGATATTAACAGCATTAAGGAGCTTATAAACGCAGTGGCAGAAGCGAAAGTGGATTTTAAGTGGGAGCAGCTTTCAGGAGACGATAAGGGCTATAAGATTAGGATTAATGCCAGCGGAAAGAAAAAATCAGGCCCACAGGTGCAGCCTGTTCAGATGCCGGTAAACAATATACCTCAGCTCCTGTCGCCTGTAGACGTTATATCAGTGACACCTCCTGTGCCGCAGAATACAGCCTCTCAGACAGGAGATATCAATGAGGAGCAGGAGGAAGACGAAAATATTAAAACAGTTAAATCACCTCTTGTAGGAACCTTTTACAGCGCAGCATCACCGGAGGATGAGCCTTTTGTCAAGGTGGGAGACAAGGTGGTCAAGGGGCAGAAACTTGGCATAATAGAGGCTATGAAGCTTATGAATGATATTGAAAGCGATTTTGACGGAGAGGTTGTTGAAATACTTGTAACAAATGAAAGCATGGTAGAGTACGGACAGCCGTTATTCAAAATACGCTAATATCATATATAGGCGTTAATATCAGATACAGACATTTTTTAAAGGAGAAAGCTATGTTAGGAATTAAGGAAATACAGGAAATTATACCACACAGGCATCCTTTTCTGCTTGTGGATAAGATAGAGGAGCTGGTGCCGGGTGAAAAGGCAGTAGGCTACAAGGCTATTACATACGACGAGTCCTTCTTTAAGGGACATTTTCCAGAGGAGCCTGTTATGCCGGGAGTGCTGCAGATAGAGGCGCTGGCTCAGGTAGGAGCAGTAGCCATATTAAGCCTTGAGGAAAACAAGGGAAAGACTGCTTATTTTGGCTCCATAAATTCGGCTAAGTTTAAGAGAAAGGTAGTACCGGGGGATATGCTTAAGCTTGAGTGTGAGATTATAAAGAGAAAAGGACCTATAGGAGTAGGCAGGGCAGTAGCGTCCGTGGACGGACAGACAGCAGTTATTGCGGAGCTTACATTTGCAGTAAATTAATTTGTCAGGTACAGCAGAATGGAGAGTCAGGTATGTTTAACAAAATTCTTATTGCAAATAGAGGAGAGATAGCCATACGTATAATCAGGGCATGCCGGGAAATGGGCATAAGGACTGTTGCAGTATATTCTGAGGCGGATAAATTTGCCCTTCATACCCAGCTTGCAGACGAGGCTGTATGTATAGGTCCGGCAAGCTCGAAGGACAGCTATCTGAATATGGAGCGTATTATAAGCGCAACAATAGTTACGGGAGCGCAGGCCATTCATCCCGGCTTTGGTTTTTTATCGGAGAACGCTAAGTTTGCTGAGCTTTGTGAAAAGTGCAATATAGCCTTTATCGGTCCAAGCGCCGATATTATAAACCGCATGGGAAATAAGTCGGAGGCTAGAAGCACCATGATAGCCGCAGGAGTGCCTGTAACGCCGGGAACTACAGAGCCTGTATTTGATGCTAAGACAGGAAAAGAGATTGCAGATAAAATGGGATATCCTGTTATAGTAAAGGCATCCTCAGGGGGCGGCGGAAAGGGCATGCGTATAGTTGAAAAATCCGAGGATTTCGAGGAAAGCTTTAACACGGCCCAGAGAGAGTCGGTAAATGCCTTTGCCGACGACACCATGTATATAGAAAAATATATACAGTCACCAAGACATATAGAATTTCAGATACTTGCCGATAAGCATGGCAATGTAGTCCATCTGGGGGAGAGAGACTGCTCTATACAGAGAAAGCATCAGAAGGTGGTTGAGGAGTCGCCGTCAGCAGCCATTGACAGTGACCTTAGAGCAAGAATGGGAGCAGTTGCAGTAAGGGCGGCAAAGGCTGTGGGTTATGAAAACGCAGGTACAATAGAATTTCTTCTTGATAAAAACGGAGAATTTTATTTTATGGAAATGAATACCCGTATACAGGTGGAGCATCCTGTTACGGAAATGGTCACAGGCATTGATTTAATAAAGACACAGATAGCCATTGCAGAGGGCTTGCCGCTCACTGTTAAGCAGGAGGATATACATGTGACGGGGCATGCCATAGAATGTAGGATAAATGCGGAAAATCCTGAAAAGAATTTTATGCCTTGTCCGGGAGTTATAAACAATATACATTTTCCCGGGGGAAACGGTGTAAGAATAGACTCAGCCATATATAACGGATATCGCATACCGCCAACATATGATTCCATGATATGTAAGGTAATAGTACATGATAAGGACAGAATATCAGCTATAAACAAGATGCAGTCAGTGCTTGGGGAGCTTATTATTGACGGTGTTGATACAAATATAGATTTCCAGTTTGAAATAATCGGAAATGAAAGATTTAGAAGCGGTGACATAAATACTCATTTTATTCATGATGAGTACGGCTTGTAAATTAGAGGCATGTTATTTTGTAAAGGTTGGGTGAGGTATGTTGAATTTTAAGAAGCAGACGTATATTTCAATAGCAAGAAATGAAGAGATAAACGAAAGGAAGGCAGCAGAAAAAAACGAGTTCAGGCAGATAAACAGAAGTGTAGGCAGCGGTGCAACCCTTCATACTTCCAATACGGAGCCGTCAGTTCCGGAGGGACTTTATATAAAGTGCGGCAACTGCGGAGATGCAGTATTGTCTGAGGATGTGGAAAAAGCAAATCATACATGTCCAAAGTGCGGCTATAATTTCAGAATAGGAGCATATCAGAGACTTGATATGGTTTTGGATGAGGGAAGCTTTGAGGAGTGGAATAAGGAGCTTGTAACAGATAACCCTCTTAAATTTAAGGGCTATGAGGAAAAGCTGACAGTACTTAAGGGGAATACGGGCTTAAGCGAGGCGGTTGTCACCGGAAAGGGAGCTATTCACGGCATGGAGCTTGCCATTGGCGTATGTGATTCCAGATTTCTTATGGGAAGCATGGGAGAGGTTGTTGGCGAGCGTATTACGCGAATGGTGGAGAAGGCAACGGAGGACAGGCTTCCCATAGTTATATTTGCCTGTTCTGGAGGAGCCAGAATGCAGGAGGGAATAGTTTCTCTTATGCAGATGGCAAAGACATCCCAGGCTCTTAAGCGTCATGCACAGGCAGGTCAGCTTTATGTATCGGTGCTTACAGACCCGACGACAGGCGGTGTTACAGCCAGCTTTGCCATGCTTGGTGATATTATACTGGCAGAGCCGGGAGCACTCATAGGCTTTGCAGGACCAAGGGTAATAGAACAGACCATAGGACAGAAGCTTCCCGAGGGCTTTCAGCGTTCAGAGTTTCTTTTGGAGAAGGGACTTATAGACGGAATAGTGAAAAGAAGCGAGCTAAGGCATGAGCTTGGCGAAATAATTCGTATGCACACTATAAAGACCGACAAAATAAACACATATGACCATTATATAAAGAAAAATGCTCCAATAGCATCCATACCTCTTAAGGACAGCGCTATAATGAAGGCATGGGACAGGGTTTTAGTGTCAAGAAGCGCCACAAGACCTACGGCCATGGATTATATATCCATTATTTTTAAGGATTTTATTGAGCTTCACGGCGACAGGGCGTACAGGGATGACGGCGCCATCATAGGCGGTATTGCTACGGTGGGAGGAAAGGCTGTCACTGTTATAGCCCAGCAGAAGGGAAAGAATACAAAGGAAAATATTTTGAGAAACTTTGGCATGCCATATCCTGAGGGCTACAGAAAGGCGTTAAGGCTTATGAAGCAGGCAGAGCAGTTTTTAAGACCTATAATCTGTTTCGTCGATACTCCCGGTGCGTTCTGCGGCATAGAGGCAGAGGAAAGAGGCCAAGGGGAGGCTATAGCAAGAAATCTTTTTGAAATGTCTGCCCTAAAGGTGCCTGTTGTTACTATTGTAATAGGCGAAGGCGGAAGCGGAGGTGCTCTCGCCATGGCAGTATCAAACGAGGTCTGGATGCTTGAAAATGCAACATATTCCATATTAAGTCCGGAGGGCTTTGCTTCTATTCTCTGGAAGGATGCAAAAAGGGCAAACGAGGCGGCGGATGTTATGAGAATAACCTCCAAGGATTTGCTTTCCCTTAAGGTAATAGAAAAGGTAATACCGGAGACGGTTCCGGCAGGAGAGCAGAATTTATATGACCTTTCAGGCTATATGAAAAACTATATTAAAGAGTTTTTGTCAAAATACAAAAACAAAAGCCCGGAAGAAATTGTAAACGAGCGTTACGAAAGATTCAGAAACTTTTAAAAAAGTGCCGGCTTCAGACGGCAAAATCAACCACAAATTCGGCAGAGCCGAATTTGCAAGTGCCGGCTTCAGACGGCACTTTGTGCAGGGGTACTGTTTTTTCAGTTGAGAAATACCCTTAGAACCTGTTTAGTTAATACTAGCGTAGGGAGCAAAGAATTTAATATAAATAATATATTTGTTGATTTATTTACATTATATAAATTCAGTTTGACAGGATAGCTTTATGAACAAGTACATTAAGATATGATTTATCCTGAGACCTACGCATATTTAGTTATATGTGTAGGCTTTTTTGCGTGGAGCTTATGCAAAGAATTTTTAATACATCCTATTTGTGTCTTAGTGTGCCTGACATAAATAGGTGGCAGACAAAAAAGGCGCACAGAAAAGAGGATTATTTATGAAAGAATATTACACACAAATGGAAGCGGCAAAAAAGGGAATTATTACTCCGCAGATGAAGCTTGTAGCCGAAAAGGAAAAAATGGATGTAAATGAGCTTATGACCCTTGTGGCAAAGGGACAGGCTGCAATTCCTGCAAATATAAACCATACATCCTTAAGTCCTGAGGGAATTGGAGCAGGCCTTAAGACTAAGATAAATGTAAATCTCGGCATTTCAGGCGACTTAAAGGATTATTCCATAGAGATGGAAAAGGTGGATATGGCTATAGAATACGGAGCGGAAGCCATAATGGATTTAAGCAATTACGGAAAGACAAATATCTTTAGAAAGCAGCTTATAGAAAAATCACCTGCAATGATAGGAACAGTTCCCATGTATGACGCTATAGGATATTTGGAGAAGGATCTGCTTGAGATAACAGCCAAGGATTTTCTTAAGGTAGTAAGAGCCCATGCCGAGGAGGGTGTGGATTTTATGACTATTCATGCCGGCATAAACAAAAGGACAATAGAAGCCTTTAAGCGGGAGAACAGAAGAATGAATATTGTCTCAAGAGGAGGCTCCCTGCTTTTTGCATGGATGGAAATGACGGGAAATGAAAATCCCTTCTATGAATATTATGATGAGGTTCTTGATATATTGAGGGAATATGATGTAACCGTAAGTCTTGGAGATGCGTTAAGACCGGGCTGCATAGACGACAGTACGGACGCAGGACAGATTCAAGAGCTTATTGAGCTTGGAAATCTTACAAGGAGAGCATGGGAAAAGGACGTACAGGTTATGGTAGAAGGACCGGGACATATGGCAATGAATGAGATAGCTGCAAATATGCAGCTTCAGAAAAGAATATGTCATAATGCTCCGTTTTATGTGCTGGGACCGTTAGTTACCGATATAGCTCCGGGCTATGACCATATTACGTCGGCTATAGGAGGAGCTATTGCCGCTGCGTCGGGAGCTGATTTTTTGTGTTACGTAACGCCGGCAGAGCATTTAAGGCTTCCTGACGCCAATGATGTAAGGGAGGGCATTATTGCAAGTAAAATAGCAGCTCATGCTGCAGATATAGCAAAGGGAATAAAGGGGGCAAGAGAAATTGATAATAAAATGTCAGATGCAAGACACAGGCTTGACTGGGAGGAAATGTTTAAGTATGCATTAGACCCGGAAAAGGCAAGAAGGTATTATGAGAGCACGCCTGTGTCTGAGCGGCATACATGCTCCATGTGCGGAAAAATGTGCGCCGTGAGAACTACAAATATGATACTTCAGGGTGAAAAAGTAGAATTTTGTACGGAAAAATAATATAGTTAAATATAAGAGAATGTGCTATAATCAAGGAGGAAAAGCTGTGAGAGTAAATTGTTGAAGGAAACGAGGAGGATAAAATATGAATGAACAAAAAAGAAAAATTGTCGAAAAGCTGGTAGGGACAGGTAAAAAGCATACATGGCTAAAGGCTCCTGTTATAATATGCCTTACATTCTTTTTGGCAGTCTTTCACTCAATCAGAAAGCTTTTATGGGAGCTTAAGGTTCATCCCGTAAGACAGCGCATAACGGCAGCTCTTTTGATTGTTGCCTTTTTAACGGTGGAGTTTGGAGCAGGATTTGTATCTGCAAAGGGAACAAACGCATTTTTCATAGTTAATCCCAGGAGCTTAAAAACAAGGGAGGCTGTGAAGGAAGCAAAATAGGCGACACCTGCTATGATACATTAGAGGAAGCCATAGAAAGTGCTCCGGGGAGGGACATAGAGGAAAACCCTGTATGTATTGAAATCCTTTCTGATATTACTGTGGATAAAACTATATTGATTAGAGATAAGAAAATCAGGCTGGTTTCAGAGGGAAAATATGTTATTAAAAGAGCTTCCGAGTTTAAAGAATGGATGTTCCGGCTTGAACAAGGTGCAGTTATGGACATAGGAACGTCTGAAGGTATGACAGGTACCATTACCATAGACGGGGGAGCCATATGGACAGGCATACCGGATTCTGTTTTGGAACGGGGAAGAAATAATGAAGGAATAGAAAGCTCGGGAGCAATTATTTATATTCCAAGAGGAGAACTGAATATCTATTCTAATGTAATATTACAGAATAATGCAAATATCAGTGCATCTTCTGAAGGCGGAGCGATTCGTGCTCAAAGTAGTGCGGAGATTAACATATCAGGAGCCATAATAAGAAATAATTATAGTTTTAGAGGCGGAGGAATTTATTGCGATGGAAATATAAATATGAATGACGGATTGATTTATGGAAATTCTTCCGAAAGTCACGGAGGAGCCATTTGTAATGAAAATACAGAAAAAACGGTTATTAACATGACAGGAGGAGTTATTAGGAATAATTACTGTGGGGACAACGGAGGAGGAATTAAAGTATATGATAGTTGTGAACTTAATATTTCAAACGCCGCAATTATAAATAACGGTGCGTTGAAAGAAGGCGGAGGAGTTTCCATTATGTCAACAGGCGATCCTTCTCACGTGACAGTTTCAGGAAGTGTAACAATTTTCGGCAATTCTTCTGACGGAAATCGTAGTAATCTCTACATGTATAATAAAGGACTATTGATTTTTAATCAGATGAAAGGTAATGCAAAAATAGGGATTGCTTGTGTATATAGTAAGGTAGCTGTTGAGTGTGAGGTTGGAAAATTTAACTATCCCTTGGAAAGAGGCTGGGTTATCAGCGATGACATTATATATGATGTGAAGTATTCAGACACGAATCCGAATACAGTTGTTATTGGCAAAAATGCTTCATTAAAGGTTATTACACAGCCGAAAGCTGATTATCCTAAGCAGGACAGCTTGAATTTTAAGGTGGAGGGCAGCGGTGAGCTTTCGTATAGGTGGTATAGCATGGATGAAAACGGAGCTATAATGGAGGCTTACGGAACTGCAGATACAAGTGAGTACAGGATTCCTAACAATCTGCCTGACGGAGACTATTATTATTTTTGTGAGGCGTATAACGGAGAAAACAGTATTACGTCGGATATTGTAAAAATTAAGGTAGAGACATGTAAAATAAATTTTAACGCCTGCGGAGGAGAGGGAAGCATGAAGGAATTAAAGGCGTTAAAAGGATACAGCTTTGTTTTGCCTCAATGTGAGTTTACTCCGCCGGAGGGAAAAAGGTTTAAGTGCTGGAAAATAAACGGTAAAGAAATGGCTGTAGGGGCTGAAATAGAAATCAATGCCGATACTGTTATATACGCAGTATGGGAGGATAAGGAAACAAGCAGGGAAGAAGACACAAGCAAAGGGGAAGACACAAGTAAGGAAGAAGACACAAGCAAGGAAGAAGATACAAGTAAAGGGGAAGACACAAGCAAGGAAGAAGACCCAAGTAAAGGGGAAGACACAAGCAAGGAAGAAGACCCAAGTAAAGGGGAAGACACAAGCAAGGAAGAAGACACAAGCAAAGAAGAAGACACAAGCAAGGAAGAAGACCCAAGTAAAGGGGAAGACACAAGCAAGGAAGAAGACACAAGTAAAGAAGAGGGCACAACTTGGAAGCAGGGAAATGTTGATATAGAATATATAAAGGGGGAGAATGTGCCTGAAGCAAAAATATCCACAGACCTTAAGGAGCTTATTAAGGCAGTGCTTTCAGAGGCGGAGGCCGACTTGGTGGAAGCGGGAGTGGATATCCGCATAATGCTCTCGGTGGAAAACGGAGAGGCAAAAGTAAGCGAAAGTGATAAAAATGCGGTAATAAGCGCACTTGGTGACTATAAGAACGGAAAGTATCTGGATATCAGCTTAATTAAGAGAATTGGGGGAGATGATAGGACTGAAAAGGTATATGAGACAAAAGAGGCAATAACAATTTCCATAAATATACCGGAGGAGCTAAAAAAGGCAGGAAGGAGTTTTGCCGTAATACGCATACATAACGGGCAGGCTTCCCTCTTGGAGGATTTGGATAATAGCGATGATACCGTAACCATAAAAACAGACCGCTTTTCTACATATGCCATTTGTTATAAGGATGCCGAAATTTCCACCACAGCTTACGATAAGCAGACCGAAGGAGGAGGAAAAACAGGAGACGCAAGCCTTGTAATGCTGTTTGCGCTTATGCTTGCAGGAGGAGCCGTAACCCTTATTGCAGGAAGAAGACAGCGTAGGGAAAACATGTAAAGCTGATGGGAAAGGTGAATGGCTTTTACTTATAAATGCATATATTAAGGGAGTCAGTCCTGCTGGCTCCCTTTTATACTGTAAATATCGTCAAAGGCAATTTTCTTTTCAACTATCTGAAGCATACGGCATTGAGGGTCAATACGGGAAAGCATGCCGGTAATCTTAATATATTCTCCGTCTGAAAAATATACGATTTCAGTCATATCCCCCGGTTTTAGTGAAGAAAGGCTTTTGTTAAGCTCCTCCTCCATATAGGGGGAAAGCTCCGCCTTTGGAACAATGATTTTTTCCACGGCGGCAAGCTCGTCAGGCAGTCCCCTTAGAGCCGAAAAAGGGGCAAACTGCTTTGCCCTGTTTTCTATAGACATTTTCGGACGGTGGCTTAAGTTTCTTTGCATATTTGAATTATTTTCCACTTTTATGACCTCCAATCTGCCTGTTACGTTCTATGGCGGTGGAGTTTTTTTGAAGATTCATGCCCTTTAAAATTGCATTTTTACCGTATTTATTTTTAATTTCAAGCATGGCTCTTTGAAGCCTTCTGTTTTTTTCAAGGCTTTCTGCGTCGGCAAAAAGGCTGTACTGGCTGTATTCCTCAGGAACTACGTTATTTACGGTAATATAGATACGCCGTATGGGATAGAATGGGTTTACTATACGCTCATAAAGCTTGGTAATAGCAGGAATAATGATAATATCTGCATTTGTTTCCGTGTCAAGAGTAACGGTGCCTCTGGAATGTTCCATATGCAGAGCATTAGAGTAGCCGATTTGGAGCGTTACGGATGATGTTACTATATTTTTCTCTACCATATCAAGACAAAGTAAGTCCATCATTTCCTTAACTATAAGCTTTCCGTCCTCAAAGCTATAGTCATGCATAAGCACCTGACCGCTTGAAAGACAGTTTGTCTTTGAATTATATGATTTTATGTCAGCTATAGTTACAGGCTCAATACCCCATGCATGGTCAATTAAAAGCTCTGCGTCCACCCCAAAAAGATGATAGAGCAGCTCCTCATTGGCGTGGGCTATATCATACATGGTATATATTCCAACGGAGGCAAGCTTGTTTGCAGTGCCCTTTCCCACACGCCAGAAATCAGTCAGGGGATGATGATGCCATAAGGTTTTTTTGTAGCCCTCCTCGTCAAGGTAGCCTATAAAATTCGGAGAATGTTTGGCAGTAATATCTAAGGCAACCTTTGTAAGATACAGGTTTGTACCTATGCCGCAGGAGGCAGGGATGCCTGTTTCAGAAAAAATATCCTGCATTATCCGTTCGCCAAGCTCGCTGCCGGTCATCTTATACAGAAAAAGATAATCTGTAACGTCCATGAAAACTTCGTCTATAGAATATACATGAATATCATCCTTTGAAATGTATTTTAGGTAAATGGAATATATTTTTGCGGAATATTCAAGATAAAGCTTCATTCGGGGCTCTGCAATAATGTATGATACATTTTTGGGTATTTCAAAGACACGGCATCGATTTTTTATGCCTAAGGCCTTCATGGCAGGCGTTATGGCAAGACATATGGTTTTGTCAGTTCTTTCAGGGTCAGCTACCACAAGGTTTGTTATAAGGGGGTCAAGCCCCCGTTCCACACATTCTACGGAGGCATAAAAGGACTTAAGGTCTATGCAGATATATGTTTTTTCCGAGCCCATAATAACCCCCTATTACTATACAAGCCCAAATTCATAAGAAGCTTTTTATTTTAAAGCATTCTCAATGGCGTGAGCTATTTCATCTTTTTCAAATGGTTTCGTAAGGAACTCAGCTACGCCGCTTTTAACAGCCTCTATCATCTTATCCTTCTGACCGGCGGCGGTTATCATAACTACTTTAGCGTTAGAGTCATAGCTGCGTATAAGCTTAAGACATTCAATACCATCCATTTTCGGCATTGTAATATCCATGGTTACGATGTCAGGCTTAAGCTCCTGATATTTAGTATAACCAATTTCTCCGTTTTCAGCCTCATCTATAACCTCATGTCCGCATTCCTGTAAAATATTCCTTAATATCTTTCTTGATGTTCTTGAATCGTCTACTATAAGTATTTTTGCCATAATAATCCTCCTACCTTAAATTTTTTACGATAAAATCAAACTGTTTGTTTTTAATAAATATCGGTATACTGCATACCTGACCGGTGATTTTGGCAGAGCCTGAAACAAGCTGGGGAGGCATAAGCTCAAGAATATCACCCTTCTGGCTTAGGGCTGACGCATGTAATCCGTTTATACAATTCAAAAATTCTCCGGCGGCGTCAAGAGAATCGTCATTTATATATGAAAACTGCTCCTGACCAAAAATACTTGAAAGCTCCAGTAACCCTCCGTCCTTCTCGGCAAAGGCAGAAACAAATCCGTTTTCACCGTCAACAAGCTGTACGGAAGCGTTGTGGAGTGTTATTCCGTTTAATAGAGAGGCCTTCCCTATATAAACATGCCTGTCAATGCATCTTATAATAGTTCTGATGGCTATGCTGATTATATCCTGATATTGTAACGTTTCATTGGTGAGAAAAAGAGGAATAACAACGTCAGTGTCATTTCTTTTTAATATTTCCATATCCGTTTTGCTAAAGCTGTTTTTTATTCTGAAGGCTTCAAGTATGTTGTCAATTTCCCGAAGATTTATGAAGCCTTCATTTACAAGAGCCTGAATAAAGGTCATAAATGTATTTCCCTGAGCCTTAAGAAGATTATTAATCTGCGCTTCCGTAAGATATCCCTTTTCTATGGCAATATCGCCAAAACGCTTGTCTACAGCCGATTGAAGCTGGTTAATTTCATCTGCCTGTTCAATGGACATCATCCCTTCTGCAACAGCAATAATCCCAAGTCTTACATGAACCTTGTCTAATTTTTCAATGATTCCATTAAAATACTCATCAGTAAGCTTTCCGGACTGTATCAGATAGTTTCCTAATATGTATTCAACCATATGTTTCTCCTTTCTAAATTATGTAACGATATTTTGTTTTTAAAAATTACATACTATTAACTTAATTATACATGTTTTTTTAAAAATTGCTATTAATTAATTGTTAAATTATTAAAATAACAGGAGATTCCTAAAGCTCCTGACACTTTTTTGTTGTATTTAGATACAGGCAGGGTAAAATATGGTATAATGTTGACGCAGAAGGACATTGCGTCAACTTCTGATTCCATGTGTGCTAAAGCACACAAATATGGTATAATAGTCTCAGCAAAGCTGATGAAAGGAAACAAAAATGAAACCAATATTACTTATACTTACAGGGGGAACAATCTGCTCCTTCGGCGACAACGAAAATGCAAACAGAGATGTGAACATGGGGGAGGCAAAGAGACTTATCCTTGAAAACTTTGAAAAGTCCTCCTCGCCTTATAGGGATACAAAGTTTGAGGTTAATTATATACTTGATACCCTAAGCGAAAATATGACGGCAGTCAGGTGGAATATTCTTCTGGAATATTTAAGGACGGTAGATTTTGACAGATATCAGGGTGTAATAATGGCACATGGAACAGATACTCTTGCATATACGTCCTCCTTTATGTCGCTTATAATGTCAGGCAGGGACATACCTGTATGTATAGTAAGCAGTCAGCTTCCTTTAGACGTAAACGGAGCAAACGGGAATAAAAATTTCAGTATGGCGGTAGAGCTTATAAGACGCGGTATTCCGGCAGGCGTGTATGTGCCATATGAAAATATGAATGGAAAAATGTATATTCACAAAGGCTGTCATCTTATGCAGTGTGAAAATTATCTTGATGATTTTTACAGCTATGACGCTTTTTTGGTAAATGAAGGGGAAGCGGAAGAGTATGTAAAAAATGTAAAAAATAACGGTATTCCGGCAGCCGGACAGGGGTATAGGGAAGCTTTAAGCAGTATATCAGAAATTTCAGGCTGCGTATTATATATAAAGCCCTATGTAGGTCTGGATTACAGTGTGTATAATATAGATAATGGCATAAAGGCTGTTGTTCACGGTTTATATCATTCATGCACAGCCTGTGTGGAGAGACAGAATAAGGAACAGGAATACACGTCAGCCTCAATACTGTATCTTCTTGATAAATGCAGAAGCAGGAATATTCCTGTTATAGCGGAGCCTTGCCGTGAGGATATAAATATGTATGCTTCGGGCAATGACATGACAGAGGCGGGGGCGGTGCCGGTGTATGGAATGACGTCGGAAATGGTATATGTAAAAACACTGGCAGGCTGCTCAATGGAGCTTAAGGGAGACAGGCTGACAGAATTTTTAAGAACAGATATTTGTGGAGAAATGCTATGGAAATAAACATATCAGGAGATGAATATTTAAAAAGCCTTCCAAAAGAGTTTAAAGACAGAATGAAGAAGCTTTTAGGAGACGAATGGGAAAACTTTGAATACAGCTATATGAAGGAGAGCTGCCGCGGGCTTAGGATAAACAGTCTGAAAAAGGGAGTGTTAAAGGAAAAGCATGGAGAAATCTTAAAAAAGGCAGGCATAGATTATGTGGAAAAGGTAGAGTGGGCTGATGACGGGTATTATTATGATAATACGTCGTATCCCGGAAAGCACCCTTACCACGAGGCAGGGCTTTATTATATACAGGAGCCCAGCGCAATGTCAGCCGCCGCGCTTTTAAGACCGGAGCCGGGAGATTTGGTACTGGATTTATGCGCAGCTCCGGGAGGGAAATCAACGCAGCTTGCATCATATATGGGGCAGGAGGGACTTCTTATATCAAATGAAATACACCCTGAAAGATGTAAAATATTGTCCCGTAATACAGAGCGCATGGGCATAGCAAATGCAGTGATAACAAATGAGGACAGCAGCCTGCTGGCAGAAAAATTTCCTGAATTTTTTGATAAAATATTGATAGACGCCCCGTGCTCCGGAGAGGGAATGTTCAGAAAAAATCCCCAGGCAATAGAGGAATGGAGCGTTGACAATATAAGGCTTTGCGCAAAGAGACAGGCAGAGATACTTGACAATGGAGCGGCCATGCTAAAGCGGGGCGGGGTAATGGTATATTCAACCTGTACATTTTCACGGGAGGAAAATGAGGAGACAATAGAAGCCTTTATAAAAAGACATAGGGATTTTGATATAGAAAAGCAGCTAAGGCTTTTTCCCCATAAGCATAAGGGAGAGGGCCATTTTGTGGCAGCGCTGAAAAAAAGCAGTACAGGATTTTGTAATATTTCCGAAGCAGAGTATCAAAAAATAGATAATATAAATTACAGGAAAGAATTTTCAGGAAATAATTGTAAAAAAGGGCAAAGGAACAAAAACACCGAAAGAAAGCCTGATAAAAAGCAGATAGAAGCCTTAAGGGAATTTACCTCAAAGACCTTAAGCGCCAATATGGAGCAGTATATACTGTCAGGGCATCTTATATTGTTTGGCGGCCGCCTGTACAGGCTTCCTGAAGCCACCCCCTCATTAAACGGACTAAAGGTTTTAAGGGCAGGTCTTTGCATAGGAGAATTTAAAAAGGAAAGATTTGAGCCGTCCCACGCCTTAGCTTTGTTTTTAGGAAAAGATGATGTTAAAAGCAGTGAGGATATAAGCCTTACAGATGTCAGGCTGGAAAAATACTTAAGGGGAGAGGCAATAGAAACAGATATGTCAAAGGGAACAGCCCTCATAAAGGGCTGGTGTCTAGTGTGTGCAGACGGCTATTCCATAGGCTGGGGGAAAGCAGCAGGAGAACAGCTTAAAAACCACTATCCTAAGGGATTAAGAAAAAATTCCTAAAAAGATTCTTAAGAAAAAATAAAATTTATTCTTTTCAAATACAAAACTATAGTGTAAAATATGATAGTATATGTCATTAAACGACATTGGATTTTTGAAGGACTTTTTGAAGGAGAGTATTATGCTGGAGGCGGTTGGGAATTTTTTCCATGATTTGATATGTGCTGTCGGAGGGATATACACTGAGAGCAACGCTGTAAGGGCGGCGATATTTGCATTTTTGGGTATATTTACCTTTCACAAGCAGTTTTACTGGATACTGGGATTTTTTATAACAAGAAGATTTAAGCCTGCAAAGGAAAATCATAAATATGCAGTTCTGATTCCTGCAAGGAATGAGGAGGCAGTTATAGGAAATCTTATAGACAGTATAAACAGACAGGATTATCCTAAGGAGCTTGTAACCATATTTGTAGTGGCGGACAACTGTACGGACAGCACCGCGCAGGTGGCAAGGGAAAACGGAGCCGTATGTTATGAGAGATTTAATGACGCCGAGAGAACAAAGGGCTTTGCATTAAAATTTCTCTTTGAAAATATAGAGAAGGATTATGGTATAGAAGCCTTTGAGGGATATTTTATATTTGATTCGGACAACCTTTTAAATAAAGATTATATAACAAGAATGAATGAAGCCTTTGACTCAGGGGAAAAGATAATTACATCTTACAGAAATACTAAGAATTTTGACGAAAACTGGGTTGCGTCAACATATGCCCTTCACTGGCTCCGCTCCATAAGACAAAATCACAGGGCCCGCTCTGTTCTTCATCTTGCGACAAATATACAGGGCACAGGCTTTCTTTTTGCAAACGAGCTTGTAAGGGACGGCTGGCATTACACCTCCCTTACGGAGGACAGAGCCTTTACGGCAGATGCGGTGGCCCACGGATATCAGATATCCTACAATGATGCCGCGGTATTTTATGACGAACAGCCCACAAGCATAAGGATTGCTCTTAGACAGAGAATAAGATGGGCAAAGGGACATCTGCTTGCATTTGTTGAAAGCGGATGGCCTCTGTTTAAAAATATATTCGTAGGAAACTGCTTTAAGGAAAAACGTCCAAAGGGAGAAAAAAGAAAAATTACAAAGGAGGCAGTTTTAGAGGGAATCCGCCATAGATTTGCTTCCTTTGATACATTGGCGCAGCTTATTCCAAGGTCCCTCATAAAAATGATTTTATGGCTTATAGTCAGTGTGTTTATATATGCATGCCATAAGTATGCAAATGGCGTGGAGGCATATATGTTTAACCCTAAGGGCAACTGGCTTGTAAGGGGGTTAAATTATGTTTTTGGAGACGTATATATTACGGCGTCTCCCGGAATAAAAGCGTTTATATACAGCATGAGCCTTGCAGTGCTGTGGAACGCCCTTGGAAAGATAGCGTATGATATAAAGCAGATGTTAATTGCTGTTTATGTGTTTATAGTTGAAAGAAAGCGCATAATAAAGATACATCCTCTTAAAAAGGCTCTTTATTGTATTACGTGGCCTACCTTTGACATAATAGGAAGATGGGCCATGTATATAGCATTGTTTAAGAAGGTAACATGGAAGCCTATACCTCATACAAGTAAGGTGACAATAAACGATATAGAGAAAAAGTAAAGAGGCAACTGAAAGGATTTACATTGATATGGATGAAAAGACAGGTAAGCTTACAAGAATAAAAAAATTTGCAGGCAGATACTTATACGTTCTGATACTGGCATTTCCGTTTATAGCCATTGATATTTTTATGAGGCTTATTGGAAGTGAGATAAACTATTTTCAATGGAAAATGGTTGTTCCAAATCTTTTGTTTAATGCAATGTGGATAGGGCTTGTGCTTGGTTTGGCTTTAAATGTAAACAGAACCTTTGGAAAGGTTATATATCTTATATTTTTTATTTTCTATTTTATAATGTTTTTTGCAAATGGAATTTATTACTATTATACAGGCTTGTTTTTTAATTTTAATCTTATAACTATGGCAAGCGAAGGAAGCTCATATATATGGGATACCGTAACAGGCGCAAAGCCTGTAGTTTATGTTATGGCCGTGTCGGTGATTATTGTGGCGGCTGTTTCCTTACGTATGTTTCCAAAGGAAAAAGTAAAGGCAAGACCTAAGAGAATTTTAATAGTCCTTGGCGTATTTATTCTTTTGCATATTGTAACGCCTTTTCTTATGGGATACGCAAATAAGGAGCTTGAGTGGGATACATGGAGAAATCCCCATAATATATATGACAGCTTTAGTGACGTAAATAAAAGTATGAAAGTCTGCGGCTTATACGAGTTTGTTTTCAGGGATTTTTATATTACATTCCTTAAGCCTGAGGAGAAGGAAAATGAGGATGATTTGACATTTCTGGAGGGAATTTACAGTAATCCTTCGGAAGCGGCAAAAAACGAGTATACAGGCATATTTGAGGGTAAAAATGTCATATTCCTGCAGCTTGAGGGTATAGACAGCTGGCTTTTAAACAGTGAGGACATGCCTAATCTGCATGGTCTTATGTCAAAATCAATGATATTCAGCAATCATTATTCCTATTATAACGGAGGAGGCTCAACCTTCAACTCTGAGCTGGCGGTAAACACAGGCTTTATAACGCCTGTTTCATATACCCAGAATGCCTACACCTTTAACAAGAATAAATTTGACCATTCACTGGCAAATATATTTAAGAATATGGGGTACAGTGTAAACGCTTTTCACATGAATACAAGAGAATATTATTCAAGGGGAATAAATTACGATAACTGGGGCTATGACCATTATTACGGTCTGCTGGATGAAAAGAAATATAACGACCTGTCCTATGAGCTTGACAGGGAGCTTATTTTAAATGAGAGCTTTTATAACAGAATGTTTAGGAAGGATGAGCCGTTTCTTCATTATATCATAACATACACGCCTCATACGCCTTTTACCACTGCGAAGGGTATGGGAAAGCTTTTGGCGCAGACAATATACGGAGAGGATGCGGAGCTTCCTGACCTTAGTGAGGAGGAAAGCGCAAGAATGTATGCAGGGGAAACCGACTATATGGTAGGACTGCTTATGGAGGCCCTTAAGGAGAATGAGCTGTATGAGAATACGGTTATTGTGGCATATGCCGACCATTACCTCTATACCTTAAACGACAAGACTATTCTTGATAAATATAAGGATACGGAAAATAATCTTATAAATAAAACTCCTTTTTTTATATGGAGCAGCGACTTTGAAAGGGCTACGTATATAGAAAAGGTAAATTCCCAGATAGATATACTTCCTACGGTCCTTAATCTTTTTGGAATTGAATATGCGCCTGAGTATTATATGGGCAGGGACATTATTGATAAATCCTATAAGGGCTACGTATTTTTCAGCGATTATTCATGGTATGACGGAAACGCATACGTGGAGGGCGGCGAGGTGTCAAACGGAGCAGTGATGGATGCAAAAGCGCTGGAGGAAATGAATACCCTTATAAATGACCTTGTAAGAAAAAATGATATGACTTTAAAGTATGATTATTTCAGACGTATATATAAGTCCACGGAAAAAGCTACTAAGGATGAAGCTTTGACGGTTGAAGGCGAAGACGAAACCTCTTTGGACAGTATGGAAGAAACAGATGGTGAGGCGGTAGAATAATGAAAATTATACATTGTGCAGACCTTCATCTGGACTCAAAGCTTACAGCCAACCTTTCAGGGGAAAAGGCAAAGGAGCGGAGAGCAGAGCTTTTACAGACATTTACAGATATGGTTGAATATGGGGATAAAAATAATGTGACGGCTATTATTATAGCAGGTGATTTGTTTGACGTGAGAAATATATCCGTAACGGCAAGAAAGACAGTAGAAGGTGCGATTCTTAATCATTCTCATATAGATTTTTATTATCTTAGAGGAAATCATGACGGGGACGGTTTTCTTGAAATGCTTGAGGAGATACCGTCAAATCTTAAGCTTTTTAGCGACAGCTTAATATCCTACCCCTTATCGGAGGGCGTATATTCAAATGTTGTAATTACAGGAGCGGAGCTTAATGAAAAAAATACTAACACAATATACAGTTCTCTTGTCTTAGAAAATGATAAAATTAATATAGTAGTTCTTCATGGTCAGGAGGCATCATATAAGGCAAGGGACAAGGCGGAGGTCATAAATATAAGCGCTCTCAGGAATAAGGGAATAGATTATCTTGCTCTTGGACATGTACATAGCCATAAGGAGGAAAGGCTTGATAACAGAGGGGTATACTGCTACAGCGGATGTCTTGAGGGACGTGGCTTTGATGAATGCGGCCCCTGTGGTTTTATGCTTCTTGACATTGATTGTGAGAATAAGAAAATAACTCCCTCATTTATTCCATTTGCAAAGAGAATATTATATACGGTATATGCAGATGTTTCAGGCTGTTTAAGCTCTATGGATATATTAAGCAGAGTCAGCGACAGGCTTGACGAGTGCGGCTGCAGTGACAAAAGCCTTGTTAAACTTGTTCTTTGCGGCAGCGTTGATGTAGAGTGTGAGAAAAATACGGAATTTATAAGAAAGCAGCTTGAAGACAGGTTTTATTTTGTTAAGGTTTATGATGAAACAAGTCTTGCCGTGGATTATAATGCCTTTGCCATGGATGCATCCCTTAAGGGAGAATTTATCCGTACAGTTATGGGTGAGGAGGATATGGATGAGGAGCGTAAGGCAGAGGTTATACGTTATGGAATACAGGCGCTTGCCGGGGAGGAGATAGACTAATATGAGGCTTATAAGCTGCCATATAGAAAATTTTGGAAAGCTGAGTGATATGACCGTGGATTTCTCAGAGGATATGCATATTATAATGGAGGAAAACGGCTTTGGAAAAACTACCCTTGCAGCATTTATAAGGGTTATGTTTTATGGCTTTACGGGAGACGGAAAAAAGAATATAGCTGAAAATGAGAGAAGAAGATATAAGCCATGGCAGGGAGGGGTATACGGAGGACAGCTAACTTTTGAGACAGGCGGCAAAGGCTATCAGATTGCAAGAACCTTTGGCATAAGGGAGAAAGAGGATACCTTCAGTCTTTATGACGAAGACACAGGCAGGGAAACAGGGGATTTTACGTCAAATATCGGGGAGGAGCTTTTTAAGATAGACAGGGAAGCCTTTGCAAGAACTGTATTTATAGGGCAGCAGTCCTGTGAGACAAGTGTCTCTGACAGTATAAGCGCAAAAATAGGAAATTTATCTGAGAATACCGACGATATAAACAATTACGAGAATGTTCAAAAAAGGCTTAAGGATATGCTGAACGCAATGTCACCTGCAAGGGCTACGGGAAAAATAAAAAATATGGAAAATAAAATAGGCGACATAAGGGTAAGTATCCTTAGGGGAGATGAGCTTGACCGTTCCATCGATGCATTTAATGAAAAGCTTAATATAGAAAACAGGAAAAAGACAGCCTTAAAGGAAAATCTTGCACAGGTAAAGGCAGCTATAGGGAAAGCAAGCAGCGAGGGGGAGCTTTTAGCTAAGCTTAAGATGTATGAAAGATTATGCAAAGCGTATGATGAGGCGGAGAAAAGGAAAGAAAAAGGTCCGGAATGGGAGCTAGAAAAAGCCCCTAATAATAATGATATAGACAGATATATAAGTCAGTGGGGCAGAAGAAACGAAAAGAAAAATGAGCTTGAAGCAAAAAGGGCAGAGCTTAAAGCCTTGGAAGCAGTACTTGAAACGCCTGTGAGAGCCGTAAATAAGCCGCTGCTGCTCCTTGGAATTGTTGTTTTACTGGCAGGAATTATACTTATAGCAGTGTATCATAACTTAGGCCTGCTTATGGCATTGCCCGGGCTGGGATTAATAACTGCGGCGCTTATTTATAAAAAAGCACCGCAAAAAAAAGAGGAAAACGAAGAATGGCTTAATATGTGTAGGGAAATTGAAAAGGATGAGTCATACATAAAGGATACGGATATGAGCATAAGGCTTTATTTGAGGGAATATGGCACAAGCATAAATTCAGAGACTGACATTATTGACACGCTGTATAAGCTAAAGGAGCAAAGCGCATATTACAGGCGTACATTAGATGAATTAAGAAGGGCAAAGGGTGAAAAGGATGCTTTTGAGGCGGAAAATGATATGGAAAGGATAATGTCATTTAAGCCTGATGAAAAGCTGTCCTCTGTAGACAGTTTAAATAAAGAGCTTTCTAAAGCAACGGATGAGCTTGAAGCCGTACAGTCAAATATATTAAATTACATAAGGCAAAGAGACAGCTTAAAGGATGAGAGAGACCGTATAAGCGAGGAGGAGGAATGCTTATGGGCTCTTGAGAGGGAAAAGGAAAGGCTTCAAAGAAAATATGACAGCCTTAAGCTTACCAAAGCCCTTTTGGAAAAGGCAAAGGACAGCTTTACATCAAAATATACAGGGCCTGTTAAAAGAAGCTTTAATAAGTACTATAAAATTATTACAGGTGAGGAAATTAACAGGTATGATATTGATGCGGCAATAAATATATCAATAATGGAAATGGGTGACAAGAGGGATGTAAGTCTTTTAAGCAGGGGCTCTAAGGATATTGCAGGACTTTGCATGCGAATGGCGTTTATTGATGCAATGTATAAGGAGGAGAAGCCGTTTATTATACTTGACGACCCCTTTGTAAATTTTGATGATGAAAAGCTAAGGGGAGGTATAAGCCTTTTAAAGGAAATTTCAAGGGAATATCAGGTTATTTATTTTACATGTCATGAAAGCAGGAGTTATTGAAGGCTGTTATATTTGTATAGTATTTAATTAATCCTGTAAGCATTTTGATTGGGGGAATTGTTATGTCAGTTTTATTAATAAACAAGCTTTTATATGTTGAGATAAGTATAATAGGCGTTGTTTTTACAGCTATTCTTATGGCAAAAAGCATACCTGTGGATGGAATTAAGTCAGTATCAAGGCAGCAGAAGGTATTTATAGCCATGCTTGGAAATCTTATAGCTATATTTATATTAGACGGCATTACATGGTTTATTGACGGTATGTCGTTTAAGGGTATAAGAGAGCTGTATGGAGTATGTCTTGTATTTTATTTTGCCCTTAATCCCGTGCTGGGATTTTTGTGGAATATATACGTAAATACAAAAATACATACAAATATTAATAAAATTAAAAAAGATATAAGATTATACATGCTGCCCTTTGTTATCAATGGCATATTGTGTATTACTTCTCCCCTTACAGGCTGGATATTTAAAATAGATGAGTCAGGAATATATTCAAGAGGTATTTTATATTATTTTAATGTTGCCGTGTCCTTTATATACTATATAATATCTGTAGTTACATTGTTAATCCATATGAGAAGCTTAAAGCATCACAGAATGAACAAGGAGCTTACTTATCTGGCCTTTTTTCCTGTTGCTCCCCTTGTAGGAGCAGTCCTCCAGCATCTTCTGTACGGAATTTCCGTGGTATACATATGCGTGCTTATATCATTTTTAGTTATATTTATAAACGTGCAGAATGAGCAGATTTATACTGACGCAGGTACGGGCCTCAGAAATAAAAGCTATTTGAGTATTTTTTTCAACGATAAGCTTATGAGCTTAAAAAGAAATAATGTTATAGGAGCAATACTTCTTGACCTGGATTATTTTAAGACATTAAATGACACCTACGGACACACTGCAGGAGATGAGGCGTTAAGGGATGTGGCGTATATTCTCAATCAGGTTTTTGATACAAATGCAGACTGCTTAAGCAGATTTGGCGGCGATGAATTTGTAGTGCTTATTGTGAGAAACTCGGAGGAGGATATAAAAAAGGAAATAGCCAGATTAAAGCTTGCAATGGAGGAATTTAATAAAATTGGAAAAAGGGAGTACAGGATTTATTTCAGTGTAGGCTACGGAATGGGGAGAGGAGACGAAAATATGGAAAAGGTTACACTTGACAGCCTGTTAAAGACGGCAGACATAAATATGTATGCAGACAAGAAAATAAACCATGAGGCAAATAGTTGCAATATATAAAAAAATGTTATAATATAATAGGTTGATAAAATAATAAAATAGATATTTTATGAAAGGGAATAAGAAGATGACAAAAATCAGAACACGCTATGCGCCAAGCCCTACAGGTAAAATGCATGTAGGAAATTTAAGAACGGCTCTCTATGAGTACTTAATTGCAAAGCATGAGGGAGGAGATTTTATACTCAGAATAGAGGATACAGACCAGGAACGCTTCGTGGAGGGAGCTACTGAAATTATATACAGGACCCTTGAAGGAACAGGACTTATACATGACGAGGGGCCTGATAAGGATAAGGGCTACGGACCTTATGTTCAGAGTGAGAGACAGGCTACGGGCATGTATCTTGAGTATGCAAAGAAGCTTGTAGAAAGAAAAGAGGCATATTACTGCTTCTGTGATAAGGAAAGACTTGAAAGCCTTAAAATAGAGACAGCGGGCAAGGAAATATGCATGTATGACAAGCATTGTCTGTCTCTTTCAAAGGAGGAGATAAATGCAAATCTGGCGGCGGGAAAGCCTTATGTTATAAGGCAGAACATACCGAATGAGGGAACAACAACCTTTGTGGACGATATATACGGCGAAATCACGGTAGATAACAGTGAGCTTGACGATATGATACTTATAAAGTCAGACGGTTATCCAACCTACAATTTTGCAAACGTGGTAGATGACCATCTTATGGAGATAACACATGTAGTAAGGGGAAACGAGTATATTTCCTCATCTCCTAAGTACCAGCGCCTATATGACGCCTTTGGATGGCAGTCGCCTGTTTATGTGCATCTTCCTCTTATCACAGACGAGAGCCATAAAAAGCTTTCCAAGAGAAGCGGTCACTCATCATATGAGGATTTGCTTGAGCAGGGCTTTCTGTCAGAGGCAATAATAAATTTTATAGCTCTTCTTGGCTGGAGCCCGTCAGATAACAGGGAGATATTTTCTCTTCAGGAGCTTATAAAGGAATTTGACTATCATCATGTAAATAAGGCGCCTGCCGTATTTGATATGGTTAAGCTCAGGTGGATGAACAGCGAGTATATAAAGGCTATGGACAATGAAAGCTTTTACGAAATGGCAATGCCTTACTATAAGGAGGTAATAAAAAACGAAGGTCTTGACGCAAGAAAGATACTTGATTTAGTAAAGACAAGAATAGAGGTATTTCCTGATATTAAGGAACATATAGACTTTTTTGAGAGCCTGCCTGATTACAATATAGAAATGTATACACATAAGAAGATGAAGACAAATCCTGAGATTTCACTTGAGGTGCTTACGGAGATGCTTTCTATACTTGAGGAGACAGAGGATTTCAGCATTGATAATCTTCATAACGTATGTATGAGGTATATAGAAAATAAAGGCATAAAGAACGGAACAGGGCTTTGGCCTATAAGGACTGCAGTGTCAGGAAAGCAGATGACGCCGGGAGGAGCCTTTGAAATAATGGAGATACTTGGCAAGGCTGAAACCATACGCAGAATAAAAATCGGAATAGAAAAGCTGTCCGAATAAATATGAAGATAAACGAAGCGCAGAGGGAAGCGATAGACTTCCATAAGGGAAGCTGCATGGTGCTTGCAGGTCCCGGCAGCGGTAAAACCACCGTTATCACTCACAGAGCAAGGACGCTTATAGAAAAGTACAAGGTCGAGCCTTCAAGCATACTTGTTATCACCTTTACAAAGGCGGCGGCAGGAGAAATGAGGGACAGATTTAACAGGCTTACCTGTAATAAAAATTATCCCGTTACCTTTGGAACGTTTCATGCCGTCTATTTTAAGATACTTAAATACGCTTATAATTACAGGGCAGAAAATATTTTAAGAGAAGAAAGCAGGTATGAAATAATAAGGGAAATTCTGGAGGATATGAGTCTTGAGACAGATGACGGGACAGAATTTATAAAGGGCATATTAAGCGAAATAAGCATGGTAAAAAGTGAAATGCTTTCCTTAGAGCATTATTTTTCAAAAAACTGCGGTGAGGACGCTTTTAAAAGGATATATAAAAGGTATAATGACAGGCTTATAGCAGATAACGTCATAGACTTTGACGATATGCTCCTTATGTGCCATGAGCTGTTTTCGGCAAGACCTGACATATTAGCCCTTTGGCAGGAAAAATATAAATATATTCTTATAGATGAGTTTCAGGATATAAACAGAGTCCAGTATGAGGTCATAAGGATGCTTGCAAAGCCTGATGATAATCTTTTTATAGTAGGCGACGACGACCAGTCCATATACAGCTTCAGAGGAGCACGACCTGATATTATGCTGAATTTTCCAAAGGATTATAAGGCTGCAAAACAGATAGTTTTAGATATAAATTACCGCTCAGATAAGGAGATAGTGGAAAAGGCAGGAAACCTTATAAGCTGCAATGAGCGCAGATTTCCAAAGAAAATAAGGGCTGCGACCGGCTGCCTTAAGATAACGGCAGACAAGCCGCAGGGCTCAGGCAGTGATAATTCTGTGACGGTAACAGAGTTTAAAAACCATATTGAGGAATGTTTGAATATTTTACATATTATAGACAATCATGTAAAGGAGGGCGGCAGCTTAAGGGATATAGCTGTTTTGTACAGGACAAATACCATTCCCGGAGTTTTGGCGGAAAAACTTATGGAATATAACGTTCCCTTTAGAATGAAGGACGGGGCGCCAAACATATATGAGCATTTTATAGCAAGGAATATACTGTCCTATATAAGGATAGCCTGGGGAGGCAGGGACAGAAGTGATTTTTTACAGATAATAAACAGGCCTAACAGATATATAAGCCGTCAGGTGTTTGACAAGGCTGCGGTGGATTTTAATGACATAAAGAAAGCTTGTGGAAGTAAGGATTATGTTTTGGACAGACTTTTTAAGCTGGAATATGACCTTAAGCTTTTAAAAAATATGAGCCCTTATGCTGCCATAAGCTATATAAGACATGGTATAGGCTATGATGATTATCTGGCTGAATATGCAGACTACAGGAAAATAAAGCCGGAGGAGCTGTTTGATGTACTTGATGAGCTTACCGAGGCTGCAAGGGAATACAAAACCTGTAAAGAGTGGCTTTTGCATATTGAGGAGTACAAAAGGAAGCTTAGAAGCCAGGCAGGAAAGGGATGGGAGCAAAGAGATTTTGTTGAGCTTTCAACCATGCACGGAGCAAAGGGGCTGGAGTATGATACGGTTATTATAATGGACGCAAACGAAGGGATAGTTCCCCATAAAAAATCAGTTCTTAAGGCTGATATAGAGGAGGAGAGGCGGATGTTTTATGTAGCCGTTACAAGGGCAAAGAGAAGGCTGTATATTTTTCATTGTAAGGAAAGATATGGGAAGGAGCTTGGAGTATCAAGATTTGTAAATGAGCTTTTAGGTATGTAAGCTTTATGAGATATGCAGATTAAAATAAAAGACTAACTATTAAAAGTCAAGTCTAAAATGGAAGTTTTTTGAATGAATTGCA
>ERZ777305.730-NODE-730-length-50328-cov-16.033000_pt1 | contig 50328 bp, 44 predicted proteins | sample MGYA00374965_ERZ777305 | MGnify/ENA primary metagenome ERZ777305 (study PRJEB29328, sample SAMD00013331) | mouse gut metagenome | study: EMG produced TPA metagenomics assembly of the Metagenome analysis of fecal microbiota from mouse which was promoted...
ATAAATACTGGGCATACAGCCATTCATCTCCCTCACAACTGTTAAAAACAGGATTTTACACCATTTTGCCCAAGATTAAAAGCCCTTTTCAAATTATTTAATCTTTCTTCACAATTTAATTCTTTTAAGGGCCTGGTATTTCTGTTTCGCACCACCAGATCCGGGTAAACGGCGATATCCATCTCCCGTCCCAGCGCCTGTGCCAACAGCGCTGCCTGATTGTAGCCCCGGCGGCGCTGTTTCCCTGGGTACATGGGGATCGGAACCAGTCCGTCGGGTTTAAGAGACCGTATATATCCCCCCAGTTTCTCGGACATCTCCCGGCCGAAAAACCGGGCATACTCCCGGTGTCCGCCGTATTTGAACCGGTACAGTGCAGGCGCGATGTCCTCATATTCGTACAGCCCTCTTCCCGCCGTGAACAGATGGCGTCCCCGCCCGCAGTCTCCGCACAGTTCCGCCTCCGGGTCCGACAGTTTTTTGCCGCACTGACAGCATAGCGGCTCCGACAGATATTTCACTCTCTGCCGGCAGGCAGGGCACATGCGCAGCGCTCCTGTTCCCAGAACTTCATCACAGACGGGGCATCTGGCGGGATACAGCAGGGATGCCGCAGTTTCCAACCACCCGTTATATTTACTCTTCCTGTCCAAATACACCTTCCTTCCTGTCCGCAATCTCTCTGATCTGTCGGCCGAGCGAGGTATAACGCCTGTTTTCACTGACGTTGTCGATCATGTTCCGCACCGTCTGGCTGCTGCCGAGTATGGTCACACAGTTTTTGGCCCTGGTGACGCCGGTATACAGCAGATTGCGGTTAAGGAGCATCCTGGGGCCGCTCAGCAGCGGCATGATGACCGCCGGGTATTCGCTGCCCTGTGACTTGTGTATCGTGATGGCATAGGACAGTTCCAGCTCCTCCAGCAGTGAAAAGGGGTATGTCACTCTCCTGCCTTCGTCAAATTCCACCACCAGTTCCGAACTGTTCTCGTGAATCTCCAGGATTCTTCCCATATCCCCGTTGAACACCCCCATTCCCTTGTCCACGGGTATACCGTAGCGACTGACGATCTCCCACTCCAACTGGTAGTTGTTTTTGACCTGCATGACCTTGTCCCCCTCCCGGTAGACGGTCTCACCCGACACATGCTCCCGCTTGTTTTCATCGGGCGGATTCAGATACTGCTGCAAGATGCCGTTCAGCGTATCCACTCCCAGACTGCCCTTGCGCATGGGGGTGAGCACCTGGATATCAAAGGGGGTCGCATGCACATAGGGAGGCAGTTTCTCCCGTATCAGCTGGATCATATGCTTATATATTACATTCACGTCATTTCTCTCCAACAGGAAAAAATCAAGGCTTTTATTGTCCAGAGCGATCTGTTCGCCCCTGTTGATATGATGAGCGTTGACAACTATGTCGCTTTCTCCTGCCTGGCGGAATATCTTCTGCAGCACCACCATGGGAAAAGCTTGGGACTGCATGATATCCCGCAGCACCTGACCCGGACCCACGCTGGGCAGCTGGTCCACATCCCCCACCAGGATCAGCCTGGTCCCGGGCACGATAGCTTTCAGAAGAGCCTGAAACAGCGGCAGATCCACCATGGACATCTCGTCTATTATGACCACATCCGTCTCCAGAGGATTTTCCTCGTTTTTTTCAAAACGGACGCGGCGCTTGTCCTCATCGGATACCGCTCCGCCCAGCTCCAGCATCCGGTGTATGGTTCTGGCCTCAAATCCTGTGGCCTCCGTCATACGTTTCGCCGCCCGTCCCGTGGGAGCCGCCAAAAATATATCCAGTCCCTCCCTCTCAAAAAAGCGGATAATGGTATTGATCGTGGTGGTTTTTCCTGTGCCCGGGCCGCCGGACAGAATAAAAAGCCCGTTCTGAATGGCCTCCATCACCGCCTGTCTCTGCAATTCGTCCAGTTGTATACTGATCTCCCCGGTGATGGCGTCCAGCGCCGAGCGCACATGTTCCTCCTCCTGTTTCATGGGAATGTCCAACTGCCAAAGCATATGGGCACAGTTTAGTTCCGCGTAATAATAGCTGGAAACATATACCATATCTCCCTTGACCACCAACTTTCTGTCCATCACCAGATTGTCAACCTGGGGACGGATATGCTCTCCGGGAACCCCCAGCAGAGCGCTTGCGCGGCATAGCAGCTCTTCCATGGGCAGATAGCAATGTCCCTCTCCCACCGACTGCTGCAAAGTGTAGAATACGCCGCTGCGCATCCGATAATCCGAATCCGCGTTTATCCCCGCCCTGGCGGCGATCTCATCCGCGATCTTAAATCCCACGCCGTGTATGTCTTCCGCAAGGCGGTATGGATTCTCTTTCAGAACGCTGTAAAGAGCCATTCCGTAGGTATCATAAATGCGCAGCGCCAGCGCATTGGAGATCCCATACTGCTGTAAAAAGATCAGGGCATCCCGCAGTTCTCTCTTCTCCTCCATCTGCCGGGCAATCTCCCGGGCCTTGTTCTGGCTGATACCCTTTATCTCCGCCAGACGTTCCGGCTCCTCCTCTATGATGCGAAAAGTGTCTTCTCCGAACTTTTTTACGATCCTCGCCGCCATCGCCGCACCGATGCCCTTGATAGCGCCGGAGCCCAGATAACGCTCCATGCTCACCCGGTCTTTGGGAGACACCGTCTTATAGGAAGACATCTTGAACTGGGTGCCATACATGGGATGCTCTGTGTAATCTCCCTGAGCCTCTATAGTCTCTCCCTCCGACAGGCCCCGGCAATTCCCCACACAGGTGATCTCCGCGTCCTCGCACATCAGTTCCATAACAGTATATCCATTTTCCGGATTCTGATAGATAATATGTTCCACATATCCGCTGATCGTATCCATAAGAACTCCTTATATACATGATAAAAAAGGCTGCCTTTTTTATCGGCAGCCTCAACTCCTAAATCATATTTCTCTTCATTTGTTCATAGAGCATCTGCGCAAGTCCCAGACTGCTCTGCTCCGTAGTGTCCGCCGCAACCTGCTGGATCATCTGTTCCTTATAATAATCCATCATACTGCTGCTGGCACCCGTCATAGCCTCGGTGCTGTAGTTGGGAACCGTCTTCTGCATAGCCTTGAACATCTGCTCCAGAAAATAAGCCTCAAACTGTTTGCAGGCGTCCATCAACTCTTCATCGGACGCGTTGCCATACCCTGTCTTTAATTGCTCCTCCAGCTTAGTAGCGGTGGTGTTTTTGGCCGCCGTAGCTGTCATGTCTGCCATGCCGCCAATGGCACCGGTGTTCCAAAGATTGCCAATATCCATTGTCTAAGTCCTTTCCGGCCACTGCCGATTAGCAATCGGCTGTGGGCCTTGCCCGTTGCCGATTTACTATCTTCTCAGATTGTTGGCCTGCTGTAACATCTCGTCTGAGGCGGTGATGGCTTTGGAGTTCATCTCATAGGCTCTCTGCGCCACGATCATATTCACCATCTCATCCACCACCTGCACGTTGGAGCCTTCCAGATAGTTCTGCAGTACCTTGCTCTTTTCCACGTTGGTGGTAGTAGTCTCGTTGATGGGCTGTCCGCTGGCCGCCGACTGAGCGTACAGACTGTCGTCCAAACGTTCCAGCCCCGCCGGGTTATTGAACTGTGTCAAGCCGATCTGGATTCCCAGAGGCTGGGGTACATTCCTCTCATCCGGATAGCATATGTTGCCGTCAGACGTGACGGATATCCTGCTGACTACATAATTGCTGTTCAGCGTGATGGGGCGTCCCTGGGTATCCAGTACGGACAGACCGTCGGAGGTCGTCAGCATATTGCTGCGGTTCTCTCCCAGCGCCCAGTCAAAATTACCGTTTCTGGTATAATATGTATTGCCGTCGGCTCCCCGCACCGCAAAAAATCCTTTTCCGTCTATGGCAAAAGAGGTCTCCTTCTCCGAGGAGAGCAGCGGTCCCTGCTTGCCATACAGCGCCGTGATAGAGGAGTTGCGCACACCCAGACCCACCTGGGCACCTATAGGCTTGACCGTGCCGTCCGCGTTGGTGGTCCTGCGCTGCAGATTCTGATATAAGAGGGATTTAAACTCGTTGACCTCTGTCTTATATCCCGTGGTGTTTACATTTGCCAGATTGTTGGCGATGGTGTCAATATTTGTCTGCTGCGCGATCATACCTGTGGCAGCCGTCCATAAACTCCGAACCATAACTTTTCGCTCCTATCCCTGCGCAGTGTCCGTTGGGCGCGCGCAGCTCTTATCATTTTATTTCATACTCGCCGCTACTGTACTCTTCCCAGCTGCGTTACGGCAATATTCAGACTTTCGTCATAGGTCTGTATGATCTTCTGGTTGGCCTCGTATGCTCTGGTCACACTGATCATATTCACCATCTCGGAGATCACGGACATATTGGACATCTCCAGCACGCCCGATTTTACCTCCGCGGTCCCCTGGGTCAGAGCGGCGCCTTCCACAGGCTGGAAGAAGGTGTCTCCGAATTTCTCCAGATAATCGTAGTCTTCAAAATCCGCCACCTGGATCTGAGCCACTTCCCGCTCATTCTGGTATATCCTGCCGCTGTCGTCTATTCTGGCGTCTGTCAGGGTATTCAGCTGTATCCTGCGGTTCTGGGCGTCCAGCACATACATGCCGTCGCTGTTTACCAGATAGCCCTCCTGCGTCAGGGTGAAATTGCCCGCGCGGGTATATTTTGTGGAGGTCTCGCCTTCGCCGTTGATATACTCCAGAGCAAAGAAACCGCTCCCTGCCAGCGCAAGATCATAGGTATTGTCCGTTATACGGAAAGAACCCTGGGTATAATCCGTATAGTTCTCGCCGATCTTCACGCCCAGACGGCTGTGCCCGATAGGCTGAACCGTTCCCAGGCCCACCGAGGAATCCTTGACCTTCACCGCCAGTACTTCCCGAAAGGGCTGGCTGGTGGCGCCTTCCTTTTTAAATCCCACGGTAGACGCGTTGGCAAGATTGTTAGTCAGTATGTCCATACGGTTCTGTTCGTTGCGAAGTCCCGTATGGGCGGTGTAGAGTCCTCTCAGCATGTTCCTGTCTCCTTTTTATCCTGTATAGCGGTTAGTCTTCCCGGTAACCTGCCAGGAATTCCACGTATTTGCCTGTACCGATGGCCACGGCCGTCATGGGGTCCTCCGCCGTCATCGTGTTGATACCGGTCTTGGCGGAGATAAGATCCTCCAACCCCCGCAGAAGGCTCCCGCCTCCCGTGAGCACGATGCCTCTGTCGGCGATATCCGCCGCCAGCTCCGGCGGTGTTTTTTCCAGTACACTGTGGATCGTCTCCACGATCTGCGCCGTTGTTTCCCGAAGAGCCTCTTCCGTCTCCTCGGAGGAAACTTTTACCGTCTTGGGCAGACCTGTAACCAGGTTACGGCCCCTGACGTCCATATAGTCAACCTCCGGTCTCTTGTAAGCGGAACCGATCTTGATCTTGAGATCCTCCGCGGTTCGCTCACCGATCAGCAGGTTATGTTTCTTACGCATATAGCGGACAATGGCCTCGTCAAAATCGTCTCCCGCAATCTTGATGGAGGCGCTGACTACGGTACCGCCCAGAGAGATCACGGCGATATCGGAAGTTCCGCCGCCTATGTCCACGATCATATTGCCACAGGGCTTGGAGATATCAATGCCCGCGCCGATGGCAGCCGCGATAGGCTCCTCGATGATGAACACTTCTCTGGCACCCGCCTGATAGGTGGCATCCTCCACCGCCTTTTTCTCCACTTCCGTCACGCCGCTGGGAACACATACGGCAATGCGGGGCTTGCGGAACGTTCTTTTGCCCAATGCCTTCTGAATAAAATATTTCATCATTTTCTCGGTGACGGTATAATCGGAGATAACGCCCTGACGCAGCGGCCTCACGGCCACGATATTGCCGGGTGTACGTCCCAGCATCAGCCGGGCATCCTCACCTATGGCTTTGATCTTGTTGGTATCTCTATCGAAAGCTACAACAGACGGCTCTTTCAGAACTACGCCTTTTCCTCTGATGTAAACCAAAATGCTGGCGGTACCCAAATCAATTCCAATATCAGTATACATATATTACTACCCCTTTCATGGTATACAGAATGCGCGCCGTTTAAATTAATAATGTCTCCACATTTTCCGAAAATAGTCATGCCTGTCATGGGCGCGCAGTATCAACCTACATTATACATGATAAATTTCTTTTTTCAAAGGGGTTTATAAAAATTTCATAAATTTTAAATGCGAAAAGCGGACGGTTCCCTCCGCCCTCTTTCCGCATCCGTGCTTTCCTATTTTATATCGACTGATTTCGGAACATCTTAACCCTTCTCCAACATTTTTTTGATATAAATGCCCGTGTAGGATTCCGCTTTCCCAGCCACCTCTTCCGGCGTGCCCAGGGCTATGACCGTGCCGCCCCTGTCCCCTCCCTCCGGGCCCATATCGATGATATAGTCCGCCGTCTTGATCACGTCCAGATTGTGCTCGATAACAATAACCGTATTGCCGCTGTCCGCCAGTTTGTGCAAAATCTCCACCAGCTTGTGTACGTCCGCGAAATGCAGGCCCGTGGTAGGCTCGTCCAAAATATAGACCGTCTTGCCTGTGCTGCGCCTGGACAGCTCCGTTGCCAGCTTGATCCGCTGTGCCTCGCCGCCTGAGAGCGTAGTGGACGGCTGGCCCAGCTTAACATAGGACAGACCCACGTCGTACAGCGTCCTGATCTTGTTCCGTATGGAGGGCACATTCTCAAAGAAAGGCAGCGCCTCCTCCACCGTCATATCCAGCACGTCATAAATACTCTTACCCTTATATTTTACATCCAGCGTCTCCCTGTTGTAGCGCTTGCCGCCGCATACCTCGCAGGGCACGTACACATCCGGCAGAAAGTGCATCTCGATCTTGATGATGCCGTCTCCGCTGCATGCCTCGCAGCGTCCGCCCTTCACATTGAAACTGAAACGCCCCTTGTTATATCCCCGGGCCTTGGCATCCGGTGTGGAGGCAAACAGATCCCGGATCATATCAAACACGCCTGTGTAGGTGGCCGGATTGGAACGGGGGGTACGCCCGATGGGCGACTGGTCAATGTCTATGACCTTGTCCAACTGCCCTATCCCTTCTATCCCTCTATGCTTGCCGGGAATCACTCTCGCCCGGTTCAGATCCCGGTTTAAATGCTTGTTCAGCACTTCGTTTACCAGGGAACTTTTCCCGGAGCCGGATACGCCGGTGACACAGGTCACAACACCCAGAGGGAAGGTCACGTCTATATTTTTCAGATTGTTTTCCGCAGCTCCCAGCACCTTGATATACCCGGTGGGTTTGCGGCGTTTGGCGGGCACGGGGATGGACTTTTTGCCGCTGAGGTACTGACCCGTGATGCTCTCCTCCACCTGCATGATCTCCCTGGCCGTTCCCGCCGCCACCACTTCTCCGCCGTGGGAACCCGCTCCCGGCCCGATGTCCACGATATAGTCCGCCGCCAGCATGGTATCCTCGTCATGCTCCACCACGATCAGCGTGTTGCCCAGATCCCGCAGCTGTTTTAGCGTAGCCAGCAGCTTGTCGTTGTCACGCTGATGCAGGCCGATGCTGGGCTCGTCCAGAATATAGCATACTCCCACCAGCCCCGAGCCGATCTGGGTGGCCAGACGGATTCTCTGTGCCTCGCCGCCGGAAAGGCTGGCAGTGCCTCTGGCCAGGGACAGATAGTCCAGCCCCACATCCAGCAGAAATTTCACTCTGGCCCGTATCTCCTTCAGCAACTGCCTGCCTATCATCTCCTGCTGGGACGTCAGCTGCAGGTTTGTCACAAAGTCATGGAGTTTCACGATGGACAGAGCCGTTACCTCATATATATTCTTATCCCCCACCGTAACCGCCAGGGATTCCTTTTTCAGACGCATGCCCTTGCACTCTTTACAGGGAGTGACACGCATAAAAGTCTCATACTCCGCTTTTAGGGATTCGGAACCCGATTCCCGGTAGCGGCGCTCCAAATTGAGTAACATGCCTTCAAAAGCAATGGGATATTCTCCTTTTCCCCGCTGCCCTTCATAGATAACGTTTACTTTCCTGCCATTCGTCCCGTGAACCAGGATATCCTTGATACTGTCCGGGTAATCCTTATACGGCGTGTCCAGATCAAAGTTATACTCCCCGCTCAGGGCCTGCAGCAGAGCGTTGGTAAAACTGCCCTTGGAGTTACAGGACTGCCAGCCCGGAACCACGATGGCTCCCTGATTGATGGACAGCTCCTGGTTGGGAATGACCAGCTCCATATCAAACTCCATCTTATACCCCAGACCGTAACACACCGGACAGGCACCGAAGGGATTGTTAAAGGAAAAGCTGCGGGGTTCCACCTCGCTGATGCTGATACCGCAGTCGGGACAGGAGAAACTCTGGGAGAAATTTAAGGGTTCCCCGCCGATCACATCCACCTCCAGCAGCCCTTCCGCCAGCTCCAGCACGTCCTCTATGGAGCCGGCCAGACGTTTCTGTATGCCCTCTTTCACCACCAGACGGTCCACCACGATCTCTATATTGTGCTTGATATTTTTTTCCAGGGATATATCCTCGGACAGCTCATAGAGATTGCCGTCCACCCGCACTCTCACATAGCCGCTTCTCTTGGCCCTGTCAAACACTTTTTCATGCATGCCCTTTCTGCCTCTCACCACCGGGGCCAGAAGCTGTATACGGGCGCCCTCCCCCAGCTCCATGATCCGGTCTACCATCTGGTCTACGGTCTGGCGGGCTATGACCCTGCCGCATTTGGGACAGTGGGGAATACCGATGCGGGCGTACAGCAGACGGAAATAGTCATAGATCTCCGTCACCGTGCCCACCGTGGAACGGGGATTGCGGTTGGTGGATTTCTGATCTATGGAGATGGCGGGAGACAGGCCGTCAATGCGCTCCACATTGGGTTTCTCCATCTGTCCCAGAAACTGTCTGGCGTAGGAGGACAGAGACTCCATATACCGGCGCTGCCCCTCTGCATAGATGGTATCAAACGCCAGGGAAGACTTGCCGGAGCCGGACATGCCTGTCAGCACCACAAACTCGTTTCTGGGGATATTCACATCGATATTTTTCAGATTGTGTTCGTTGGCTCCCCGTATTTTGATGTATTCCTTTTTGGGCAGCATCTTCTTAACTTCTTCCATGCCGTTAATCATTCCTCCAATTCACTCAGTTTTGTCTTCAGTTCCAGCATCTTGTCGCGCAGCTGGGCAGCTGCCTCGAAATTCAGCTCCGCCGCCGCTTTCCGCATCTTTTTCTGCACGTCGGCTATGAGTTTATCCAGTTCCTTGCGGCTCATGGATTCCGGATCTTTTTCAAACCGCACCTCTTCCTGGGCGATCTCTCTGGATATGCTGATCAGATCCCGGACCGCTTTCCTGATGGTCTGAGGCGTGATGCCGTGGGCTTTGTTATAGGCAGTCTGAATGGCCCGGCGTCGGTTGGTCTCGTCGATAGCCATGCGCATGGAATCCGTGATCACATCCGCGTACATGATCACGTGACCGTCCGAATTGCGGGCCGCCCTGCCTATGGTTTGGATCAGAGAGGTGCCGCTGCGCAGGAATCCCTCCTTGTCCGCGTCCAGTATGGCTACCAGCGTGATCTCCGGGATATCCAGACCTTCCCGGAGCAGATTGATACCCACCAGCACATCGAATACATCCAGACGCATATCCCGGATGATCTCCGCCCTCTCCAAGGTATCAATATCCGAGTGGAGATACCTTACCCGTATGCCCACTTCCTTCATATAATCCGTGAGATCTTCTGCCATGCGCTTGGTCAGTGTGGTGATCAGCACCTTGTTGTGCTTTTCCACCTCTCTGTTCACTTCTCCGATCAGATCGTCCACCTGGCCCTCCACCGGGCGCACGTCCACCTGGGGGTCCAACAACCCTGTGGGCCGGATGATCTGCTCCGCCCGGAGCAGTTCGTGTTCCTCCTCGTACTTGGCAGGGGTGGCGGACACAAAAAGGATCTGGTCGATATGGGCCTCGAACTCCGGGAAATTGAGGGGCCTGTTGTCCAGCGCCGACGGCAGCCTGAACCCGTAGTCCACCAGCGTAGTCTTGCGGGATCTGTCCCCGGCATACATGGCCCCGATCTGGGGTATGGTCATATGGGACTCGTCTATGATGATCAGATAATCGTCCCCGAAATAATCCATCAGACATTTGGGCGGTTCCCCGGGTTTGGCACCGCTCAGATGTCTGGAATAATTCTCTATACCGGAACAAAAACCTGCCTCCCGCAGCATCTCCACATCGAAGTTCGTGCGCTCCGCGATGCGCTGGGCCTCGATCAGCTTGTCCTCCCCCTTAAAAAACCGTATCCGCTCCTCCAGCTCTATCTCGATATTGTCACAGGCCCGCCGGATCTTATCCGCCGCCACCACATAGTGGGAGGCCGGAAATATGGCGATATGGTTAAGCGCCGCGTGTACCTTGCCCGTCAGAGGTTCCACCTCCGAGATACGGTCGATCTCATCCCCGAAAAATTCCACCCGGATCAAGAAGTCTCCTCCCTGGGCGGGATAGATCTCCACCACGTCTCCCCTCACCCGGAACGTACCTCTCTGGAGATCCATGTCGTTGCGGTCGTATTGTATATCGATCAGCTCCCGCAGTACCCGGTCCCGGTCCTTGACCATGCCGGGCCGCAGAGACACGATCATCTCCTGATAGTCGTCGGGACTGCCCAGACCGTAGATACAGGACACGCTGGCAACCACGATCACATCCCGGCGCTCGGACAGGGAGGCGGTGGCGGACAGCCGGAGCTTGTCGATCTCGTCATTCACGGATGAATCCTTGGCAATATAGGTGTCGGAGGAGGGCACATAGGCCTCCGGCTGGTAATAATCATAATAGGACACGAAATATTCTACCGCATTTTCCGGGAAAAATTCCTTGAATTCGCCGTAGAGCTGTCCGGCCAGGGTCTTGTTGTGAGCGATGATAAGCGTGGGTTTATTCAGCGCCGCGATCACATTGGCCATGGTAAACGTCTTGCCGGAACCGGTGACACCCAGCAAAGTCTCGCACTGATTGCCCTGCCTAAAGCCTTCCACCAGTGCCTCTATGGCCTGGGGCTGGTCGCCGGTGGGCTGATATTCCGAATGTAGTTTAAAGCATTTCTGTTCGCCTTGCATCAAAGTCTCCTCCCGCTCTAAACGCAAGTTTGATCATATCCTGATTAGGTGCGCATCAACGCATATTCTGTCCAAAGAAGTAAAGCTGCGGAACGCTTTACTCATTGTACCATACGGATTTTTATTTGTATAGATGTAAACGCCAAATTTAGAACATTTGTTCCGAAAATCTGTTCTGCGCTGCGATATCATATTCACCAGAGCAAAATAATAGCAGGATATCTCCCCTGGATATCCTGCTATTATACCCTGACAGGCATTATTTGACTCCTGTCCGTACTACTCCATCATATCCTCCAGCACCTGTTTGGCCCTGTACAACTGATTGTCAAAATCGCCGTTGTAATAGGCCTCTGCGTCAAAAGGACATTCCACGTCCGGCTCGATGCCCGTGCCGTGAATATTGCGGCCCTTGGGCGTATAATAGCTGCTGACCGTGATCTTGATGGCGGAGCCGTCCTCCAATTTCATCAACTGCTGTACAATGCCTTTTCCGAAAGTAGTGGTTCCCACCAACGTACCTTTGTTATAATCCTGTATAGCCCCCGAAAGCAGCTCCGACGCGCTGGCGCTGTTGCCGTCCACCAGCACCACCAGCGGCAGATCAAACTCGTTGCTGCCGTCGCACCGGTACTCCTCACGCTTGCCGTACTTATTTTCCGTATAGACCACCAGCCCCTCCGGCAGCAGCATCCTGGCCACATCCACCACCGCGTTGACGCTTCCGCCCGGATTTCCTCTCAAGTCCAGCACCAGGCCCTTCATCCCCTTATTGCGGGACGTCTGTAATGCCTCCTGAAACTGTCCCGGTGTCACATCGTCAAACTCTATGATACGGATATAGGCCATACCGTCTTCCATCATTTCGTGTTCTACCGTGGGTATCTCCACCTGTCTGCGCTCCACCGCCAGATCCATGTACTCGCCGTCCCGGTAAATGGTTATGTTCACGGAAGTACCTTCCTCTCCCTTGATCAGGCTTACCACCTTATCCAGGTCCATGCCGTATGTGGATACTCCGTCCACCTCAAAAATGATATCGTTGGGACGCAGCCCCGCCTCCTCCGCCGGGGAGCCGGGGATCGGGCTGTTGATCTTGGGATAGTTGCGCTCTATGTCCTGGGCCACATAGGCCCCGATCCCGTAATAAGCGCCTGTAGTCTGCTCCATAAAGGTGTTAAAGTCGTCAGCGTTAAAATAGCTGGTGTAGGGATCGCCCACCGCGTCCATCAGTCCCTGATATACCCCGTTCTCCAGAGCTTGCCGGTCAATATCATCCTTATAATAGTATTGATCGATCATGTATTTCAATATGTCGACCTTCTCCGATACCGCCTGGCCCAGCGTAGCGTTCTGCCCGGCGTTGTCCGCATTGACCTGCTGGCTGTTCCGGGAGCCATCCTCCACTTTCTTCTGAATCTGATACCCAAGATATCCCACGCACACCACCAGCAGCGCAGTGACAATGCCCACTGCCATTCCCGCTATAAAATGCCCTTTTCCGCTGGTCTGCCGTCTGTTCTGCTGCTCATATATCTCCATGCCGACTCCTATCCGCCCGCCCTTGGCGGGCATATCTGTCACAAACCGCTCTTCCGTCTTTTCCCGTTAAGGAGAAATGTAATTCCAGGGGGAGACATACTCCCCGTTAAGCCGCACGCTGAAGTGCAGATGCGGTCCAGTGGAGCGCCCGGTGGAACCCACCGCCGCAATGGTATTGCCTCTGGCCACCACATCGTCTTTTTTTACATACAATTTTGAAGCATGCATATAGATCGTATACAATCCGCCCCCATGGTCTATCATCACATAGTTGCCCATGGTGGAGCTGTAATCCGCCGCGACTACGATCCCGTCATAGGCTGCATAGATAGCGGTTCCTTTTGGCGAGGCCAGATCCACGCCGTTATGGAACTGCGGTACATGAAGGGTGGGATGCGTGCGCATGCCGTATTCGTCCGAAATCCTGGTGTAGGAGGCCAGAGGAAACTTAAATGTGCCGCCGTCGTAGGTCAGCACCTTACCGCTGCTGGCAAGTATCCTCTTTTTCTCATCCTCCACCGCTTTTTCCAGCGCGGATATCAGTTCTTCCTGGGCCTTGATATCCGCCTCGTATTCATCGATAGACTGCTCGCCGGTGCTGATCCTCTGTTCATAGGCGTCCAGCTCCCGGGCTTTCTGATCCATCAATTCTTCCAGAGCCGCCTGCTCGATCTCCACGCCCGCCTTGGCCTCATCTAAAAATGCCTTATCCTGCTCCAGCTGGGCCTTGCACAGTTCCACATACTCCCGGGTCTGTATAAAGGACTCCAGCATCTGGTTATCGTAATCAGCCACCTGTTCCATGTAATAACTGCGATTCAGGAAATCCGCAAAGCTGGTAGATCCCAAAAGCATCTCCAGAAAATAATTCTCGCCTCTCTCATAACTGAATTTTATGCGGTTGGACATTGTTTCATACTGATTGGCTTCCACTTCCATAGCATGCTCCAGCTGTCTGCCCGCCTCCTCGATATCCGTCTCCTTATCGGCGATCTGTATCTTGAGCTCCGCGATCTTCTGCTCGATCTGGGCCATGTTCTCGTCCAACTTGGCCACATAGCTCTTCAGATCCTTTTTCTCCTGCTCCAGCTGCTGAACCAGTTTTTTGATATCGGAGAGACCGTTTTTCAGCTGGTCTCTCTCATTCTGCGCATTGTCGATCTGATCCTCCATCTCCCGGATGGAGTCCGATGTGATATTGGACAGATTGGTGGCATATACCCGGGGTTCCCCCGCGCCGCACAACAGCACTGTCGCCAATACCAGACATCCCGTAATCTTCCATTTTCTCATGATTGCCTCTGTATACATATCGCGTTTTTTCCGCGTCATAACGTCAATGGGTACTTAATCTTCGTATCTCGTTTACCGCCGTTTGCCTGGCTTTTTCCGCCTTACACATGTAAGTGTTTGCGCACGGTGGAAAAGCTGCCGATAAAGCCGATGCCTACGCCCACGCCCAGGCACACCGGCGTCAAGAAACCGAAAATGGTCTCTGAGGGCAGAAACTGCAGCAAATTGGCCAGCATGGAGAATTTTTCCGCGGTATAGGTCAGCACGCTGTCATAGGCATAGTGGATTCCCCACAGGGGGATCGCCGCACCGATCAGACCGATCAGAATTCCTTCCAGTACAAAGGGGGCGCGCACGAAAAAGTCCGTAGCGCCGATATACTTCATAATGTTGATCTCCTCCTTGCGCACCGAGATACCGATGGTCACGGTATTGCTGATCAGGAACACGGACACTGCCAGCAGCACCGCGATAATACCCAGCGACACATATCCGATCAGCAGATTCACACCGCCCAGCGTGTTGGCCGTCAGAGCGGAATACCTCACCAGCCGCACCCCCTCGATGGAATACAGATAAGTCACCAGGGCGTCCTGAAGGGACACATCGCTCAAGTATACCACATAATTCATATCTTTATACAGCGGATTAGTGGGATATCCCGCAATAAACTCATCCACTCTGTCGCCGAAATATATCTTCTGGTAATCTGCCCATGCCTCCTCCGCGGAAATATAAACCACCTCCGACACCTCGGCGCGGCTGCTGATCATACGGCCGATCTCCTCTATCCGGTTATCGGTGATACCCTCCTCAAAAAATACGGTTACGCACACATTCTCCTCCATGCTCCTGACCATATTCTGAAAATTCGACACGATGGCGTAAAGTACGCCAAACAAAAACAGACACGCGGAGATGGTGGCAATGGATGCCAGAGAATACCACTTATTGCGGAACAGATTGCGGAATCCCTGTTGTATGGTATAAAAAAATGTACTAATCTTCATCGTCTATATATGCCCCTTCCTCTTCGTCGCTGATGATCACGCCCTTTTTCATAGTAACCACGCGTTTCTGCATAGCATTGACGATCTCACGGTTATGGGTAACTACCACCACTGTGGTTCCGGCCTCATTGATCTCCTCCAGCAATTTCATGATATCCCAGGAGTTCTTGGGGTCCAGATTGCCGGTAGGCTCATCCGCCAGCAGAATGGAAGGATTGTTTATCAGCGCCCTGGCCAGAGCCACTCTCTGCTGCTCGCCTCCGGAGAGCTGCTTGGTCTTGGCCTTGTATTTACCGGCCAGGCCCACGGTGGCCAGAATGGCAGGCACATTGCGCCTGATCTCCCGCCCCGGCACCTCCACGATGCGCTGGGCAAAGGCTACATTCTCGTATACATTTCTGTCGTTCAACAGACGGAAATCCTGAAACACCACGCCCAGATTGCGGCGCAGTCTGGGAATCTCCCGGCTGCGAAGCTTAGCCATGTCCTTGCCCATCACATAGACCTGGCCCGAGCTGGAAACCAGCTCCCGCAGGAGCAGCTTGATCAGCGTAGACTTGCCGGAACCGCTGTCTCCCACGATGAACACAAACTCACCCCTGCGTATTTTAAGAGATATCCCGTTCAGCGCCGGAGAACCGGTGGAGTAGGATTTGCTCACATTGTCCAGGCATATTACACCGTTCTCCTCGATGAATTTCGCCTGCTGCTTTTTTTTCAGATCTTTTTTTCTCATGCGTTCCTCATTTCGTTATTTCAGCTCCGCTTTTCCCCTCCCGGCGCACATTTCCTGTGATCCGTTCCGGGCCGCCTTCCCGTCCCGACACGGACCGGCGCACTGCACGGGGATATATTGTTTACGGGATATGCTGTTTATTTAAAATTCAAAATTCTCCATGTACTTCATATACTTTACCACCATCAGCGCGATCTTGAAAGTGATAGCGTCCTCAAATACCCGCAGGTCCAGCCCGGTACTCTTTTGCAGCTTATCCAAACGGTACACCAGCGTATTGCGGTGAATGAACAGCTGCCTGGAAGTCTCGGACACATTCAGGCTGTTCTCAAAGAATTTATGTATCGTCGTCAGAGTCTCCTCATCGAACTCATCCGGACTCTTACCGCCAAATATCTCCCTGATGAACATTTTGCACAGCGGGATCGGCAGTTGATAGATCAGCCTTCCGATCCCCAGAGCGCTGTAGGCGATTACATCCCTCTCGTCAAAAAATATCCTGCCCACATCCAGGGCCATCTTGGCCTCCTTGTAGGAACGGCTGACCTCTTTGATCTCTTTGATCACGGTGCCGTATGCGATATGTACCCCTTTCAGACCTTCCTTCTGCAAGGCAGCGCAAAGTCCCCTGGCCGCCTTGTCGATCTCCTTGCCGTTGTCGGACTCCGACAGGTCTTTTACCACGATGACATTGTTCTCATCCACCGCGGTGACAAAATCCTTACCGTTGCTGCCAAAATATGCCCTGACCAGCTCCAGCGCATTGTTGTCCTTGCCGTTCTCTGACTCAACGATCATCACCACCCGGCTCACATCCATCTGAATATGCAGTTTCTTGGCGCGGCTGTAGATATCCACCAGCAGCAGATTGTCAAGCAGCAGGTTCTTGATAAAATTGTCCTTATCAAAACGCTCTTTATAGGCTACCATCAAATTCTGTATCTGGAAAGCGCTCATCTTTCCGATCGTATACACATCCTCGCCGCCGGCGATAACCAGCACATACTCCAGTTGCTGCTCATCGTAAACCTTGAAAAACTGATATCCCTGAATCTCCTGGGAATCTGCCGGAGATTTGGCAAACTCCGCCGCCGCCTTACCGATGCCGGACATGTCGGAGGTATACGCCACCGGCTTGCCGTCAGCATCCATCACGCAGATATCGACCCTTGCAATTCCTTTCAACCCGTCTATGGTACTCTGCAAGATCTGATTTGATATCATATTTTCTACTCCTTTTCCTGTGTGAGTGTCTTCCCATCATAAGCATATGGGCATTAGTAAAAATGCTGAAAATTCCATTTAATACAAATGTACAAAAAAATCACAGAAAAAGCAATAGCTTTTTGTGAAAAATTAATGGAGAATTAGTCACAAAAAAGGTGGCAGGCTCTTTTTCTCATGCCCCACCACCCCTATAGTCGGTAAAAATAACCAATTCGTTACAGGCGAATATCCACATTGCCGCCCACAGCCGGATTCACACTGAGCTCCATAGCTGCCGCGTCCATCATCTGCACCATTTCGGCCCCCATATCCTTGCCCAGATCAATGGCCTTACTCAACATCTTGATCCCCACCTGAGATTTCACATCCATCATCGCCATATCCATTGACAGTCCCGCAATATCCATACTTACCTCTTTCCCGCGTGCGCCGGCTCCGCCTGCGCCGCCGCTTTGATCCGTATATGTTTATCTTAACACATCAGCCGCATTTTGCCAAGTGGTAAATTATAAAACAAGCTGCAGTACGATCACCGCCGCGCATATCAGAATACCCAAAGCCAGCGGAACGCTCATAAGCCTGTCCCCCTTTATTTTCCGGCTGCGCCACAGTTCCCGCAGATCCTCCCTGTGCCCCTCGCGCCCGGCGATCCATGCCAGCACACAACCCGCCAACGGTGTGCTGCAGGTGGCTATCACCGCGTAAACGCTGATGACCAGCAGCAATTCCTCTCCGCCAAGGCTACTCTCCGCCGCCTCCATCATCTGCTCCATGGCTCCTGTATCCATGCCGTCCATGGCGAACATCAGCAAAACGGACAGACCGTTGACGCACATATGGCAGATAAATGCCGGAAGCATACTACCGGTGGCTTCCACCAGCAGAGCCAGCGCGATACCTATGACGAACGCGTAACAGGCCTGATTCAGATTCATATGCATCATGCCGAACAACAGGCTGCTCAGCAGCAGCGCTTTCAATCGGTTTCCCTGCTGGCGGTAACTGCGGTAGAGCACCCCTCTGAAAGCCAGTTCCTCCGAAAACGGGCCGTAGACCGCTATGCCCAAAAACATCCCCCACAGGGGCAGCTGCGCGATCTGGGGACCGAGCCCCGCAACTGTGTTGTCCGTAACCAGCATGGAGAGCGCATTCACCAACGTGATCAGCGGCTCCAGCAGCAGAGTAAACAGAACCGTCATCAACACGGTGGAAACATGAACCCTTTTCAGCCCGCAAAAGGCAACCGGGCGTGATTCGCCTGCCGCCAGGAACAAAACTGCCGGCAGCCAGATCGTGATCTCGGACACCACAATATTTACCGCCATATTCTCCACGATCTCGTATATCGCCGGAACAAACGACACCAGGAGACTCAGGCCGGCATGAGACGCAACAATGAACAGAAACATCCAATTCGCTTTTTTTGTATTCATACCCTTCGTATCACCTTCTCTGTGATCTGTATCTTTCCCGCTTTCAGCAGACTGCCCACCGCGCGTTTAAACTCGTTCTTGCTCATGCCGGTCTCACGCAGGATAATGGCCGGAGACACCTTATCGTTAAAGGGCAGCACCCCGTCGTAGCTGTCTATGATCCCCAGCAGCCGTTCCGCGTCCTCGTGGATCTGCAGATATGCTTTCTCCCGGATGCTCAGCACCAGCCTGCCGTCGGGCTGCACTTTCGTCACTCTGGCCCGCAGATCTTCGCCCAGTTCCACATTGCCGTAGAGCTCCTTTTTAGGCAGCAGCGCGGAATATATATTGTCCACCGCCACAAAGACGCCGTACTCGTCGCTGGAGGCATAGGCCCGCCCCACCACCTGATCGCCCGCGTGATAGGGGCTGTCCGATCGCAGATTGTGATACACGTTCATTGTGGCGCACAAGCGCTGGCTCTTGTCGATATATAGAGACACCAGAACCTCCTCCCCCTCTTTCACCCGTTTTACCTGTTGGCGAAATGGCAGCAGCAGATCTTTCTCCAGTCCCCAGTCCAGAAAAGCTCCCACCTTGCCGGTCTGCGCCACTGTCAGCAGCGCCACCTCTCCCATCATCAGTTTCGGCGTATTGGTGGTGGCGATCATTCTGTCCTTGGAATCCTTGTATAAAAATACTTCCAGCTGTTCTCCCACCTGCGCTCCGGGCGGCACCTGTTTTAGCGGCAGCAGCACACGGTCCTCCGTGTCATTGTGGCGCTGTGCCAGATACACGCCGAACTCCACCTTTTTCACAATATATAAAGTCTGCTTTTCTCCTAATCTCATCTTTTCCTCGTTTCCGTCTGCATTACTCTGTGTCCGCAGCGGGCCGTAATCCCGCCCTCCCGGCCTTATCCGGCAAATTCCACCACCGCGTAGGGCTTTCCCTCGGGGCTTTGCAGGGATACGATACAGCGTTCCGCGTCCCGCACCACATACGGGATCAGCTCATCCCCCAGATGCGCCTGCATTTTATACTCCGCCCTGATCTGCCCAATGACAAAATCCGGCGGCAGGCTGTCCATTGCCATGTCCACAAACTGCACATTGTTCACATGATTGTTGGTATCCAAGTGGTGTTTTTTCACCAAAACCGGCTCCTCCCGGACCCCTCCCCCCGGCACCGCGATCTTTCTGTCCGCGTATTCCATGGGCAAACGCTGATCCAACACATACACCTGTTTCATCTTGTCCGTGGGATATGCCATGGTCTGTTCCTTCAGATTCAGCAGAGTCCACAGCGAATTGGCCTGGGCAAGAATCTCCCCCTCTTTGGTCCTCATAAAAAAGTTGCGGAATCCGAAACATCCCTTAAACCCATAGGGAAAAGTACCTATCTCCACTTCCTCACACAGTTTGGGATAACGGCTCACCACGATCTGCCAGGACGAGAGCACCCACACCAGATTGTTGTCTTTCAAATAGTCGCCGCCCACGCCCAAGGCCTCTGACTGAAAGGTGGAACCGTCCTGAAAATAATTCATCAAAGCTGCCAGAGTCAGTCTGGCCTGGCTGTCACACTCGCTGTACCGTATCCGGCTGTCAAAAGTATACATAAAACTCCTCCCATGGATATCCCGGATTTTCCGGTCATACCGCGCAAACAAAAACCGCGGGATTCACATATTGATTATTGCACACCCGGACAGGCTTGTCAAATATATGTCCCGAGGGCACATTGCCCGGATAAAAAAACACCCGGCAGCACAGACCGCCGAGTGTTCCATATAGCAGCGCTACAAGGATTCGAACCTTGAAATGACGGAGTCAGAGTCCGTTGCCTTACCGTTTGGCGATAGCGCTATTTCTTGACTACTTGATGAATTATACACGAAGTATTTCCATTTTGCAATAGGAAAATGCAAAAAATTTAAAATTTTGGTAAAAGGATTAAAAACAGCTGCTCAGGCATACCTGGCAGCTGTTCCATGATCCACTGTACTTCGCCCTTTAGGGCTGCATTTTATACAAAGTCAGCGTAGCGGGCACTTCCCTGTACATTGTATGTTCCGTCAGATGTATAGCCGTTGGCGGCGTTGGCCTGAGTAGTCATATAGAAATCTACCAGCGACGCGTTGGTGGCAATGGAGGAACCAAAGTCCTTGAAGAACTTCTGTACCTGTGACATATCCGAATTCTTAAAGGTGTCCTCATCAATACTCATTTTGCCCTTGCGGTCCACGCTGATCCCGAACTTCTTGAGCGCGTCCTCATTGTTCGCCGTCTTCTCCCTGATGTAGGACAGATTGGCCACTACGCCGGAGTTGGAACTGGACCCGGCAGTGTCAAACATCCGATTATAGCTGTTCACAAAGCTCTTTGCCGTGGCAAAAATCTTGTCAACATCATATTTCTCCTCGCCGTCCTTATCCAATATCTTTTTAAACAGCGCCTCGGACGCGAGAGCTTTGCTGTCCGCCTTGAGAGAGGCTGCACCGGAAAGGGCTGTGCTGCTGTCAGAATCCGTCTTGTCGGTAGAAGTACCTGTAGTGGCCGAGGTGCCTGCAAACCGAAGACGGGAGGCAACCACGGAGCCGTAGCTCATGATATTCTTGGAAGAAAACAGTTCCTGCGCCTTGGAAACGCCGTCGGCTGTCTTCACCATGGATTCGTCAAAAGTAAGGGTCCCGTTGGAATTGACCTTGACGCCGATCTCCGCAAGTTTATCCGCGTTGGCGGCGGTACTGCTCATCACGTTTGCCACATATGCCGTTTTATGGGTCAGCGTGGAGCCTTTGGCCGCATTTACAACATCATTGTAATCCGCCACATATGCTTTCAAAGCGGTTGTCACTTTGTCTACCGCGCTCTTACCGTTTGCCGTATCCGTGAAAGTCTTGTCGTTCTGCAGCGCGGAAACGGAAGACTTCAGATTAGAAAGTCCCGATGTCAGTTTGGTGTTCGCCTCCTGCACTTCCTTGGAAACCTTCGGATTCCTCTTCTCCTCCAGGAGCTTGTCGATTATGTTGTTCGAGCCGGTCTTTTGACCGCCCGCGCTGCCTGAGGCCTGCTCCGATCTGTAATAGGCCTTCATCAGCTTACCGTAACTGCCGTTCTTGATGGACGCATAGTCCATGAGGAAGTTGCTGCTTCCCACACCTGCGGCACCGCTCCCCAGACTGGAGAACATGAATGAATAGTCGCTCTTTGCGTTAATGTTAATACCCATAATTTTTACCTCCGTGTATACCCTGTACCACGTCCTGTGATACCGCCGGGTATTCTTTCCTGCGCATCCTTGCTGTTACCGGTTCCTTTTATATATCTGCCGTTTACTGTATTTTACCATATTATCGGCAGGAATGCACTACATACTTATATACATTTTATAGTCTTTTTGTGCTTTACACCTCAAAAATCAGCTCTCCGTAGGAGGGCACGGGCCACACTTTTTTATCCACCAGCATTTCCAGGGCGTCCACCGGGAGCCGCAGAGCGTCCATAGCCCTCTTTACCGTATCCATATAGAAAAATGCCTGGGCTTTGGCGTCCGGCATGGCCACGGCCTGCGCGGTAACCCTTTCCAGCTCCTTCAGCGCCTTTCTGGCAGCTGCCAGCCCTTGGCTCACTTCGCTTAAAAGCTCCGTCTGCACGCTGCTGTCAGCCCCCGCCTCCCTCACCGCGATCACGGTGTCCGCAAGGGTTTTGGTATAGCCCACCACAGCGGGGATATACCGCTTGTTGGCCATATTGATCATGGTCAGCGCCTCGATATTGACGGTCTTGGCGTAGGTCTCGTACAGGATCTCCTCCCGGGACTCCAGTTCCACTCTGGTGAAGATCCCAAACTTTTCAAACAGCCGGATTGCCTTATCGGTGGTGAGCGTGCCGGCCGCCTCCACCATGGTCCTGATGTTGGGCAGCCCCCGGCGCTCCGCCTCCTTTACCCACTCCTCCGAATAGCCGTCGCCGTTAAAAATGATACGCTGATGTCTGCTCATATATTCCTTGATCAGATCGTGTACCGCCAGCTCAAACGCCTTGCCGGCCGCCATCTCCGCCTCCAGAGTATCCGCCGCCTCGCAGAAAGCCTCCGCCACGATGGCGTTCAGCGTGGTGTTGGGGCTGGCGATGGAGTCCGCGGAGCCTACGGTGCGGAACTCAAACTTGTTGCCGGTAAAGGCAAAGGGCGACGTTCTGTTGCGGTCCGTGGCGTCCTTTTCAAAGTCAGGCAGAGTGGACACACCGGTCTCCAGCTTGCCTCCCTCGATCAGATGGGCCGCCTCCCCGGTCTCCACCAGCTGTTTTACCACATCGTCCAGCTGCTCTCCCAAAAACATGGAGATGATGGCGGGAGGGGCCTCGTTGGCACCCAGTCTGTGATCGTTGCCCACATCGGAGGCGCTTTGGCGCAGCAGATCCGCATGGGTGTCCACCGCCTTCATGATACAGGCCAGCACCAGCAGGAACTGAATGTTGGCGTTGGGCGTATCGCCGGGGTCCAGCAGATTCACTCCGTTGTCCGTGCACAGGGACCAGTTGTCATGCTTGCCGGAACCGTTTACTCCCGCAAACGGTTTCTCGTGCAGCAGGCAGGTCAGCCCGTGGCGGCCCGCCACTTTTTTCATGGTCTCCATGACCAGCTGATTGTGATCCACCGCGATATTGGCGGTCTCGTATATGGGGGCCAGCTCGTGCTGGGCGGGAGCCGCCTCATTGTGCTGGGTCTTGGCGGTGACGCCCAGTTTCCACAGCTCGATATTCAGATCTTTCATATAAGCGCCAATGCGCTCCCGGATGGTTCCGAAGTAGTGATCCTCCAGCTCCTGTCCTTTGGGGGCGGGGGCACCGAACAGCGTGCGGCCCGCAAAGATCAGGTCCTCCCGTTTCAGATACTTCTCCCTGTCCACCAAAAAATACTCCTGCTCCGCGCCTACGCTGGGCACCACCTTGGTGGCCTTGTTATCGCCAAAGAGCCGCACGATGCGCAGGGCCTGCTGGCTGATGGCCTCCATGGAGCGCAGCAGAGGAGTCTTTTTGTCCAAAGCCTCCCCGGTGTAGGAACAGAACGCCGTGGGGATGCACAGGATCACACCGGTGGCGTCCTCCTTCAGAAAAGCGGGGGAAGTCATATCCCAGGCCGTATAGCCTCTGGCCTCAAAGGTGGCCCGCAGGCCCCCGGAGGGAAAAGAGGAGGCGTCCGGCTCGCCCTTGATCAGTTCCTTGCCGGAAAATTCCAGCAGCATACGGCCCTCGCCGTCAGGGTGGGACACGAACGCGTCATGTTTTTCCGCCGTGATGCCGGTCAGCGGCTGAAACCAGTGGGTATAATGGGTGGCACCGTTCTCCACGGCCCAGTCTTTCATGGCTTTGGCCACCACGTCCGCCGTTGCCAGGGGCAGTTCTCCGCCCTGCTCCGTCACACGCCTCACCTCGGCAAATACCTGTTTGGGCAGCCTTTCCTTCATTTTGCCCACGGTAAACACCCTGCTGCCAAAAAGTTCCTCCACATTTATCATATCGCTCATACAGCCATACTCCTTTTTCATCACGCGTCTTTTTTATGTATATTCAGTATGTATATGGGAATATTTCCGCGCCATTCTTAACCTAAGATACCTTTTTTCCCATAAAAAAGCAATACCTAATTTACGGATTCCGCAGTCGTGTTGCGAACCCGCAGCAGGTCGTAAGGCTCCGGGACCTGAGACAGCCGCAGCCAGATCAGCTCTCTGGCGTGGGGACAGCTGTCCACAGGCTGCATTTCCTCATTGTACATGGCCTCCACCGTCACCTCCACATTGTCGCCGAAGGGTTTCATGATCTCGATCCGGTCGCCCACGCGGAACTTGTTGCGCTGCTCTATGCGGGCCAGGTCCCTCCCGGGCATGATCTCCCGGACCCATCCCAGATATATATATTCGTTCACATAGGTACTGTTGTCGTAGATCTGGTTATTTTCATCCGGCTTGCCAAAATAAAAGCCGGTGGAGAATTGCCGGTACGTGCATTTGGCGATCTCCGCCCGGTACCAGTCCATATTCCGCCTGTATTTATCTTCGCTTTCAAAAAAGTCGTCTATGGCCCTGCGGTAGGTTCTGGCCACCGCCGCCACATACAGAGCCGTCTTCATGCGCCCTTCAATCTTGAAACTGTCTATCCCCGCCGCTGCCAGCTGGGGAATATACTCTATCATACATAAATCCCGGGAGTTAAAGATAAAGGTTCCCCGTTCATTCTCATATACCGGCAGATATTCCCCCGGTCTGGTCTCCTCCGCCACCGCGTATTTCCAGCGGCAGGGATGGGTACAGGCTCCCTTGTTGGCGTCCCTTCCGGTAAAATAATTGCTGAGCAGGCAGCGGCCGGAGTAGGAGACGCACATGGCCCCATGAATAAAACTCTCTATCTCCATCTGTGGAGGGATGTGCCGCCGTATCTCGCCGATCTCCGCCAGGGACAGCTCCCGGGCGCTCACCACTCTCTTCGCCCCCAACTGCCACCAGAACAGGTAGGTCTGATAGTTGGTGTTGTTGGCCTGGGTGGAAATATGTATTTCCGCCTGGGGCCAGACCTCCCGGGCAATCAAAAACAGCCCGGGATCTGCGATGATCAGGGCATCCGCCCGCTGGGGTTTCATATCCCGCAATTCCTCAAAATACTGTTTCGCCCCCTCCAGGTCGCCGTTATGAGCCAGAATGTTGGCAGTCACATATACTTTCACTCCATGCTCATGGGCAAAGGCGATTCCCTCGGCCATCTCCTCCATAGAGAAATTCCTGGCCTTGGCCCGCAGGCCATATGCCTCTCCGCCGATGTAGACCGCATCCGCCCCAAATATCACCGCCGTACGCAATACCTCCAAACTGGAGGCAGGGACCAGCAGTTCCGGTTTTTTACGTTCCATATTTCCTCTCTCCCACATACCGCCGGCCTTGCCTGCGGCATTGCTCCAATCAGTGTTTGAAATGTCACCCGGGGGCACTCCTGCTCATTCTCACGGCCCTTTCTCTTCACATATGCGCTCAGGCTCCCGTTTTACGCTCAGCGTCACCCCGTCTCCCAGCGGCAGTATGCAGGTCTCCAGCAGGGGGTGATGTGTCAGCTCATAGAGATATTCCCGCATTCTGGCATGTATGGTCCGGTTGCGGCGGGTCACCGCAAACCGGGACTCTACCACGTCCCCGTCCTGCAATACATTGTCCGACACCAGCAGGCCGCCCCGGGGCAGCAGACGCAGTACATCCGGCAGGAAATGGATATACTGCCCTTTGGCGGCATCCATGAAGATCAGCTGATATTCTCCGTCAAGCCCCTTTAATATATCCGCCGCGTCACCCTCCAGCAGCGTGATATCCCGCTCCCGGCCGGCTCTGGCAAAGTTCTCCCTTGCCTGCGGAATCCTTTTCTCATATTTTTCAATGGTGGTAACATGGCAGCCCTCCGGCCCGTACTCACTCATAAGCAGCGCCGAAAAGCCCACGGCCGTGCCCACCTCCAATATCCGCGTGGGACGGCAAAGGGCCAGCAGAAACTTTAACAGGCTCTGGGTCTCCCTGCGAATAACGGGCACCTCCGCCTCCAGCGCCTCCCGCTCCAAACTGTCCAAAAAAGGCGTGTTGCCTTTATCAAACGAATTAATAAAGGCAACCATTCTCTCATCCACTATCATATACTTACCCTGTTCCCGCATAGCGGTAGCCGCATTTACACTCCATCAGGTTCTGCCGTATCTCCGGACCCGCCCTCGTCGGGGTCGGTGATATCTGAGGGCAATGCGTCGTCCCCCACAGGTTCGGACTCTTCCACTACCGGCTCCTTGGTCATCGCCTCCATCATCTCTTCCACCGTCATGGCGGTACTCAGTTCAAAATCTCCGGTTTTCAGTTCTTTCCTGAATTCCGACAAATAGTACTGTACCACAAACAGCCTGTCGTCCCGGATCAGCCCTTTGCTCAGAAAAAGCTTTCCCATCTCTCCCGCCGACATATCTTCCGTGATGGTCACGCTGACCACCCGCCCTTCTCCCGCCGAAATGGGAGGTTCCTCAAAGACCCTGTATCCGTAGTCATAGGCCCTGAGCGCTCCGCGGTATATCAGCATAATGATCAATATCGCCACAGCTACTTTCAATATAGTGCCGCATACCGCAGCTATCAGACTTTTTATACTCATGCCTGTATCACCTCTATGGTTACTCGAAATTCAACGCTTCCGTAATGTTAAAATTGATCTGCTGGATCGTACGGCAAAGCGCCAGCTCCGCCGCAAGAAAATCCGATACCAGCGGATTCTCGCGAAAATCCGAGTATTCCCGCTCAAACTGCTCGATCCTCTCAAACGCCATATCCCCTGTACTCTGCATCAGATAGTTTTTCTTGCGGAACTCATCCACCTGCTCTTTAAGACCAGGCTGCCGCTTTACCGCCGCCAGAGCCGTCAGATAATTTCTGTACACTTCCGTTCCTTTGATCTCGGCAACCAGTGACTCCACAGCCCGGTCCAGATGTTCTTCCAGTCTCATGCTTACCTCGTTTCCCGCTTATGCTCTAAATCAACGCTTACTCTGTCCGCCGTATGATTTCCGTTATACTTCCATAATGATGGGCAGGATCATGGGGCGACGTTTGGTCTTTCTCCAGACATATTCTCCCAGCACATCCTTTGTGGTGCTCTTTAGCTTGCCCCAGTCGGTGATCCCCCGGTCAAGGCATCCGCAGATGGCGCTGTCCACCACCTGATGAGCCTCCTCCATCAGCTCGTCCGACTCTCTCACATAGACAAATCCTCTGGATACGATATCCGGCCCTGCCATCAGTTGACCGCTGTACTTGTCCAGGCTCATGACCACGATCAGTATTCCGTCCTCCGCCAGATGCTGTCTGTCCCGGAGTACCACATTTCCCACATCGCCCACGCCCAGGCCGTCCACTAAAATACTGCCCACGGGAACATGGCCGGTGATACTGGCCCTGTTTTCATCCAGCTCCAGCACATCCCCGGAGGACAGGATAAAGATATGATCCTTGTCAATACCCAGGTTTTCCGCAATCTTGGCCTGTGCTTTCAGATGTTTATACTCGCCGTGCGCCGGTATGGCATACTTGGGATGTACCAGCGTATAGATCAGCTTGATCTCCTCCTGGCAGGCATGTCCCGACACATGGGTGTCCTGAAAGATCACATCCGCGCCCTTGCGCAGCAGTTCATTGATGATCTTGGTCACTGCCTTCTCGTTGCCCGGTATGGGGCTGGACGAAAAGATAACCGTGTCCCCATGTCCTATGGTGATCTTTTTATGCATATTGCTGGCCATACGGCTCAGCGCCGCCATGCTCTCTCCCTGGCTCCCGGTGGTGATGATCACCTGCTGCTCGTCAGGGTAATTTTTCAGCTGGTCTATCTCGATCAGCGTATTCTCCGGGATGTTGATACAGCCCAGATTGATGGCGGTCTCAATGACGTTCACCATGCTGCGGCCTTCCACCACTACCTTGCGGCCAAACTTATAGGCAGAGTTGATGATCTGCTGCACGCGGTCCACATTGGAGGCGAAAGTCGCCACAAAAATACGGGTGTGCTTGTGTTCTTCAAACAGAGTGTCAAAGGTCCTGCCCACGGTCCTCTCGGAGGGGGTAAAGCCCGGGCGCTCCGCATTGGTGGAATCGCACATCAGCGCCAGCACACCCTTTTTGCCGATCTCCGCAAAGCGGGGCAGGTCGATGGCATCGCCGAACACAGGGGTGTAATCCACTTTAAAGTCACCGGTATGCACCACTGTTCCCGCCGGGGAGTAGATGGCCAGAGCCGCCGCGTCCACAATACTGTGATTTGTCTTGATATACTCCACCCTGAATTGTCCCAGATTGATGGACTGGCCAAACTTCACGACCTTGCGCTTGGTGCCTTTCATCAAGTTATGTTCTTTCAGCTTGTTCTCGATAATGCCCATGGTGAGCCTGGTGGCATATACCGGCACGTTGATCTCCTTGAGCACATAGGGCAGCGCGCCGATATGGTCCTCATGTCCGTGGGTGATCACAAAGCCCTTGACCTTATCCGCATTGTCCTTGAGGTAGGTGATGTCCGGGATCACCAGGTCTATTCCCAGCATATCGTCCGCCGGAAACGCCAGCCCACAGTCCACCACAATAATACTGTCCTCATACTCAAAGGCAGTAATGTTCATTCCAATCTGCTCCAGACCTCCCAAAGGGATGATCTTCAGTCTGGACGCATTTTCACACTTATTCTCTTTTTTCCTATTCAATGATATTCCTCCAAATCCAAATATGGCATAGTGCCATCACGAAAAGCTCCGGCCTGACCGGAGCGGGTTAAAAACCCTAAACAAATTCTACGTCTTCCAGCATGTTTGCGAACACATCCGCGACTGCCCGCAACTCCTCATCGTCCGATACGATGGCAAACACGCTCTCCTCTTCCCCGTCCTGTGACATATCCTTAAGGATCAGGGCCTCTCCGTCGCCCTCCTCAAAGTCCGTCACCAGAATATAGTTGTAGCCGCCGATCCTGGTCTGTTCCAGCACAAAAAAATCTACGGGCGCCTCTCCGTCGGGATTAAAGGTGATCTTTTCCAACTTACTCAATTTTTTGCCTCCATAATAATGTTCCGCAGAGTTCCGCACATTTTACTCTTCCGCCGACATCCTCATCCGGTCCAGATATCCCTGCAATATCAGGCTCGCGGCTATCATGTCCACATAGTCCCTGCGATGCTCTCTGCGGATACCTGCCTCCATCATAGCTCTGTCTGCAGCCACCGTCGTCAGTCTTTCGTCCCACATCGTCACAGGCAGGCCTGTCCTGCGCTCCAGCCCCGCCTTAAACTCTCTGGTCAGCTCCGCCCGCTCTCCCTCTGTGGCATTCATGTTTTTGGGCAGCCCCAGCACGATCTGCTCCACATGATATTCCACGATCAATTCCTCGATCCTGGCATAAGTCTGACGCAGCTTGTTCTCCTCTTTGCGCCGGATGATCTCCAATCCCTGCGCGGTGATCCCCAACGGATCGCTGACAGCTACCCCCACTGTCTTTGACCCGAAATCAAGTCCCATAATACGCATAAAATCCCCGTTCCTGCCACCGGCTGTTCCCATGATATTGCGCCGGTCTGTCTGCCTCCGTCTGCCGTCGCTTACGCATGCCACTGATTATGACGGATATACTCGGTGAGCAGCTCTTCCACGATCTCGTCGCGCTCCACTTTCATGATCAGGCTGCGCGCGCTCTTGTGGCTGGTTATATATGTGGGGTCCCCGCTCATGATATAACCCACGATCTGATTCACCGGATCGTAACCCTTTTCCGTCAGAGCTTCATATACGGTGGAAAGGATCACTTTTACACCGGTTTCTGGTTCTGTCTGTACTTTGAAGTATTGTGTATTCCCTAAATCCTGCATATGTCCTCCACGAATGTATTCTGCTATTTTTTTATCATACTCTATTTGTCTGAAAATTTCAAGTCAAAGCTGTAATACGTCCGCCAGTAATACTTCATCATTGAGAAATCCCGTGATCCGTACCCGCCGCATACTCCCCTGCAGCGGCGTCTCACCGGGCAGCGCCACCCGGATATAGTCTCTGGTGTAGCCTACCTGGCAGAGCCCCGCCTCCGTCTCTCTGGCCTCCTCAAACAACACTTCAACATCCCGTCCTATGTATTTACCGCGAAAAGCCCTGGACTGTATTTTCTCCAGCTGCTGCAGCACCGCGCTTCGCCGGGACTTTACCGCGTCCGTCAGCTGCCCCGGCATCCGGTCCGCCACGGTACCCCTGCGGCGGGAGTACTTAAATATATGCATCTCATAAAATTCCACCTGCTCCACAAATCGCCGGCATATCTCAAAGTCCTCTTCCGTCTCGCCCGGAAAACCCACGATCACATCGGTGGTGATGGCAGGGCGGTCAAAGGCGTCTCGCAGCAGCTGTACGCTGTATAAGTATTCCCCGGTGGTATACCGCCTATTCATCCTTTTTAAAGTGGCGTCACAGCCGCTTTGCAGAGACAGATGGAAATGCGGACACAGCTTGTCACAGGCCGCCAGGCGGGATACGAAATCCACCGTCACGACCCTTGGTTCCAGAGAGCCCAGCCTTATCCGTTCAAGACCCTCCAGGCTCTGCAACTCCTCCACCAGCTGCGCCAGACGGCACTGTCCCTGTCTTCTGTCCCCTCCGGTCCTTTGAATCTCTTCCCCATCCGGGTGTCCTGCATTTTGAAACTCTCCCGCGTCCATGTTCCCTGTGCTTTGAATCTCTCCCGGGTCCATGTCTCCTGTGTTTTGAATCTCTCCCGGGGCCATGTCTCCTGTGTTTTGAATCTCTCCCGGGTCCATGTTCCCTGTGTTTTGAATCTCTTCCGGGTCCATGTCCCCAGGATTTTGAGCCTCCTCCCAGTCCATACCGTAGGAGCTGATATGTATTCCCGTGAGTACCACCTCCCGGTATCCCGCCCCCACCAGGCCCCGTACCTCCCGCAAAATATCTTCTCTGCGGCGGCTGCGCACCCGGCCCCTGGCATAGGGGATAATACAGTAGCTGCAAAACTGATTGCAGCCGTCCTGGATCTTCACATAGGCTCTGGTATGCTCCGCGGTCTCTTTAAGCTGCATTTCCTCATATTCACGGGTATGGGCGATGTCGATGATCGTACTGCCTCCCAGAGTCTTATCCGCCCGCGTCTCAGTTTTTACTTTCAGATATTCCTCTATAATACGGACAATATCCTTTTTCCGGTTGTTGCCCACTGCCAGATCGATCCCCTCATCCTCCAGGGCTTCCTCCCGCCCCACCTGAACATAACAGCCCATGGCAACCACCAGTGCCTGTGGATTCAGCGCCCTGGCCCGGTGTATCATCTGTCTGCTCTTACGATCCGCAATATTCGTCACCGTGCAGGTATTTATGACATAGATATCGGCTTTTTCCTCAAAAGGCACAACCTTATAGCCCTTTTCCTTCATTATTTGCTGCACATAATCCATCTCATAAGAATTAACCTTGCAGCCCAGATTATGAAACGCTATTTTTTCCATGGTATTCCCCGCTTTTTTTGTATCGTTTTCTCCTTGACTTTTGTTTACTCTGCCTTTAAGATGGAAACATAAGGAACCACAAACAGTAAGGAGGCATAACTATGAAAACTGTACATATTTCTTTAAATTCCATCGACAAGGTAAAATCTTTTGTAAACGACATCACGAAGTTTGACTATGACTTCGATCTGGTGTCCGGCAGATATGTGATCGATGCCAAATCCATCATGGGTATCTTCAGCCTGGACCTGTCCAAGCCCATCGAGTTGAACATCCATGCCGAGGATAATGTTGACGACGTACTGGCCGCTTTGGCGCCTTATACGCTGTGATTTTTGTTCGCGTTGACATGATCCGCAGGGAACAACTCTTCTAAGCGTTTTACCTCTCTGTGAGAGGTGCCCATCCTGGTCCGAACAGGATGGGCATATTTTTTCTCTCTTTTTGCTCTACCCTATTCCGACACAATGATCAGCTCATCCGTCTCCAGCGCAGCCTGCATCAGCTCGTCCAGCTTTTCCGCTATATGTTTTTCATGCTTGCGGATAATATTCACATTGGGTTTCGTCACCGGGTGCTTTGCCACGAAGATCGTGCAGCAGTCCTCAAAGGGCTGTATGGAAGTCTCGTAAGTGTCGATCTTCTTGGCCACCTCCACGATCTCCTCCTTGTCAAAACCGATCAGCGGACGGTATACCGGCAGCTCGCACACTTCGTTGGTGGCGATCAGAGAACTCATGGTCTGGGAGGCTACCTGCCCGATACTCTCCCCGGTGATCAGCCCCAGGCACTGTGTATCTCTGGCGATGGCCTCCGCGATCCGCATCATATAGCGGCGCATGATGATCGTCAGCTCCTCGTGGGGCGCATTCTCATAAATATACATCTGAAGATCCGTGAAATTGATCACGTGCAGATAGATCGGCCCCGTGTAACGGGAGACCAGCCTGGCCAGATCCACCACCTTCTGCTTGGCCCTGTCGCTGGTGTAAGGCGGCGCATGGAAATAGACGGCATCAATCTTGACCCCTCTCTTGGCGATCATATACCCGGCCACCGGAGAGTCTATTCCGCCGGAGAGCAGCAGCATCGCTTTTCCTCCGGTGCCCACAGGCATACCCCCGGGGCCGGGAATCATCTCCGAATATACATATATCTTTTCCCGCACTTCGATATTCAGCAGCACATCGGGATGATGCACGTCCACATGCATCTGAGGGTAAGCGTGTAAGATCGCCTCTCCCATGTCACGGTTGATCTCCATGGAATCCTTTAAGTAGTTTTTGCGGCTGCGCCGGGCATTGACCTTAAAGGTTCTGCTCTTGTCGGGATACATCTCACCCAGATAGGCCACTACCTCCTCGCAGAGTTTCTCCCAGCCCTGGTCCTCCACATAGATCACCGGGCATATGCCCCAGATGCCGAACACTCTCCTGAGACGTTCCACGGTCTCGTCATAATCAAAATCTCCCTGGGCCTCCACAAAAATGCGTCCCATGGTCTTGCGTATGGAAAACTCACCCTCACATTTTTTCAAGGCATGTTTGATCTGCGCGATCAATGCGTCCTCAAACAGATACCGGTTCTTTCCCTTGATGCCGATCTCGGCATACTTGATCAAAAATGCTGTAAACATAAATCTCCTCGTTTCCGCGCTCTGAATCGGTTCCTGCGGGCCGCAAGGCCCGCAGTCCCCTCCCTTACCGGCGCGTGTATTTTCGCAACATAGGAATCATATCATACATTGTATGCAATGTATAGTCAATTTCTTCCCTGGTGGTATAGACGGAAAAACTGAATCGTATGGTGCTGTCCCACAGCTCTCTGGGCAGTTTCATGGCTTTCAGCGTGGCGGACGTCTGCGGCTTATTGGAGGCGCAGGCACTTCCGGCAGAGACATAGATCCCCTTCTCCTCCAATGCGTGCAGCATCACCTCGCTGCGGACTCCGGCAAAGGATACGCTGACCACATGGGGCGCCGTGGCCCGGCATCCCTCCGACGGAATCCCGTTGATACGTACACCTTCCACCTTGCCGATCTGTTCCGCAAAATATTCCTTCAACTCATACAGCCGCCGCGTATCCTCATCCAGATGGGCGTATACCAGCTCTGCCGCCTTGGCCATACCCGCGATACCGGGCACGTTCTCCGTGCCGGAACGCATATTTTTCTGCTGGCCGCCGCCGTGTACGATGGGCTGGAACTTTACCCCTTCCCGCATATAGAGGAATCCCACGCCCTTGGGGCCGTGGATCTTATGGCTGCTGGCCGACAGCAGATCGATCTGCATCCGCCGGGGCAGTATCCTGAATTTGCCAAACCCCTGCACCGCGTCCACATGGAAAAGGATCGCGGGGTTTCTGCGCTTGATCAGCGCTCCCGCCTCCTGGATAGGCTGCAGCGCTCCCACCTCATTGTTGGTGTGCATGACAGATACCAGAATCGTTTCGGGCCGTATGGCCGCCTCCAGATCCTGCAGGGATATCCGCCCCCAGGCATCCACCGGCAGATAAGTGACCTGAAATCCCTGACTCTCCAGATATTGCATGGGCTGCAGCACCGCAGGATGTTCCACCTGGGTGGTTATCAGGTGATTGCCCTGTCTGCGGGCGGCCATGGCGCAGCCGATCAGGGCCATATTGTTTGCTTCCGTGCCTCCTGAGGTAAATAATATCTCCTTTGTCTGCACTTTCATGATACCCGCTAAAGTCTCTTTCGCATAGCGCAGATACTGCTCCGCCTCCACGCCCTTGCGATGCAGGCTGGAAGGATTGCCGTAATCCTCGCACATGATTTTCGTGACCAGTTCCGCCACCTGGGGGAGCACCCTCGTGGTTGCGGAATTATCTAAATATACTTCCATTTATTTCTCCCCTCTCCGTCCCGTAAAGAGACGTACTCACAAACTGCTGGTTTCTATAAACTATCATATGCACCAAAAGTTTGGGCTGCGCCTGCCTCTTTACCGCTCCAGCCGGTAGACCAGCCAGGAGAGCACGGTCATACCCGCCGTCTCCGTGCGTAGAATCCTCCGGCCCAAGGTGACGGGAATCGCTCCGGCCGCCCTGGCAGTCTCTATCTCTTCCTCTTCAAACCCGCCCTCGGGCCCGATAAATACAGCGATATCCTGCCCCGGCTCCAAACCGTTTATCAGCTCCCGGGTTCTGTCCATATTATCCGCCAGTTCGTACGGGATCAATTTGACAGGAATGTCCCCTGCATACGTCAGCGCCTGTCTCCAGCTCATGACGGGACACACCTGGGGAATCACCCCCCGCTTGCTCTGTTTTGCCGCCGCCTGGGCGATGGCCTGCCAGCGGTCCACTTTTGCCGCCGCCTTTTTTTCATCCAGACGTACCACCGACCTGCGGGCCGACACGGGTATCACCTGATAAGCTCCCAGCTCCACCGCCTTTTGCACGATCAATTCCATCTTATCCGCCTTGGGCAGCCCCTGGAACAGATAGATCCGGGAGGGCAGTTCCACGCCGTCCTCCTTGATAAAACGCAGTTCGCAGCGCACCGTTTCCTCTGAAAGCTCCGCTATGGCACACCGATACTCCCTGCCGTCCACGCCGCTTCGGACAGACAGCTCTTCCCCCACTTTCATGCGCAGCACATTTTTGATATGGTTTACGTCCACGCCCCGGATCAGAATCTCCCTGCCCTGAATCTGCCCCGGTTCCACAAAAAACTGATACATTTTTTTCTCCCCGCCCGCAGGCTCTGTGTCACTGCTGCGGCTGTTTTTGAGCGGTGACGGAGACCCATTCTCCCTGATATGTCACCTCCAGCACTTTCATGCCCGCCGCCTCCACCGCGTCCCGCACGGTCTGTTCCTTGTCGTCGATGATGCCGGAGGTGATATAGATGCCGCCGGGTTTTAAATGTTTCACGATCACAGGAGTCAGCGGCACCAGCACGTCCGCCAGAATATTGGCCGTCACGATATCGTAGCTCTCATAGCCGATGCGCTGACCCAGCGCCGGGTCGGTGATGATATTGCCGATCAGCAGTTCAAAGTCCGCCGGGTCTATCCCGTTGGCCCGGCAGTTGTCCGCCACCGCGTCCACGGCGCAGATATCCAGATCCGTGCCCAGGGCGTGCCGTGCCCCGAACATCAGGGACAGGATCGCCAGGATGCCGCTGCCGGTTCCCACATCCAACAGCCGGGTTCCCTCTTTCACATGCTTGCGCAGCTGCCGGATGCACAGCTGGGTGGTCTCGTGCATACCGGTGCCGAAAGCAGTGCCCGGATCGATGTGCAGCACCAACCGGGAATCGTCCTGGGACTGTACGTCCTCCCAGGAGGGGATCACCAGGATGTCATCGATATAAAACTGATGAAAATACTGTTTCCAGTTATTGATCCAGTCGATGTCCTCCGTCTCGTCCACGGCAACGCTCCCCTCGCCGATCTCCATAAAGCAGCGTATCTCCTCCAGCTCCTGTGACACTTTTCCCAGAAGAGTCTCCACATCCGTGCGCTCCCCCTGCACCTCCAGAGAGCCGTCTTCTGTTTTTTCCACAAAAAAGCTCAGATAGGCGATGCCGTCGTCGTCCTGCATATCCGGCAGAATGTCCACAAACATCTGCTCCTTTTCAAACGCCGTCAGAGGTACCTTGTCCTCGATCTGCGCTCCCTCCAGACCGATGTCATACAGAGCGCTGATGATCATATCCTCCGCCTCCGTCACCGTCTTGATCCTAAACCTCACCCATTTCATATGAAATCCCGTCCTTTTCCCAGATACCGCCCGCCCTGCGGACGCCTTTTGAAGTTCATTGTACAATCTAATAAAAAACCTGTCAAATACTAATTCATATGGTTGCAATGCCCGCCGTTTTGTTGCATACTTAATATAATAGAAAATGTTATTGGATTAGGGGTGAACCGAAGACAGAAAGGAGCCGTCATGAAATTGAGCAACGAAGAACAGGAACAGGCATTCCGGGAATGGATGCGCAAGCAGTACAACGATGAGGGGATGCGCCGCTATACGGACAACGCCATTATCGCATACTCCCATGCGCTGCGCACAGGCTGCCGAACGCTGGAGCCCTATGTGGCGGGCAATCTCTTTTTCTATAAAAACGGATGTGAATTTGACGCGGTATACGAACAGCTGCGGGAAAAGGCGGAGTTTCGGCGGGCCAACGAGCTGTATGGCAACGGTACTCTGGCTGCAGGCATACAGCTCTATCAGGCTTTTCTGCACAATGGGGATGACGCTCCGGCGCCGGAAGTGTCCGCGCCCTTTTATCTGAAACAGGATATTGACAGCAACGGCTATGACGATGATCAGGGGCTGGATTTCCGCTATGAAGAAGTGCCTATGACACCTCTTCAGAAGATCTACTACGGCGCTCCCGGCACCGGAAAATCCTACCGTGTGAACAAGATGATCGAGAGGGAGTATCCGGTGCGGTCGGAGAGGGACTCCCACTGCAAGCGGCTGATCTTCCACCCCACCTACACTTACCAGGATTTTATCGGCAGCATAAAGCCTCTGATCACGCTGGACCGGCCTCTGGACTATATCTTTGCCGCCGGGCCGCTGACCGTTCTGTTGAAGGAGGCGTTTATGCATCCCACCGAAAAGTACTATCTGGTCATCGAGGAGATCAACCGGGGCAATGCCCCCGCCATCTTCGGAGACCTGTTTCAGCTGCTGGACCGGCAGAGCAGCGGTAAATCCGAGTACGCGGTGGCGAACAATGACATCACTGCCTTTTTTTCCCGGGACCCTGGGCTGAAAAAGCTGTTTATGGAGGGTAAGATCTGGTTCCCCGCCAATTTTAACATACTTGCCACGATGAATACTGCGGACGAGAATATCTTTGTGCTGGACAATGCTTTCAAACGCCGTTTCGCGCTGGAATATGTGCGCATCAGCTTTGAGAACCTTCCCCAGGAGTGGAGCCATCCCTATGACACCTTCGCGGGCAGAAAACCTCTGACCGCGATCTTCCAGGGAACGCCCCTGGAAGACTATGTGAGCCAGCTGTATTATGAGGGGCATCTGTCCCGGGACTGGCCCACCTTTGCACGCTTGGTCAACAAGATCATCGATATGGTCAACCGCCAGCAGCTGCAGGATGCCGGCAATCGCTCCGGCGAGGCCAGATACCGCCTGGCCCGTATCCCGGAGAACAAAAAGCTGGGGCCGTTTTTTGTGTCGGAAGCCGACCTTTGCCAAAGAGATACTTTTATCAACAAGGTTATCTTTTACCTGAAACAGGATGTGTTTCCCGATCATCCGCATTACTTAAATGAATCTTATGAAGAGTTGTACCTGATATATCAGGAGGACGAGGCGGATCTGTTTGAATTGTTGCGATGATACCTATTTAGTTTCATCCAGATACAGTTGAACCCTGTTGTCTATGACGTCAGCAACTTCCTGAGCCGTTTTCTCTCCAAAGAAGAAAGGCTGTGCTTCATCCCAGACGATGTCCCATATATCGTTCGTCCATTGATAATATACGGAATTCTCCAGCAGTGCCCAAAAGCTCCGTTCCTCCTCCTGCGTCATGAGTTCCGGTGCGTAAAAGACTCCTCCTATTTCATATCCTTCTGCATTGTCAAGGACTTTTACCTGAGCCTCTTTCCAAAAGTCCTCCAACAGTTTTTGTTTTACCGGAAAACCTCCTCCAATTCCGGACACCATCTTGCGCTGCACCTGATCCGATAACAGATAACACAGGAAATCTTTTGCCCCCTCTTTGTGAACGGATGCGGCATTTATATAAAAACTGTTGACGGATAATTGGCTTACCCCTCCCTGGGGGCTGGGATATCCCATATAGACCGGACTTCCTTCAAACAACTTTTCATAATAGCTGAATTCACTAAAGTTCCTTATCGTTCCCGATGTGCAAAACTGTTCGCCTGTCGCCAGTCGTTTCACATCGGATGTTTCCGGATTTGCATCCCAGTACCTCTTGGCAAACTCCAGCATCTGGATAAATTCTGGCTGATCAAAGTGGCTTATCCCCTGCTCTTCATCCACAAACAACTGGATGCCGCCCCGGCCTACGCCCAGAACATTCAGCACATACAGCCCGGATTGTTCTTTCCCCCAGCCATAAGGGGCACCGACAAACAGAGAGATTTCTTTCTCCTCCGCCGTTGCCATGCAATAGTCCTTTGTCCAATTTTGGATGTCCGTTGCCATCTGTGGAGAAGTGATCAGCGTTCCCACACTAAAAGTATAAGGGACGCCATATATTGTTTCCCCCAGCTGATTGGCCTCCGCCACATTCCTGACAAAATCGTCCTGCTCGGCAATAAAGTCTGTCACATCCAGCAATAACCCGTTCTCCGCATAGGGTTTCATATCAATCTCACAAAGCGCCGTATCGGCTAGCAGATCGGGGCCTCCGCCATTGGTGAGATCCAACTGTAGACGGGTACGCTGGTCGTCAAAGGTAGACTCTCTGTTAAATTCCACAGGCACGACCTCATAGCGGTCACTCTTATCATTGTAGTCCGCAATGATTTCCTGCATAAGAGTGCTGAAAACAGAGGCGCATATCTGAACTTCCTCTTTGCCGTTTTCATTGAGTACAGGCTGGGAGACTGTGCTCTCCCCGCCCTGGCCGCTCTGGCCGCACCCACAGAGCATACATAACACAAAGGCTACAGATAAGATTTTAATTCTGCGGTTTTTCATGTTCTTTCCTCCCGGATCATTATACCTGACCGCCGATTTATGCAGCGGCATGGACACTCTGTTCCACCCTCTCCGGCACAGCCGTGTCTTTCAAAAATATTATACTACCTGACACTGCATACCTCAATAGCAAGAACATTTATTCCTGTGATCGCCATACTGACGCCGCTTTTCACCGGGCATCTCTCAATGCAGAATCCGGAAACGGTTGTCCGGGAGGTGCAGTGGATATTATCAACGCGGATATTGACCGCGGAGGGTATGCCGCAGAGATTCGGTAGCCGGTATGCAAAAATTAACAGCGGCGCTGGCTTTCCTCCAACACCGCTATCATGATTTCTTTCCTGTTCATTTATTTCCAGAACTTTTTCTTTTTATCCTTTCCCTCTTTGGCGTTGCCATCTCCTGATTTGTCTTCTTTACCCAGCTTTTTAGCCGCATTCAGACTGTCGCCGCTCTCCGCGTCAAACTGGCGCAGCAACTCTTTTGCCTCATGGGAAAGTTTATCGGGTACTTCCACCACCAATGTGACATAATGGTCGCCCCGCACTTCTTTGTTGCGCAGCGTGGGTACGCCCTTGCCCTTGAGCCGCACTTTGGTGTCCGTCTGGGTGCCGGGTTTGACATCATAGATAACTTTGCCGTCCACAGTGTCAATGACAATCTCCCCCCCCAATGCAGCCACGGCAAAGGAGATGGGTACGGTGGAAAATATATTGTAATCCTGCCTCTGGAAGATAGGGTGACGCCCCACCACCACTTCCACCAGCACGTCTCCCCGAGCGCCGCCATTGGTTCCCGGCTCACCCAGGCCGGGCAGGCGCTTGCACTGTCCGTTGTCAATACCGGCGGGAATATCCACTGCATAGCGTTTCTTCATAGGCACATATCCGGTGCCCCGGCAATCCGTACATTTGTCCCTGATGATCTTGCCGGTTCCCTGACAGTCGGGGCAGGCCTGCACATTGCGCACAGTGCCGAAGAAAGACTGGGAGGTAAACACTACCTGGCCCTTGCCGCCGCACTTGGAGCAGGTTTCCGGACTGGTTCCGGGTTTTGCTCCGCTGCCGTTACAGGTCTTACAGGTCTCCTTTACCGTCAGCTCTATTTCCTTTTCACAGCCGAATACAGCCTCCTCAAAGGTGATCCGCAGGCTGGTGCGCAGATTGGCGCCCTTCATGGGTCCGTTACTTGCACTTCTGCTGCGGCCGCCAAAGAAATCACCGAATATATCGCCGAATATGTCACTGAAATCCGCGCCGCTGAAATCAAATCCGCCGGGACCGCCTGCTCCGCCTTCAAAGGCCGCATGGCCAAACTGGTCATACTGGCGTCTCTTGTCCGGATCGCTCAAAACAGCATATGCTTCCGATGCTTCCTTGAATTTCGCTTCCGCCTCCGCATTCCCCGGATTCACATCCGGATGATATTTCTTAGCCAGGGCGCGGTATGCTTTCTTGATCTCCGCGTCGTCCGCGTTCTTCCCTACGCCCAGGACCTCATAATAATCGCGTTTCTGTTCTGCCATAAGTACGACCTCCGTTATCCGTTACAACCTCACACGAAGAATGGCCCAATATGAGCCATTCTTCGGTGTAGAAAAATCTTTACGTCCAAACTTATACTTCTCTGAAATCTCCGTCGATCACATCATCTTCGGGAGCGGAAGACGCACCCGCCTCAGGACCTGCACCGCCGCTGAAACCACCCATGTCGGGACCGGCCTGACCGCCCTGTGCCTGCTGCATGTTCTCATACATCTTTGTAAACAGGGACTGAGCGCTGTTTGTCAATTTCTCTTTTGCAGCCTTTAACTCATCCAGATCGCTGTCGCTCATCTCCTGGTCCTTGGTTCTCTCCAGAATAGCCTTTACAGCCTCCAGATCGGCCTGTACCGCAGATTTTTCACTGTCACCGATCTTGTCGCCCACTTCCTCCAGAGCTTTCTCGGTCTGGAATACAAACGCGTCGGCATCGTTTCTGGCCTCCACGGCCTCCTTGCGTTTCTTGTCCTGAGCCTCGAACTCGGCCGCCTCTTTCACGGCTCTCTCGATCTCGTCATCGGACATGTTGGAACCTGCGGTGATGGTGATATGCTGCTCCTTGCCGGTTCCAAGATCCTTGGCGGACACATTTACAATACCGTTGGCATCGATATCAAAAGTAACTTCGATCTGAGGAATACCTCTTCTTGCAGGGGGTATTCCGTCCAGACGGAATTGTCCGAGAGATTTGTTATCCCTTGCAAACTGTCTCTCACCCTGTACCACATTGATGTCCACGGCGGTCTGATTGTCGGCTGCAGTGGAGAAGATCTGGCTCTTCTTGGTAGGGATGGTGGTATTTCTCTCGATCAGTCTGGTGGCTACGCCGCCCATGGTCTCGATGGACAGAGACAGGGGAGTAACATCCAGCAGCAGGATCTCACCTGCGCCGGCATCGCCCGCCAGCTTACCGCCCTGGATGGAGGCACCGATCGCTACACACTCATCCGGGTTCAGAGATTTGCTGGGTTCCTTGCCTGTCAGCTGTCTCACCTTATCCTGCACCGCAGGGATACGGGTGGAACCGCCTACCAGCAGCACCTGGCCCAGATCGGAATTGTTCAGTCCGGCGTCCTTCATGGCGTTCTGCACAGGGATAGCCGTTCTCTCTACCAGATCGTGAGTCAGCTCGTCAAACTTCGCCCTTGTCAGATTCATGTCAAAGTGCTTGGGGCCTTCCGCGGTGGCTGTGATGAAGGGCAGATTGATATTGGTGGTCATGGCGCTGGACAGCTCTTTCTTGGCCTTCTCCGCCGCCTCTTTCAGTCTCTGCATAGCCATCTTATCGCCGGAGAGATCCACTCCCTCAGTCTTCTTAAACTCATCGATCATCCACTGGGTGATCTTGTTGTCGAAGTCGTCACCGCCCAGGAAAGTATCGCCGTTTGTGGCCAGCACGGTGATAACGCCCTCGGCGATCTCGATAATGGATACATCGAAAGTACCGCCGCCCAGGTCGTATACCATGATATTCTGCTCTTTTTCATTGTCCAGACCGTATGCCAGAGCTGCCGCAGTGGGCTCGTTGATGATACGCTTTACATCCAGACCCGCGATCTTACCCGCATCCTTGGTCGCCTGACGCTGCGCATCGTTGAAATACGCGGGAACGGTGATCACGGCCTCGGTGACCTTCTCACCCAGATAGCTCTCCGCGTCCGCTTTCAGTTTCTGAAGGATCATTGCGGAAATCTGCTGGGGGGAGTACTTCTTGTCATCGATGGCGCGTTTCTGGTCCGTACCCATCTCTCTCTTGATGGAGGAAATGGTCTTCTCCGCGTTGGTCACTGCCTGACGCTTAGCGGGTTCACCGATCAGTCTCTCGCCTGTCTTGGTGAAAGCCACCACGGAGGGAGTTGTTCTCGCGCCCTCGGCGTTGGCGATAACGGTGGGCTTACCACCTTCCATCACAGCTACGCAGCTGTTGGTCGTTCCTAAGTCAATACCTATGATCTTGCTCATTTCTTTGTCCTCCTCGTTCTATGCTGAACTGATGTTTTAAAGTGCTTGCTTATCTATGAAACTACGGAAACCATGCTGTGTCTTACAACAGAGTCTCTGTAGGTATAGCCTTTTTGCAGTTCCTGCGCCACGGTGCCGGACTCCAGTTCCTCGTCTTCCACCTGCATCACGGCGTTGTGGAGATTGGGATCAAACTCACACCCCACCGCCTGGATGGGTTTCACGCCGATATTTTCCAGCTCCGTCATCATCTGTTTGTAGATCTTGTTCATTCCGTCCACAAAGGCATCGCCCTGCTGATCCTCGGGGACCGTTGCCAACCCCCGCTCAAAATTGTCGATCACCGGAAGTATCTTCTCTATGACGCTCTTGGCTCCGGTCTCAAACATGGCCTGCTTTTCTTTCTCGGTCCTGTTGCGGAAGTTCTCAAATTCTGCCAGCTGGCGTTTTACTCTGTCCTCCAGCTCCGCTATCTTCTCTTTTGCGGCATCGGCTTTCTTATCCTGTTTCGCCTGTTTCTTGGCAGCCCTTTTCTCCGCCCAGGTCTTGGGGTCCTCGCCCTCGGGAGTCTCCTCCCCCAGTTCCTCAGTGGCAGGATTCTCGTCCTGCTGCGGTGTTTCCTCCCCGGTCCTCTCGGCCCCGGATGCATCCGCCGCCTCTTCTGACTGCTCCGCCGTAACCTGTTCTTCCACGTTCTCTTCTTCTAATATCTCCTTCTCCTGATCTGCCATGTCCTCATCCCTTTCCTCTATTTTTAGTTCCGCAGCGGCCATACCCTCTATTTCTTATATAACTCATCCAGCCGCTGTTTCAGAGTCTGCAATGTTCCGATCACCTTGTCGTAGTCCATTCTCTTGGGGCCGATGATTCCGATCGTGCCCTTCATGCCCTCTTCCAGTTCGTAAGTGGCAGTCACTACGCTGCAGTCCTTCATGCCTCTGACGGGAGTCTCTTCGCCGATATATACCTGTATTCCCGTGTCGCTGCTGTCCGCCAATGTCTCCTGGACCAGCTCACTGAGAAGTTCCTTTTCCTCGAAAGTCGTGATCAACTGGCTGGCCTTGCGCTGGTCTGCCAGCTCCGGATACCGGAAGATATTGTTGGTGCCGCTGGTATATATCTCCAGATCCTCATCCGCCTTGATCGCCTCGGCCACCGCGTCGATAACCTCGCTGACTATGTCGCTGTGAATGCCTGCCTGCTGTTTCATGGCCGCGATCATTCCCAGATTGATCTCCTCCATACACAGGCCGTTCAAATGGGTGTTCAGCAGGATATTCAGTTTCAGCAATGTCTCGTCATCCAGTTCCTGGGCCACCTGCAGGATGTTATTCTTGATCACATTGCCCTCCGCCACGATCACCGCCAGGATCTGGTTGTAATCCACCCGGGACAGCTGAATGAACTTAACCTTGCTGCCGTGGGTCTGGGGGGCGCTGATCATCGTGGCGTACTGGGTATTCTGTGCCAGCACTCTGGCCACCTGTTTCAGCAGCGTCTCCATGCGGTCCTGCCTCTCAAGCAGCATCTCCTTCATCTCGACGACTTCCCGCTCCTTCTGCTCCATCATACAGTCCACATAGAAACGGTATCCCTGGTCAGAGGGAATGCGGCCCGCGGAGGTGTGGGGCTGAACAATATAGCCAAGCTCCTCCAGATCGGCCATCTCATTGCGAATGGTTGCGGAACTTAGATTCAGATCCGTATACTTGCTGATGGTCCTGCTGCCCACCGGCTCGCCTGTCTCCAGATAGTTACGGATGATGGCCTGCAATATTTTTGTCTTTCTCTCATCCAACTGCATTCCCATCCTCCTGCCTCACTGTGTTTCCGTTCGTTGTTAGCACTCAATCGCATGGAGTGCTAACACTTACTAGAATTAAAATATCACTTACCCCACATATTGTCAACTGCTTTCCCTAAAATTATTTCTAAAATAATTCTAAACGGAGCATAAAGTAAAAAAAGAACACAGCCGGGACGCAAGAGATGTCTCCGTCTGTGTTCTTTTTACTTAATGATCCGCTTTGCTTACAGATAAAAGCTACCGGCAAACTCCTTGTTCATAACGTAGTAAGCCACATTTTCCTCCGGCTTTACATACAGCTCGATGCTGTTTAAGTCGGACACTTTCTGGTTCAGATCATATTTCCATACGTCCTTGGCAATCTGTACCAGCTCATCCTGCGTGTAAGACTTGCCGCCAAACTGTACCGTGATCTCGGATTTTAACTCCTTTTTTTCAGCAGCCTTCTTTGCCGCGGGTTTCTTGTCGGAAGCCTTGACCACAAGCTTTTTGGCAACGGTCTTCTTGGCGGTAGATTTCTTCTCCGCCTTGGGCTCCTCAACCTTTACGTCCTCGGTCTTTGCCTCCTCGGCCTTGGGCTCCTCAACTTTGGCAGCCGCCTCAGTGGCGGGCGCTTTCTTGACGGTAGCCTTGACAGTGGGCTTAACCTCTTCCTTATTAACAGTTACGTTTTTCTTAGCAGGTGCCATAATGTTTATCTCCCTTCATTTACCTTCCTACATCCATATTCCGCTCTCTGTTCGTTCCGGGGGCAGTGATATGCGTCAAATTTCCTATTGCAATCCCTGTTATGCTACAGTTTAGCCCTTTTTATCATATCTGTCAACTTTTTGTTAAAAATTTGCCATATTGCCTGCAAAGGCTTTATTAAAAGTGATTATCTTAGGCATAATCACTGTAGAATAAAGCCAAAAGCCACCAGCACAACAATTCCCAGTAAAATACGATACCAGCCGAACACCTTAAAATCATGCCTCTTAATATAGTTTAACAGGAAACGCAGTACAAACACGGACACCACAAAGGCCACCGCGCATCCCGTCAGCAGAGCTCCCAGCTCCAACGCCGTAAAGTGAAAGCCAAACTTCACCAGTTTCAGCAGGCTGGCACCGAACATCACCGGAACTGCCAGGAAAAAAGTGTATTCCGCCGCCACGGTGCGGGACACTCCTATGAGCAGCGCGCCCACGATCGTGGCACCGGAGCGGGAGGTTCCGGGGAACACCGCCGCCAGCACTTGAAACACCCCGATGAGCAGAGCCGTCTGATAGGTGATCTCGGCCAGGGTATTGATCTTGGGTTTTCTGCCCTTGTTCCAGTTCTCAATAATGATAAAGGCGATACCAAAGATGATCAGCGCCAGCGCCACCACCTCGTAGCGGTAAAAAAGCGCGTTCAGAACATCGTCAAACAGCACGCCGATGATCGCGGCGGGCACACAGGACACCAGTATCTTAAACCACATGGTCATAATGTCCATGCGCAGCCAGGGGATCTTGCTTGGATTGCCGGCCTGGGCTCCGGCCGTAAACGCAAAGGGCCAGAGCTTGTTCCAGAACAGCACCACCACGGCCAGGATGGCTCCCAATTGGATCACCACATCAAACATATCAAAAAAGTTCTCGCTCATACCTTTAAAAGGGAGCAGTTCTTCCAGCAGGATCAGATGTCCGGTGCTGCTCACAGGCAGCCATTCGGTGATGCCCTCCACGATGCCGTAAAAGATCGCTTTTAATATTTCTAACATTTTATGATTCCTTTCTGTTTATTCGATAGTCAGGCAATTGCGAAACCCCGTTTCAAGGTACAGGGGGAGCTCCGGCAAGTCAGGAGAAGGAGGGGTATTCTGTCTCCACAAATCTGCGCAGAGCCTCCAGGGAGCGCTGTACTTTTTCCGTGTCAATGCAGTAGGCCATGCGGAAATGACCGGGGACGCCAAAGGAGTCGGAGGGCACCAGGATCAGGTCGTACTTTAAGGCTTTTTGGCAGAAGACTTTGGCGTCCTCCTCCAGAGCCTTGGGAAAAATGTAAAAAGTCCCGCCCGGTTTTACTACGGTGAAACCCAGCTCCATAAGCGTGCGGTAGATCAGTTCCATGTTGGTCTCATAGACGGACAGGTCCGCCGTCCGGTTCAGAACCCGCGCAACCGCAAGCTGTATAATAGAGGGCGGGCAGTTGTGTCCGATTCCCCGGGAGATCTGGCCGCACATGTTTACCAGAGTCTCCGCCTCCCGGCAGGCCGGATTCACCGCTACATAGCCGATGCGCTCTCCGGGCAGGGACAGAGATTTGGAGAAGGAGTAACACATAATAGTGTTACTATAGTATGCGGAAACACAGGGATTTACAACCCCTTCAAACACGATTTCACGGTATGGCTCGTCGGAAATGATAAAAATATCATGTCCGTATTCCTCGGATTTACGCTGCAGCGTATCCGCCAATTTCTGAATCGTCTCAGGCGAGTATACAATGCCGGAGGGATTGTTGGGGGTATTGATCAGAACCGCCATGGTCTTATCCGTGAGCATCTCCTCAAAAGCCCGGAAATTAATCTGAAAATCTTCCACTTGGGCGGGCACTACCTTCAGCACGGCCCCTGTCAGATCGATATAGGGGTGATACTCGGGAAAAAAGGGAGCAAATGTCAATATTTCGTCTCCCGGCTGCGTCACGCAGCGCACCGCATGGGCGATGGCCCCCGCCGCGCCGCTGGTCATGAAGATATGTTTCCCCTCATAAGGGACTCCGAAACGCTTGGACAGGGACGCCGCCACTGCCTCCCTGACGGAGGTAATGCCCAGGCTGGGGCTGTAACCGTGCAGCTCCATGGGATCTTTTGTCTCCAGAAGACGGATCATCTCCTCCGTAAACTCTCTTGGCGTAGGCACGGAAGGGTTGCCCAGGCTGTAATCAAACACATTGTCATACCCGATCTCGGCTCCTCTGGCTGTGGCAAATTCCGACAGCTGCCGTATCACTGATTTTCCCGATAACATATCTTTATATTTCTGCACAATCATGTCCATATCCTCTTTTCTTATTATAAGTTCCGCTGCGGCCCTCCTGATACCAACACACGCAGAGTAATTTCCGGACGCCCGCGTCCGCAAATTCTCTGGGCATCCTCCGGGCCTTGCTGTTTTGATCTAAGTTCCGCTGCGGCCCTCCTGATACCAACACACGCAGAGTAATTTCCGGACGCCCGCGTCCGCAAATTCTCTGGGCATCCTCCGGGCCTTGCTGTTTTGATCTAAGTTCCGCTGCGGCCCTATGCCTCCTCGTCCTCCGCCCAGGCCAGGGCGCACCGGACCGCCCGTTTCCACCCCCTCTTCAGATGCCGGCGGCGCTCCTCCTCCATTCGGGGAGCAAACTCTCTGTCCAGCTGCCAGTTATCTCTGATCTGAGCCAGATCACGCCAGTAGCCCACAGCCAGTCCCGCCAGGTAGGCGGCACCTAAGGCTGTAGTCTCTATGCATCGGGGACGCTGAACATGGGCGTTTATGATGTCTGCCTGAAACTGCATCAAAAAATCATTGGCGCTGGCACCGCCATCCACTTTCAGGCCCTTTAGCGGCTCGCCCAGATCCTGCTCCATCGCCGTAAGCACGTCCATGGTCTGATAGGCAATGGATTCCAGCGTGGCCCGGATGAAATGTTCCTGGCTGCAGCCTCTGGTGATACCCACCACTGTCCCTCTGGCAAACTGATTCCAGTAGGGAGCACCCATACCCGCAAAGGCCGGAACCACATAGACTCCCGCCGTGTCCTCCACCTTGTCGGCGCTCTCCTGAGTGGCCGCGGCCGTTCGCACCAGCCTCATACCGTCCCGCAGCCACTGCACTGCCGCCCCGGCCACAAACACACTGCCCTCCAGCGCGTATTCCACCCGGTGGCCGCATCCCGCCGCCAGTGTGGTCAGCAGGCCCGCCTTGGAGTTAACTGCCTGACTGCCTGTATGCATCAACATAAAACAGCCTGTCCCGTAGGTATTCTTGACTTCTCCCGGCGCGAAACACCCCTGTCCGAACAGCGCCGCCTGCTGGTCCCCCGCAGCCCCGGCAATGGGTATCTCTCCCCCAAGCAGCGAGCCTGCCGTATGGCCGAACACATGACTGGAAGGGTACACTTTGGGCAGCATGCAGGCGGGTATTCCCAGCCGCTTAAGTATCCGTTCATCCCAGCACAGCTTATGAATGTCAAAGAGCATGGTCCGGGAGGCGTTGGTATAATCCGTGGCATGTACCCGGCCTTTTGTGAGATTCCAGATCAGCCAGGTATCCACTGTCCCGAAGAGGATCTCGCCACGCTGCGCCCTCTCCCGCGCTCCCGGAACATGCTCCAATATCCAGGCAATCTTGGTGGCGCTGAAATAGGCGTCCGGCACCAGCCCTGTCCGCTCCCGGATCAGGCCGTCAAAGCCCTCCGCTTTCAGCTCTTCGATCCTGTCCGAAGTTCTGCGGCACTGCCAGACGATGGCATTGTACACCGGCTCCCCGGTGACCCTGTCCCAGCATATGGTGGTCTCCCGCTGGTTGGTGATGCCGATGCCGGCGATCTGCTCCGCTCCCGCCCCCACCATAGCCATGGCCTCCGTGGCCACCGCAAGCTGTGAAGACCATATCTCTCTGGGATTGTGCTCCACCCAGCCGGGCCGGGGATAGATCTGGGTAAATTCTTTCTGCGCCATGGAACAGATATTTCCCGCTTTGTCAAACAAAATACAGCGGGAGCTGGTGGTCCCCTGATCCAGCGCCATAATAAATTGTTTCATACTGATCCACATTTTACCGCCGCGCGGCAATACAAAACCGGATGAAAGGGCTGAATTGCCTTGCTTATAGTTTCCTTTCTCAATAAAATATATTTATAGAATATATCGGTTCAAAATTTTACATACTCACCGCCCGACACCTCCACGATATGGCTGTCATCCACAGTCAGCCACGCGCCTTGAGCCGACGGATTATATACGGCGGTATTGTCTGCGGAAAACTGTAAGTTGCGCAGCACCTGCATGTAATCAATGATCTCGATATTGGTGGCATACCAGATTTCTTCCCTGCCCCCGACGATGCGGCAGAACTCCTCTATCCGGTCCCAATTGTCATCCGCGTCAAACTCGTAGCTGTGCCCCCACACGTACATGAGTTTCAGATACTGTTTTTTAGGGAAATCCGCAAACCACCGCGCCATCTCCAGCAGCCGGGGATGGTTGTGGTGACAGGTAGGATGCCATTCCATGGGGTCCGCAGGCAGTTCAAATCCCTCCGTGGGCTCCACCACACGGGCATAGGCGATCCCCAGCTTTTGAAACAAGTCCTTGATCTCTTCATTATAAGAGCCGTTGGGATAGGCATGTCCCCGCACCAATCCCCCTGTGATACGCTCCAACCCTTCCCGGTCCTCCAGAATTTCCTTTGCCGCCTGGGTCAGCGGGCATCTGGCAATGGTGGGGTGGGTCATTGTGTGAGTGGCGATCTCATGCCCCTGATATAGCCGGGGGATCTGCTCCGGTTTCAGCCGGACATCCATGTCCATCAAACCGTAGTTTAAGTTAAACGTTCCTTTTATCCCATACCGGTTAAAAATCTCCAGCAGTTTTTCATCCGCCAGCTTGCCGTCGTCGTAACTCATAGTCAGTGCCTTGGCTCTGCCGCCGGGAAACGCGTGATATATTTTCATATTCTGTTCCAGCCTCTTTCCTGCCTGTATCAGCTTTTTTTATTTTATGAAAGTATAACATATCCCTGGATTTAAAAGCAAATCAAATTCTCCTCTCCAAAAGCGCATACTCATACTCAAAATCTATCAGTTGCCCCACACGGGTCTTTGACAGTTTCTTCACAAATCCATTTCGCTGAACTCCAGTATAT
>ERZ777305.733-NODE-733-length-50117-cov-9.991011_pt1 | contig 50117 bp, 40 predicted proteins | sample MGYA00374965_ERZ777305 | MGnify/ENA primary metagenome ERZ777305 (study PRJEB29328, sample SAMD00013331) | mouse gut metagenome | study: EMG produced TPA metagenomics assembly of the Metagenome analysis of fecal microbiota from mouse which was promoted...
ACAGCACAGCACAGCACAGCACAGCACAGCACAGCACAGCACAGCACAGCACAGCTAACGGCTTTTATAGAAATTACTTTCAAAAGACATAAAGAGAAAGTATTATCGGATTTTGGATAATACTTTCTCTTTATGTCTTTTTTTAAAGTAAAATCATATGTCTTATCGGAAGCTAGTTTATGGAAATGTGGGATAACAGGTCATATATCCGAATATACAGGTCATCTGTCAAAAATTTTGCTACAATTCCCGTGAAGGTGAAACACAGTCAGGGAAGAACCTGACGCAAGGAAAAATTAGTAGAAATAAACAAGGAAAGTTAAGAGGACGCCGAGATGGATGAAAAGTGGGAATCATCCGAATTACCAGCAGATAAAAAGAAGGATGCAGCCAGATTTAATAAGAAGAAGTGTGGAATGATTGCGGCTGTTATCGTAGTTATCATAACACTGTTGGTGGGAAGCAGTCTCGGCAATTCTTCTGCAGGACGTCTGAGGGAGCAGTTGGAACTGGGCCAGAAATATCTGGAAGAGATGAAGTATGAGGAAGCGGTAGTGGCTTTCAACAATGCGATAGAGATCGATCCGATGAATGCGGACGCATATCTGGGATTGGCGGAAGTCTATATACGCACAGGAGATTTTGACACAGCGTATGAGTATGCGGCCAAAGGATATGAGCTGACCGGAGATGAGCGCCTGAAAGAAAAGATGGATATGATTGAGAGCGGGAACATTACGGCTTCTAATGGGTGGCTCATGAAAGAAAGTTTTTACTTTGAGGGGGAATTAAAGAGTTATGTAACACATACTTATGACTTACAGGGAAGAGAAAAAACCACTGCATTATATGATGGAGCAGGTCATCTGATTGATCAGGGAGACTGTAAGTACGATGAACAGGGGCGGGTTTTAATAGATTATTCGTTGGGGTGGACAGGGTGGTACGAAAGCTATCTAAGCAAATTAGAGCGTGAGTATGACATGGAAGGTAATCTCTCTAGCTGCAAAGGGTATGATAGTTCCGGTAAGCTGATGAGTGAGGAGGAATATGATGGAACAGGCAGGCATCTTGCCAAACAGTACGATGATTCTGGTAATTTGACGGCTTATCAGGAGTACGAAAATAATGCGGAAGGTAAGGTAGTTAGTTGTAAATGGTATGATGGTTCCGGTAATTTGGTGAGCTACTATGAGAATGAATGGGATGCGGAAGGTAAGGAAATTAGTTGTAAATGGTATGATGGTTCCGGTAATTTGACAAGTTACAGTGAGAATGAATATGATGCGGCAGGCAGGCGGAGCGGTTATAAGACATATGATGGATTCGGCAATTTGCAAAGTTACCATGAGGATGAATATGATGCAGAGGGCAGACATATCGGTGAAAAAGACTATGACAGTTCCGGTAATTTAACCCAAGAGAGAAAGACAGAGTAAAGCAGCATTAATTAACACCCAATCCGCACGAGGCACAACCATGAAAACATTGCAAAAAGGTACTTTATTAGAAAATACATATGAGATTCTGGAAGAGATTGGTTCCGGCGGCGGGGGTGTTGTATATAAGGCGCGCCACCTCAGACTACAGACCGATGTGGTGGTCAAGAAGATTCGGGATGAAGTTTTGGGAAAAGTGAAATCCCGCCAGGAAGCGGATATTCTGAAGAACCTGAAACATCCATATCTGCCAAGAGTCTATGACTTTATTGAAACAGAAGACGGCGTGTATACGGTGATGGACTTCATTCATGGGACAACCGTAGGCGAAGCGGTCAAAGAGCATGGAAAGTATACGGAAAAGCAGGTCAGAAAATGGGCAGGGCAGCTTGGGGAGGCGTTAGACTACCTGCACAGCCGCAAGCCTGCCATCATTCACAGTGATATCAAGCCTGCTAATATCATGCTGACACCGGAAGGCAATATCTGCCTGATTGATTTTAATATCGCACTTGCCATGGGCGGAACCATGGAGTCGGCTGTAGGAATCAGCGCCGGATTTTCCCCGCCGGAGCAGTACCGCGATCCGGCCTTATATGAGCGGATTACACACAATTATACACAGCCAAGATCGGTCCCGGCAGATATACAGGAGGATAAAACCGAGGTTCTGGCAGAAGCCGGCAGGAGTCAGGCAGAAGTGTCTGTATGTGCTAGGGAAGACCGGACGGAGATTCTTGCGCAGGCGGATGAGGATAAGACAGAGATTTTGACCGCGGGGAAACCCGCAGGCAGTTCCACGAAGTATACGTCAAAATATTTACAATATATCGGCAGAGGGATTGATGCGCGTTCGGATATATACAGCCTTGGCGTTGTCCTTTGCTATATGCTGACAGGCATAGAACCTTCTGCGGATTTTGAGAAGCGGATTCCGCTGTCTGCAACGAATGCATCCGTGAGTGAGGGATTTTCCCTGATCCTGGATAAAATGACAGAGCCTGCGCCGGGGGACAGATACCGGAACGGCACAGAATTTCTGAAAGCCGTCAGGAACTGTTATAAACTGGATCGCCGCTATGTTTCGATGCACAGGAAGCAGACTGGGATGCAGCTTGCATCGCTTGCCTGCCTGGTCATAGGCATTCTGACTGTATGCGGCGGCCTGTATCAGATACGTCTGGAAAAGAACGAAGCTTATTACGGCTTTTTGCAGCAGGCGGCGGAGGCCGTGAATCGGTATGAATATGAAGAGGCGAAGGTGTACTTAGAGGAAGCGAAAGGAATTTCCAGGAGGCGGATAGACGCGTATGTGGAAGAAGTGTATCTGTTGTATCTGAGCGGAGATTATGATGCCTGCGTTTCACTTGGGGAAACTTATATTAACACCTTACCCTTTCAGATAGAAGCAGAAGCAGATAAGGAACAGCTTGGCAATCTTTATTATATAGTAGGAAATGCTTATTACGAGAAGCAGGAATATGCAAATGCCGCGACCCTTTTGGAACAGGCCCTTGCGTATCATGCGGGTAACGGGAATTATTACAGGGATTATGCCATTACATTGGCTAAGATGGGACAGGCTGACCGTGCACAGGCGGCATTGGACAGCGGAATTGCGCTTGGTCTTGGCCAGGACTCCGTTTATATGGCGCAGGGCGAGATTGCTCATGTCAGGGGGCAGTATGAGACGGCGGTGGAATATCTGAAACAGACCATTGTGTCTGCGGAAGATATGCAGATGAAGAAGCGGGCAGTTCTTTTGTGTGCAGATGTGTATCAGGCCATCGGCGGTACGGCGGTGGATGAGGAGATTGCGCTTCTGGAAGAGTATGGCGCACAGTTTACAGAAAACGGGGCGCTTGTCGTGACGGAACGTCTGGCACAGGCCTATACCCGGAAGGCGCAGGTGGATGAGACACAGGCACAGGACTGCTATGAGAAGGCGCTGGCATTATTCGGTTCCATCTATGAGGAAGGATATGTTACATACCAGTTACAGGAAAACATAGCCATTGTATATGAAAATTTACAGCGATTCGACGAAGCGGAAGAGATGCTTCTTTCCATGGCAGAGAGTTATCCCAATAGGTACGAGGTGTATAAGAGACTGGCATATCTTGAGGCAGACAGACAGCAGACGAAAGAAAATGCGGACAGGGCATATCAGCAGATGCTTGTGTATTATGAACAGGCGCTTAAGCTGTATTCCGGGAAAGAGCAGGACATGGAAATGGAGATGCTGGAAGTGATGATGCAGGAAATCAGGGATGGAGGCTGGCTATAAGTATGAGCGGAATGATGATAGTAGCGGCAGGTATTGGCATGACGGTGTTTTCTGTTATCTTGTTTGCTGTAAGCATTGTCTATCGAAAGACAGCAGGCAGGCGGATCAGGGAAGAGCTGATGCGGGAATACAAATAGAGAGATTTGGCACCATTTGATAAAGAAATTATTGGAGTCGCAGAGATTTTGTTTTGCATATAAATTGTCACAGGAGAACGACTATACATGACAGGATTAATCCTATTACTGAGTAAATATAAAATCCCGATTTTCATCCTTGCGGCCGTACTGGCCCTGTTTCTTGCTGCCATTTTTTTAAAGAAATTCATCCGATATCGAGAGAAGAAAAAGGAGATTGCCCAGGCAGCGGCAGACCGTATGCGGGATGAAAATTTAAACAACATCATCTTAAACAGCCATGCTGCCGCAGACAGTAATAAAGAAATTTACAAGCCCTATGATGTAGATTACAGCAGCAAGGACAAAGGTGGCAGCAAAGGGAATGACAAGGATACATCGGACATAAAACACGGTCAGCCTATGTTACAGCTGATTGAAAAGACAGAACTGTCCACCAGAAAATTCGTCTTAAATCCGGCGAAAAGGATACGCATTGGGAGCGATCAGCAGGAAAATGAAATTTCTGTGCTGGCGCAGGGCGTAGCGCCTCATCATTGTGAGATTTTTGCTGCAGGCGGCAGTGTGTATCTGAAAAATACAGGAGAAGGCACCCGGACAATCATCCGGCGTAAGAAGGAGCAGGCTATCGCAGACAACAAGGGGATCAGACTGCAGACGGGAGACAGCATTCTGGTAGGAGCCGTTTCTTATGATATTACGATTACAGATTCAGAAAAATTACGGAGGACAAAGGCATGAGTTTGGTTCTTTCCATCCACAGTCCTAAGGCATTTCAGGAATTTCTGCTTCCGGCTATCAACAATGCGGAGCATTTCATCATATTGAGTAAAGATATCTTTGTTCTGGACAGGGATATTGAACTGCGGTTGGAAGTGATAGAAGGTCAATGGCATTTTCTGGAAGCACAATCCTATAGGATTGAAAATGCTCTGGACAGAAAGGATTATAGCCGGATTGACCTGAAAGATAAAGATCTGCTTACGGTTCTTTTACCGGGCGGGGAAACCATCTCTGTGATGGTGGATGAGATGGAAAGTTCTTTCCAGGTATTTGAGAAATACGATGTCAGGAATATGACAGACATCACCATAGGCAATGCCGAGAGTAATGACATTCAGTACAACACGAGGAATCTGATATCCAGGGAACATGCGGTGATCAGTAAAAGACAGGGACAGTATGTCATAGAAGACAGAAGCGCCAATGGTATATTTGTCAATTCTGTACGTGTGGTCGGCAGCAGGCAGCTGGTGTTCGGGGACTGTATCCATATCTTTGGACTGTGTCTGGTCTTTCTGGGAGAAGTTCTGGCAGTGAACAATTATGCGGAGAATGTGCGGATCGATGAGCGGAAGCTTATCCCTTATCAAGAGGCATCCCAAAGCAATCTCCGGAAGCCGGAAGAAGACAGGCAGAAGGTGCTTTATCATCGAAGTCCGAGACAGATTTATAAGATTGATAAAGATACGATAGAAATCGAATCGCCGCCGTCGCCAAAGACGCTGAATAAAAAACCCATCGGCATGTTGATCGGGCCGTCCATGACCATGGCGCTCCCCATGTTATTGGGGTGCGGTCTGGCAATCTATGGAAACAGAGCCAGCGGTAATACGGGCAGCGCCTTTATGTATACAGGATTGATCACGGCAGTATCTTCTGCGGTGATCGGAACGATGTGGGCCTTGTTAAACCTGTTTTTTGATAAAAGAAAAAACAGGGAAGAGGAGCTGCACCGTTTCGAAGCCTATGGGGAATATCTGATCAGGTGTGCCAATCAGATTAAGGAAAAATATGAGAAGAATGCGGACAATCTGCGGACTATGTATCTGCCGGCAGAGGAGTGCTGCAGATATAATGCGTCCAATGCGCTGCTCTGGAACCGGAATGTGAATCATGGAGATTTCCTGAGCCACCGTCTCGGCATTGGCAGTATGCCTTTTCAAGTGACAGTGAATGTACCGAAAGAAAAGTTTACATTGGTCAATGACTCTCTGGCTGAGAAGCCTGCCATGATACAGCAAAGTTATAAGGAACTGCATGAGGTTCCGATTTGTGTGGATTTATTACGGCATCGCATGGTTGGTATTGTCGGTGGTCACAAAAAGCAGGGGGCAGTTGCAGTGATGCACAATCTTGTGGCACAGATTGCGGCTTCCAATTGCTACACCGATGTGAAGATGGCTTTTCTGTATGATGAGAGCAGTGACGAATCAGTGAATTGGGAATATCTCAAGTGGTTTCCCCATGTGTGGGCTGAGGATAAGAAGACACGCTTTGTGGCAAGGAATAAAACGGAAGCAGGGGATGTCCTGTATGAGATTACCAGAGTGCTCAGAACCCGGGCGGAGAACAGGGCAGCGCATACAGGATTTGATAAGGATAAGGTGAGCTGTCCGCAGTATGTTCTGTTTGTGGCGGATGCGGAGCTTTTGGAAGGAGAACTGATCACCAAGTATATCACGGATGAAGATAACCGTGACCTGGTGACCATATTCCTGACAGACACTTATGAGAACCTGCCCAATGCCTGTGATTATATTATCCAGAACGATGAGTATTTCCAGGGTATATACGGTATTGATGAAGATGTGGAGGAACGGGTGGAGGTACGGTTTGACCGTATTGCAGACAGCCAGTTGGAGCAGCTTGCCAGGACTCTTGCCGATATCGAGGTGCGGGAGACGGGCAGCGGCGGAGACATTCCGAATGCTCTGTCGTTTTTTGAGATGTATGATATCCGCCGTCCGGAGGAACTGCGTGTTCTGGATAAATGGCGTAAGAACCGTACTTATGACAATATGAAAGCGCTGGTGGGGCAGCGGGCCGGCGGAACGCCTTGGTATCTGGATATCCATGAGAAGTACCACGGCCCCCACGGTCTGATTGCAGGTACCACAGGCTCCGGTAAGAGTGAGACTTTGCAGACTTATATTCTGTCGCTGGCATTGAATTTCAGTCCGGATGATGTGGGCTTCTTTATCATCGACTACAAAGGAGGCGGCATGGCGAACCTGTTTGACGGTCTGCCGCACATGATCGGACAGATATCCAATCTTTCCGGCAATCAGGTAAAGAGAGCCATGGTCTCCATCAAGAGTGAGAACAAACGGCGTCAGAGGATTTTTAATGAGCATGGCGTAAACAATATAAACCTTTATACGAGAATGTATAAAAACAACGAGGCAACACTTCCGGTGCCGCATATGTTTATTATCATCGATGAGTTTGCGGAACTGAAGCGTGAGGAACCGGATTTCATGCGCGAACTGATCAGCGTGGCGCAGGTGGGACGAAGCCTGGGTGTGCATCTGATTCTGGCGACACAGAAACCCAGCGGTACGGTGGATGACAATATCTGGAGCAATTCCAAGTTCCGACTGTGCCTGCGCGTACAGGACAGACAGGACAGTAACGATATGCTTCACAGGCCGGATGCCGCTTATATTACCCAGGCGGGACGCTGCTATATGCAGGTGGGTAATGATGAACTGTTTGAATTGTTCCAGTCAGGATACAGCGGTGCGGTGTATGATGCGGAACTGGGAGATTCCAAGTCGGAGATTGCCAGAATGGTTTCCACCACAGGAAAGGCCGCTTTGATCGGCAGCCGCCTGAAGATTAAGCAGGCGGAGGAGATAAAAAGAAGGTGGATTCTGGAACTGATCAGGGTGATAGATTCTGTTGGACTGCCGGCAGATAAGAGCCTTGAGGAAGTGATGGCGGATACGGTGCTTTCGCAGGCGTATCTTAAGAAGATATTTGAAGCGATGGATAGCCGGAAAATGGAATATCCTTACAGTGAGTACAATGGACTCAGAATCAGGGATCTGCTTAATGCATATCTGGCAGCAGAAAAGACAGACGGTCAGATGACTGATGCATTGGCGCAGGAGATTATACAGTATGCTGAGGACAATCATCTCAAGCTGCCGGAGAAAAAGCAGAAGACCCAGCTGGATGCGGTGATAGAACATTTGGCTGATGTGGCGAAGGATAACGGTTATGTACATAATCTACAGCTCTGGCTGCCTGTCCTGCCAACCCTGTTATACTTGCATCAGCTGGCCGGCTATGATAAGACGGATTACTTTGACGGCAGCAGATGGAACAGGAAGGATAAGGCGTGGAATATCTGTGTGCCTGTGGGCATGTATGACGATCCGGTCAACCAGGCGCAGGGTACACTGGAGATTGATCTGTCGAAGAATGGGCACCATGCTGTGATCGGTACGGTAGTCAGCGGTAAAAGCACCTTCCTGCAGACTCTTGTTTATGCACTGGTCAGTAAGTATACGCCGGCTGAAATCAATATTTACGCCATTGATTTCAGCGCGGGAATGTTGTCGGCCTATGCGGGGATGCCTCATGTAGGCGGTGTTATATCCGAGAACGAAGATGACAGACTGGCCAAATTCTTCAATATGTTAGGCGGAATATTGGAGGACAGAAAGAAGCTGTTTAAGGGCGGCAACTACGAGCAATATGTGCGGGTCAATGGGATTACGGTTCCTTCCGTGATCGTGGTGATCGACAACTATTCCAATTTCCGGAATAAGACAAACAATCTTTATGAAGATATTATTTTACAGCTGTCCAAGGATGGTGTTGGCTATGGCATTTTCTTAGTGATGACGGCGGGCGGCTTCGGCGCGTTAGAGATTCCCAACAGAATCGGGGACAATCTGCGTACGGTGGTCTGTCTTGAGATGAGTGATAAATTCCAGTATGCGGAGGCAATGCACACCATGCGGATAGAGACCCTTCCCGAAGTCAATATCAAGGGACGGGGCCTGGCCCATGTGGGTGAGGAGATTCTGGAATTTCAGACGGCGCTTTCCTTCCAGGCGGAAGATGATTTTACGCGGATGGAAGAGATCGGGAAGCTGGGTAATGTAATGAGAAGCGCATGGCAGGGGAAACTGGCCAGACCGATTCCGGAGATACCGGCAAATCCTGTCTGGGCCGAATTTGCCGAATTGGAAGAGACTGTCGCCATGGCACAGGACGACTGTCATCTGCCCATCGGATATAATTCCAGGAATGCTGCCGTATATGGCATCAATTTAAGCAGGACTTACTGTTACCTGATAGCCGGAAAATCCAGAAGCGGCAAGACAAATCTGCTGAAAGCGATTATGCAGTCGGCGATCATGCGCGGCGGAAATATTGCGGTGATTGACTTTGGCGGAGATTTCCGGATTCCTGATAAGATGGATACCCTGTTAAAGATTGACACAGATGCAAAGCTGTTTGACTTCCTGACACAGTTAAAGCCTGACTTCGTGGCACGCAATCAGAGAAAGAAAGCGGATGTACAAAAGGGAATGTCAGATCAGGAAATTTATGAGGATATGCGGGAATTTGAAGCAAGATTTGTTTTGATTGCCAATTTCGCTGATTTTGTTACCCATGTCACGCATCCGGAAGGGACCATGGAAATGAAACCCTTTGTGGAGAATCTGCTGGACAAGGGCAGCCTGCATAATGTGTATTGGATGGCCTGCTACAATCATGAGGATGTGTCGAAAGTTGCCGGAACCAAAATATATGATTACTTCCTGCGCTATAAGACGGGAATCCATTTTGGCGGCAATGTAGCCGGACAGCGGATCATGAATTTCGAGTATGTTCCTTATGCAGAACAGACTAAGGCCTTAAAGCCGGGTATCGGTATGCTGCCTGCCAATGAGGACGAGGATGTGAGAAAGGTTATCATTCCACTGGTAAAGGGGTAGATGCATGGTATCGATGGCGGCATACGATGAGAATCCTGCGGAGTTGGAGGAACTAAAGAACGTTACCAAAGAGCTGGCGGCCAGACTCAGCGAGGACAGATGGCAAATAGAGCAGCTTGCGGGATTAAAACAGCTGCGCGCTTATCTGGAAAAGACGCCGCTTCTGGACATGCTTATGTATGACGTGACGCGTCCGGATGCGCGGGACTACCTGCGCAGGATCAGGAAAGAGTATTGGAGCGCCGGACTTTTGATTCTCGCCGATAAGAATACCTCTCCCATGACTTATATGAAACCGGATATCCATGCGGACTCTTTGCTGCTGAAACCCTGGTCTAGAGAACAGGCCTTTGAGGTGCTGGAGGAATTTATCAGGGAATATCTGCGGGCAGTGCAGAGTTCACAGGAACTGGGAGAACAGTTTTATATAATCGACACCAAAGAGGGCAGTATCAGGATTCCTTATGAGAGAATCTGTTATTTTGAGGCGCGGGAAAAGAAGATTTATGTCTGTGCAGGTAATGAGGAATTTGCTTTTTATCACACCATAGATAAGCTGGCGGAAGAATTGCCGGAACAGTTTATACGGTGCCACAGAGGATTTATCGTTAATAAGTTTAAGATTCGAAAGATTATGCTGTCGCAGAATATCATTTGTCTGGCAGACGGCTTTGAAGTGCCGTTATCCAGAAGCTATAAAGCGGATGTAAAGGAGTTGGGCAGGTGACAGACAGGATTGAAAAGGCGTATTACCTGAAACAGGAGGAACTGGCGGTGCTGCTGGCGCTACAGGGAGTACAGCAGCTGTACGGATTCCGGATGGATATGGCAGGGAACATGAACAGAGAAGAGCTCCATAAAATCCTGTTTGAGATGGCCAGAAAAAATCTCCTGTCGGTAACCGGACGCTGTATAGAGATGGATACAGATTTGTCTGCTGTCTTAAAAGACCTGGTACAGGCCGAAACTGTTCTGCATCTGACAGGGACAGAGGAATACCCGGAGTGCTGTGTCTATATAGGAGTGAATCTCGTTTTCTCACAGCTTCTGGGGCAAAATGGTCAGATATGCCGTTTGGAACCGGTGAACAGACAAGACGCTTATCTCAAGATGCGGGAATATGGATTTCTGGCGCCTGGTCTGCTGGAGAGGACACGGATTTATGCCGAAGAGGAGAAGGACTGTCCACAGATACAGGAACTGGCGGGAAAGCTATATGCCCAGGAAAAAGAGTGTGTGATACAGCAAAAGGAGATTGGCTGCTGCCTGACACAGTATTCTGCCATGGAAGGCAGAAAAGGGAGACAGCTTTTAATTGTAAACGGAGTGTTGGAAGATTATTTGACGCTAAGCAGTGACGGGCAGAATCTGGTGTATGTATATTCTGATGAAAAGGCCAGGGAACTGCTTGAAGAAATGATGGGAGGCAGACGATGATTCTGGTTGATATTTATGTTCCGTCCATAGGAAATACCTATGACTTTCAATTGGATGAGGAAGTGCCGGTGGGCAATGTGATAGAGGAGATCAGTGAGATGATCGGACAAAAAGAACATTGCCGGATTGTAGGTGATATGACGAAGCTGATGTTGTGTGCCCAAAAGGACAGGCAGATTCTTCACAGGGACGATACCCTGGCGCAGTGTCATATTGTAACCGGGGACAGTTTGCTTTTGGTGTAAGAAGAACTTTTCACAAGATTCCCGGAAAGGGTGTCTGTTCACTTGGTACCTGTTCAGGCTGATATAAAATATGCTGTTCATACTGAAATAGGTGTTGTCTGTCAGCAAATGAACTATAAAGGAAACTGTAGATTACAATGTGTATATAACAAAGGAGCCGGTAGATGTTCAGTATCGTGACAAGTCAGGCAATTGCAGACTGTGAGCAGTTAGAACGATGTGTTTTGCAGTTTGCGGCACAAAACCTTGAGACAGAAGCCATTATCAGAGAACTTGGAAGCCTTTCCGGAATGGGAGAGGTGCTGACACGGCTTAAGGCTCAGCATGGCACAATGCAGGAAGAGAACAGAGCGCTCAGACAGATGATGCAGGCTCTGGATAAAACAGTTCTATATTATAGGAACTGTGAAAATCGGATATGTGAGAATGGAGAACAGAGCATGATTCGATATGCGCGCAGGGAGATTGGAATGAATGATTTCTCGCAGATATCAGATCTGTTAGGTGAGGTTCTCTAGGAATAGATAGCAGACAGCGCTTATGGAGCGCAGAAAGGACAGGAAATGGCAAATCAGGAAATTGCAGTCAACACAGAAACCCTGGCTTTGGATATTGCGGAATTAAACACGACACTTGAAACGGCGAGAAAAATGCTGGGTGATATGTTTACACAGATTCAGGAACTGGATGCCATGTGGGACGGGCCCGCGAATGACGAGTTCAACAAGCAGTTTGCAAACGATCATGAAAACGCCAAAGAATTATGTACGACGGTGGAGTCATTGATCGGATGTATGGAATACGCTAAAGAGCAGTATAACAGCTGTGAGAACCAGGTAAATGGCATTGTATCTTCAATCTATGTCTAAGGGAGGGAGACTATGGCAATCGGAGGAGATGTACTGATTAAAGTAAAGCCGGAGGTTTTGGTGGAGAAATCGCAGGAAGTCTCTGCAGACATTCGTAAAATGGCATCCTGCTTTGAGAATCTTGAGAGAATCATCAACCGGACAAGTTATTACTGGATTGGGGAAGCGGGAGACATGCACAGGAAGTTATACCAGGAGCAGAAGGAAAATGTGGATGAAATGATGCGGCGATTAAAAGAGCATCCCCAGGATCTTCTCACGATAGCGCAGAATTATGTGCAGACGGAAACATCAGTGGAGGAAATCGCAAACCAGTTGTCCGGAGATGTGATCGAATGATAAGGAGAGACATATGGCAAGCAGAGCAAGTATAGAATTTGATTTTCAAAAGGCAACAGCACAGGCAGACAGGCTGGATACAGTGGCAGATCAGTTAAATATGCTGTCTGACAACAAATTTGGCGGTACCATGCAGCATCTGTCATCCAACTGGAAAGGAGAAAATGCTTCCCTGTATCTTGACAAGGGCGGAAAACTGCAGGAGAAAATGGACGCGACATCAAGGGAACTGCACAGTATCGCAGCGGATATCAGGACAGTTGCCAGAAGAATGTATGAGGCGGAAATGAGAGCGCTGCGTATCGCAGAGCAACGCGAATATTAATCAGGATGAAAGGTTTATTCCGAGGGAATATACTTTTTCATTATATAGGAAATGGCTCCGGATTTACGAGGCCGCAAAGCGGTTCTCGCATAGAAATTCGGAAGAGGGACAAACAATCACAGGAGGAATGGATTATGGCACTTATTCAAGTATCGGCAGCAGAATTGAAGGCAAAGGCAGGAGAGTTGAGAAACTTAAATTCTCAGTTCAAGACCCAGGTGGGCAATCTGGAAAGTCAGGAGCAGACTCTGATCGGCATGTGGGAAGGTGAGGCAAGAGATGCTTTCAACACTGCATTTAACAATGACAAGACACAGATGGACAATTTCTACAATCTGATTGAGCAGTATTGTGCGGCATTGGAGAATATTGCATCAAAATATGAACTGGCAGAGTCACAGAACGTATCCACAGCAGCAACGAGAACTTACTAGGTCGTGTATTCTCAGGCAATAAGCCGGTGATATGCTTGTGGCAGGTGTATTGACTGCAAGACGTTATGAGAAACAGGAAGCGGCATTTTGGTGATACAAACAAAACATAATAACAGATAAGGAGAGATAACTATGGAAGGCATTTTAAAAGTAACCCCCGAGAAATTGATAAGCACGGCGGATGAGTTTCAGACCACAGGCAGTCAGGTGCGTAATCTGACACAGGAAATGATCAGTATGGTGGACAGTTTAAAGTCCAGCTGGGAAGGCGAAGCAGCCACAGCATACAGCACCAAGTTCCATCAGCTCGAAGATGATATGGAAAAGATGCACAGAATGATCGATGAGCATGTCAAAGATCTGAACGAGATGGCGAGACAGTACCAGACGGCAGAGAGTGCCAATATTGATACCAGCAGTAGCCTGACAGGGGATGTGATTTCGTAAGAGGAAGAAGGCAGTGGATGCGTCCGCCGTATGGGCGGATGCATCCGGTTCGTAGGATGAAAGGTACGGGAAGGTATGGCACAATTTTCGATAAAACCCGATAATGCGCGAAAAGCGGTAACGGAAGAAGAAAAATATATTGTGGAATTGGCCGGCTTTGAGGAAGAAATCCAACATGTCAGAAATTCTTTGGGGTTCCGTGTAATGTCATCAGCCAATATACGGAGCAGATTGAAATGCGCCGCAGACAAGATAGAGGAGAGCCAGAACAGTATGCGCGGTATGAAAAATATGCTGTCTGATTCCCTGGATCTGTATGATAAAACAGAAAACGCTATTTTGGGAAATGTAAATATCGGAAACGGAATAGAGGTTAAAAATATCCCTGGTGGGATATTGAACTTTGATGCTTCAGGTGAGATGTCAGACTTGATATCAGATAAGGTGTGGGATACAGTCAAGCCATGGATAGGGAACTTCGGAGTTATGGGAAGCGCCGCTGTTATGATGGATGATATTCGGACAGCTGATTTTACCACAGGAGCAGCCTGGGCCGATCTGGCTAAAGGCAGCTGGGGTGTCGGCTGGGGCATCGAAGGCGTTGTAAAAACGTGCAAGGGAAATACCAGTGTAAAATGGTGGAAAGAGGCTCTTGGTCTCAATCCGAATAGTTTTCTGAAAAGTATCAAGAATGCAAATCTGTCTGGACTGCAGAAGGCGAAACATGGATTCAATCAAGGAATCAAAGGGACTCTTCGTGGCTTTAGGACAGTAAAGGGCGCTACAAAACAAATCGGGGGCATTGCTTTGTCAGGCATTGTAAATGCCTTTGGCAATTATGAGGAATATAGAAGAGGTGAAATCTCAGCAGACAGGGCCGTGGTGGAAACAGTTGCAGAGACGGCAGTGGATTGGGGGAAGGGTTTACTGATCGGGGCTGGTGTTGCAGCAGGATTTGCAGCTGCGGGCGTAGCGGCGCCGGCGGTTGTGGTAGGCGCTGCGGCAGTTGGTATTTCTATGGCAGCTGACTGGATCTGTGAGAAAGTTACCGGGAAAAATGTGACGGAACTGGTGTCGGATGCCATTGTGGATGTGGGATATCAGATTAAGGATGACGCAACTGCATTGTGGAGCGACATCACAGACGGATGGAATGCACTTACAGGCGGTATAGGGGCAGCGTTTGCATAGGAAACAGAAACAACAGGGAAAAGATAAGAGAACATATAGGAGGCAATATGGAAATCAAAGACTTATTACCAATCGGATCAGTGGTGCTTTTAGAAGGCGGCAAGAAGCGCGTCATGATTTATGGAGTCAGGCAGATTGAACAGGAAACGCAGGAAGAGTACGATTATATCGGCGTTGTTTACCCGGAAGGAAACATGGGGCAGGGAAGCCAGTTCGTATTTAATCATGATAAGATTCAGGAAGTGTTTTTTAAAGGATACGAGGACGAAGAGAGACAAGATTTTATCCAGAGGCTGTCAGATTACTATGCACAAAAATAGTGCAATGGATGAAAAATATTTATGCAGATGGAGAATCACATGAAGGCAATTACTGAAAAACTCAAACTCATACTTGCGGCGCTGGCAGTGTTGATGCAATGTGGTATGACTGTATATGCGGCACCGGATGCCGGCATCATGGAGACCTATACGGGAGAAGATTTCTTTTCCGTATATGTGAAAGGCGCGTCCAAAGACCTCACCGATGTGTCCATACAGATTGGCACAGCCACAGGGGAGATTGCGGCGGCGGAAGCAATCACAGACCAGGATATATCCATGCGAACCCTTGTCATGCTTGACAATTCCCTGTCCATTAAGCAGGAAGACAGGGATAAGATAGCAGACTTTTTACAGAATCTGATCTCGGACAGAGATGCCGGGGAAGAGATGGCTGTTACTGTGTTTGGTGAAGACATTACATGGCTTGCGGAGTATACCGGTGATTACGGCACATTGAAGCAGGCGGCGGACGGCATCGAGTATCAGGATCAGGAGACTTATCTGACAGATGTGCTTTATGAACTGCTCACCACAGAGTATCTTGCGGACGAAGAGGACGTGTACCGCAGGATTATTGTTGTTTCAGACGGGGTTGATAATAAGTCCCTGGGTTATACGAAGGAAGAGTTATACAGTCTGCTGAAAGAGAATCCTTATCCCGTATATACTATCGGATGCGTAAACGGCAAGAATACGGAAGAACTGGAAAATATGTTTGCGTTGTCCAGAATGACTTCAGCGCAGTCCTTTCTGTTGGATGATGTAGAGAACACTCTGGATATCACCAATGAACTGAAAGCGGACAGGGACATTGTGAAGCTGCACATTAAACCGGCGCCGGAGGCTATGGATGGCAGCCGCAAGGCCGTTAAGATATCGTATACAAATCAGGGCAGTACGGTAAATCTTTCTGCAGATATTATGATGCCCCAGCAGACACAGATTGCGGCTAAGGAGCCTGCACCGGAACCAGAGCCGGAAGTTGTACCGGAACCGGCGCCAAAGGCAGAACCGGAGGTGGAGGCTGATGAAGAAGATAAGGAATCTGCGAAGACTGTAATAGTAATTACAATCTTCTGCCTTGTTGTTGTGGCAGCAGTGATAGTGATTGTATTGCTCGTTTTAAGGAGAAAGCGCAAAAAAGTGCAGTTTGAGACCATTGACGACAATGTTCTGCAAGAACTGGAACGCAGCTTTGAAACAGCGGATGAGAAGACAGAGCTGGTACGTACCAACATACCGGATGATGACGGGCGTACCTATATGATCTGGAACGGCGGGAATACTTACCACATCATATTGACGGATATCCATTCTATGGCCAGGACCTTTCAGGTACCGTTGGAGCGGTCTGTCACAGTTGGACGTAAGCAGGGAATGTGTGATGTCATATTGGACTATGAAAAGTCAGTTTCCAGTAAGCATTGTGAAATCAGTGTCAAAGACGGCAAATTTTACATAAAAGACCTTCAATCAGCCAATGGAACCTATGTCAATGGCAGTAAAGTATTGGCTGATACGGAAATCTTTTCAGGAAATGTCATCAAGCTGGGAAGGTTGGAGTTAAAGTTTGAGGTGAAGTGATGATATGAGAGCGGATAACGGGGACAGTGTCATGGAATATGGAGGTGTGTGCGATATCGGGCTGGAGCGGACCATAAATCAGGATGCTGTTTTTATGGCAGCCAGAGGAGAGATCGGGCTGTTTTGCGTGGCAGATGGTATGGGCGGGCACAGCCATGGAGAACGGGCCAGCAGAGAAGTGACTGACAGTATGGCCGGCTGGTGGAAGGAATTTCAGGAGACGTCTTTTGACTGTGATTTTTCCAGAATGATATATTCGCTCAATCAGATGTTGGAGCGGGCCAACCGGAATATCTGGCGGATGTCCGGCGGTAAAGAGGTCAGTGGGACCACGGCGGTTGTCCTGTTCATTTATCGTGGAAGATATGGAATCCTGAGCGCTGGTGACAGCCGGATTTACAGGTATGACCGGACACAGATGAGGCAGATGACAGTGGATGAAGTATGGGAAAACCAGACAAATCTGTGTGTGAGTAATCGGGTGAAGAGGCAGCACCCCAACCGCGGTAAGCTGGTCAATGCAATCGGGATAGCGGAAGATGTCAGGATTACCAGCAGTACGGATGAGGCACATCCGGGTATGATCTTTATGTTGTGCAGTGACGGGGTATATAAGATGTGTCCGGAGAGGGTCATTGGCAAGTACTTAAAAAAATGCAGGCGCGGGCCGCTGGATGCGGTGCTGCATAGTTTGTTAAAGAAAATTTATGACGCGGGCGCCAGGGATAATATTTCTGCGGTATTGGTCAGAATATAGACAGCCTGGATGAAAACGGAGCAGAAGAGAAACCTGAAAGTCCTGTAAAATAAGGGATTCAGATACAGAGAGGCATGTGAGGATGGGAGGAAAGAATATGTCAATCATCGATAAACTCAGCAGCGGCGTGTCCGAGGCGGGCAACACGATTTCACAGAAAGCAAAGGGGATTTCCGAGCAGACAAAACTCAGCAGTGAGATTTCCAAGAATAAGGCAAGAAGGGAAGAATGCATTCATAAACTGGGAGAAGCCTGTTACCAGGCTCATAAAGCCGGTGAGGAACTGGCGGCGGCAGAGCTTTTTCATGAAATAGAACTGGTAGACGGCATTCTGGATAAACTGACGGAGAGCCTTTGTCAGCTCAAGGGAATTGTGATATGTGAGACGTGCGGTACAGAGGTGATGAAAGGGAATGCTTTCTGTCCATCCTGCGGCACACAGGTCAGACAGCCTTCGGTCATCAGATGTCCGAAATGCAGTATGGAACTGCCTGGAGGATCCAGATTCTGCGTGTATTGCGGGGCTAAGACAGAAGAATAAGGGAATAGAAAAGCACAGAGTAATACACAGGACGTTTTCAGGATATAGATAATAATTTTTGAGGAAAATAAAATGACACAGCTATGTTACGGATGCTTTAAGACTGTGCAAAACGATGATATTGTATGTCCATATTGCGGATACCGCATACATGAGATGCCGGATGCCCTGCATATCTTAAAGCCCGGTACGATATTGAATGAGAAATATACAGTCGGAAAGACGCTTGGCGAGGGCGGCTTTGGGATTACCTATCTGGCCTGGGACAATAACATGCAGATTAAGATTGCCATCAAGGAGTTTTATCCTGCAAGCCTGGTTGCGAGGGATACCTCGTCGGCAGAACAGACACAGCTGTATACAATTACACAATCCGGAAGCGGGGAGTTTCATCAGGGATTGGAGCGGTTTGTCAGGGAGGCTTCCACATTGGCACAGTTCTTTAAGCTGCCGGGTATTGTATCGGTCAAAGATTTCTTTTATGAAAACAGGACGGCCTACATCGTTATGGAATACATAGAGGGAATCACTCTCAAAGAATATTTGAAGCAGCGTGGCGGCGTGATTTCCGCAGAAGAAACGCTGACGCTTATGAAACCGGTGATAGAATCCCTTGCGGTGATTCATGGGCATAAACTCCTGCACCGGGATATCAGTCCGGATAATCTGATGATTACCCAGGATTTTCAGGTCAAGCTGATTGATTTCGGCTCCGCGCGATATTTTGACAGCCAGTCGGATAAGAGCATGACAGTGGTGTTAAAGCATGGCTATGCGCCGATTGAGCAGTATTCTTCCAATGGGAACCAGGGAACATGGACAGATATCTACAGCCTTTGCGCAACTATGTACAGGATGCTGACGGGGCGGGTTCCGGATGAGGCCATCAACCGGATTCGGAGTGACGCACTTGCGCCTGTTCGTTCCGTGACCAAAAAGCTTCCGGGAAATGTGGCACAGGCGATTGATAAGGGACTGTCTGTCATGGCGGAGAACAGGCAGCAGACTCTGGAAGAACTGTACCGAGAGCTGTATATGAGCCGTCAGGATTTTCGCGCTACGAAGCGGAGCAGAATCTACCAGGGGATTAATAAATTTTTGATCAGGCTGATTGTGGGAATCGTTGTTTGTCTGGCGATTCTCTGTATTGTATGGATGAAAAGAATTGCTATATCCAATACCGTATCCCAGGTGGCAGAGAAGTTTGTCATTGATGAAGATAAAGATTCCGGGATCGTGCAGAGGAATGAGAATGGCGGAAAGACGAAAGGGTCGGAGGATAGTGCATTGGAAGATGATATATCTTCCCGGCAAGAAGAGGGTGCTGAATCTGATGCGGATGAAGAGGTGAAGACTGCAGATGGTCATGAGGAGAATGTTCCAGAAACAGGAAAAGACGATACCACGCAGGAGACATTGTCCAGTGCAGAGACAGCGCCAGAAGATACGGAACCAGAGATGACAAAGGCGCAGGGAACTGACCGGTCACAGGATGCCGGCTCCCGGAATTATCAGATGATACGGTCCGGGGCGCAATCTGCCTTAGACACAGACTCTTCTGTGGTTAGGGTCAAAAACGGCAAGCTGAATAATATCGCATCCGGGTACACGGTGGGAGAAATCCTGGATCTGTATTCTGATCAGGAAGGGCAGTGGTATACCTATGAAGATGCGGCGTCGTCGAAACGGTATGTATATTATGAGGGATATAAAGGCGACTCGTCCTTTGTACTGGAGTTTGAAGTATATGAAAATAATACCTTCAAGTTGACAGGAGCCATGCAGAATGACCAGTCGGTGGAGCGCTACGCAGATTTCTTCCAGAGTATTTTAGATACGCTGGGATTCTAGGAGGATAAGACAAATGATATGTCCGGAATGTGGACGGGAGATTTCTGCTAACGGAAAATTCTGTCCGGGATGCGGTCAACCTGTAGTGGAGTCTGGCAGCAGAGCTGTTATACAGTCGGCGGGGCAGGGAGAGGCACCGGTGAAAGTGAATCAGGGTGTGAAGTATCTGGTAATGCTCATGGCAGCTGTTGTGGCAGTTATTATGGTGTTGCTGGGACTGATCCTGACGTCACAACAACACAAAGACCCGGGAGAGGAAAGCAGCCGGGAAGCACATAGTGAGGATGTGGAGGTTGCCGCAAACGAGGATGGTCTGACAGGAGAAGAGACGGAAACAGAAGAGGAAGCGGCGGAAGAAGAACCGCAGGAAGCATCCGGCATCGATGTTATTCTGGTGGCTGCTCCGGCAGATTATATGAATCTGAGGCAGTCGCCGGGGCTGGGTGAAGACAGTATCGGAGAAGTGAGAGCAGGACAATATCTTCACTGGAAAGGGGAAGCTGTTACAGAAGGAGAACGGAATTTCTACAAAGTGACGGTTGAAGAAACCGGACAGGAAGGATATTTGAATGCGGATTACTGCATCCGTGTGGACTATCGTGATGATCCGGGGCTTATGTCCGTCGTGGACGTGACAGATGCGCTGTACACCTATGACAGGATGAAAGAGGATATCGAGACGCTCTGCACCATCTATGAAGAATGTCTTTCCTGTGAAGTGGTGGGAAACAGCGTGGACGGCCGGGAAATTTATGAGGTGAGTCTGGGTTCGCCTGACGCGGAACACCATATCTTTGTCCAGGCAGCCATTCATGGCAGGGAATATATGACGGCACAGCTTGTCATGCGGATGCTGGAATATTATGCGGCCAATTATGACTGTGGCAGTTATCGGGGCAAGTCTTATCGGGAATTGCTGGAATATACGGCAATCCATGTGATACCCATGTCGAATCCTGATGGTGTGACAATCAGTCAGCTGGGGACAGCGGCTATGTATCATGAAGAGATCGGCCAGCTTGTATATGACTGCTATTTGCGGGATCAGGAATATCTGGTGCTGGAAGAGGATAGCAACGGAGACTGGAACTGGGCTGACTATTATACCCAGGAAGGCTTTGACAGGGAGGCGGAAGGCAAGACCGAGATCATCTCCTTTGAGGCGTATCAAAGAGTATGGAAAAGCAATGCAAATGGTGTGGATCTGAATAATAATTTTGATGCAGGATGGGAGGCCATTGCCTTAAGAACACAACCGGCTTACAGCAATTACAAAGGGTTGTATGCCGTATCGGAGCCGGAAACGCAGACGCTGGTGCAGGAAGCGCAGAGAAGGGCCTACGATTACTTCCTAAGCTATCATTCTAAAGGCCAGCTGATTTATTATGATGTGAATGGAAACACGAAAGAGACCTCTGAGAAATCCAGTGCACTGGCGATGGATTTGCAAAAGATTATCAAATACAGTCCGGTGAATACCCAGAAGGGATATAACGTAAACCTTGGAGGATTTGGTGACTGGGTGCAGTTAAATCTGCAGGGGGCCAGTGTGACGATAGAAAACGGGCGGCATCCATGTCCGCTTGCTATAGAGGAATTTGACGCCATATGGTACCGCAACAGGGAATCCTGGGCGATGCTGTGTGAGGGTTTGTATGAACAGGAAGCAGGAAAACAGCAGTGACAGTAGTTTACAAATGAGGAGGAAGCATATGTTTTGTGAACAATGTGGTACGCAACTGACAGAAGATAGTTTGTTTTGTCTGCATTGCGGGGCAAAGGTTGCAGCGAATGATGCAGGAGTTGAGGATGATGATAAGACAGTTCTTCTGCATGAGGAGATTAGTTCGCAGGAAGCGGCACAGCCGGTGACGTCTGATGCAGCAAAGACAGGAGAGCCGTCAGAGCCTGCGGAGGCAGCAAAGGCAGAAGAGTCGTCAGAGCCTGCGGAGGCGACAGTGACAGAAGAACCGTCAGAGTCTGCGGAGGCGGCAAAGGCAGAAGGGCCGTCAGAAGCTGCGGAGACAGCAAAGACAGAGGAAGAGAAGGCGGTGGAATCGTCAGAAGCGGCGCACACCGAGGCGGAAACTGTCCAGACAGTAGAAATCTCTCCTACAGGAATAGTTGAGACGGGTACAGCAGTGGTGGTTCCCGAAGCAGAGAAACAGGAGAAATTCTGCCCCAATTGTGGGGCGGCTAATGGAATGAATGATCTGTTCTGCCAGCAGTGCGGTATGTTCTTTGGGAATATGGCTGAGAAGATGGGCGGTGCAGATAAAACTGCCAGAACCCGGAAACATTCTGTGAAAAAGATTGCGGTTGCAGTTGCGGCACTGCTTGCAGTTCTTGTGCTTGGAATTGTGGTTGTACCGCGTATTCTGGGCGGCTTGACGGCTAAGGACCAGGAGCTTGATTTCTTTATGTATTTGAAAGATAACGAACTGACCATGGCACGTAAGAACAAGTACGAGCCTGTGGTAATCGGTGACAGGATGTTTGATGAGGAGCCTGATGATTATACAGGTTTATCGAATAATAACGGCGGCATTGTACAATATTCAGATGGCACCCTGCAGGGGAGTGGTGTCATACAGTACTCCCCGGATCGTCAATATGTGTATTATCCGCAAAAAGGAGATGAGGACTTTGATCTCTATCGAAAGAAGCTTGGCAGTAAGAAGGCGGAGGCAGAGAAAATAGATTCCCACGTGACAAAGTATAAAGTGATTGATAACGACAGGTTGATTTATAGTAAGGACAGTGTGGACCGGAAGTTGTACTTGTATCGCAGGGGAGAAGCTGAGAAAATTGCTTCCGATGCATGGGACATGCGCCTCTCTGCGGATGGGAAATATATTATGTGGCAGGACGACGACGGCAGATGGTATGTGCAGGGCACAGATTTAAAGTCAGATAAGGTGAAACTGGATTCTGACGTGAATCAAATATATGCGGTTTCCGATGATTTCAGTACGATTGTGTATCAGAAAGAGGACAAGCTGTATGTTATGAAAGGTATGGAAGAAAAGGAGAAGATAGCCTCCGATGTGTACCGGGCATATGCCTATGATATTAACGGAAGCCTTAAAATGTATTATCTCAAAAGCGGAGAACAGACAGATGTAAGCTATTATGATCTGGTCGATGATGACTGCCTGGTACAGGATCAGCAGATGGCGGAGCCGCGGATTGAGGACTATCAGAAAGTGACCTATAAGGACAGCTTCTGGGGGATGCAGGAGAGCGTGGAGGTCGATGACAGTTATTATGAGGAACTGGAAAAATACCGGCAGAAGCAGGAGAGAGACAATCTGCGGTACAGCCTTGAAAATAATTCGTTAGCGATGGAGGAATGTGATATCTATTATTACGAAGACGCAGCCGGCGAAAGCAATAAGGTTATGACGCTTTTGAAACCACAGGGTGTGACAGTATACGCAAGCATTGCAAAAAACAGTGCGTTGATGTATGCATATAACATGGATCTTGAGCAGATTGGCAAGACTAGGCTGTCTGATCTGGCAGAGGTTGAATATTATGAAATACAGCAGGAAATTGAAAAACAATTAGGAGATGGAGGGCAATTACTGTACATAGAGAGCGGCGTGGTTCATGAGATAGAAGATTATGAAGGCGGAAGTGAATATTTGGGGTCATATCTTGGCGCCTGGGCAGATGAAAAGAACCAGATTCTCTATATATCTGACCATAGCGGTGAGAGTACAAACTTATACAGCTATGCGTATGGAAGGAAAGACACGTCTTTGGAGCTGGTGACAGATGAACTCATGCGGGTGGTTTCGCGTGAGATGGATGAACTCTGTTATATCAATGAAGAGGAAGAATTATATTATGGAGATACCAAAATAGCGGAAGATGTTGGTGCATACGAAGTATGGGAGAATAAGGCGATTCTGTATCTGACAGACATGGATAAGGATGGCAAAGAGGGCACACTGCATCTTTATCAGAACGGCAAAGATACTAAGATTGCAGATGATGTGGCGCCTGCCTTTGGTTATGGGATGTTTGATGCCGATAAGGTTGCGTTCCTGACGGATTACAATTTCAAGAAAAATCGTGGAGACTTGAATGTGTATGACGGCAGGGAAGTCAAAAACATTGATTCAGATGTGAATGCGATTATATTTTAAAGGAGCATATTAAATGTTTTGTATGAAATGTGGGGCCAAACTTGGCGACGGCGTAAAATTCTGTTCCAAGTGCGGGACACCCGTACAGCAGAGTGGGGAATTGCAGCAGGCTCATTCCCCAAAGCAAGAGATGCCGGCGTTTTCGCCAATACCTGAATATAACCGGTCGCCAAATGGCCAGCCGCCAGAAACAAAAAAGCGTGGCAGTTGGAAAAAACTGACAGTTATATTGCTCATTCTGGCAGTACTATTGCTTGCTGGACTTGGCGGTGGCGCCTATTATTTTGTGGGCAGTTATCAGTCAGGGCAGGATTTTATCGGTTCAGGCGATGAGGAGAATGACAGGGAATATATCGGGAAATCTGATGATGAGGACGATGAAGAAGAGTATGAAAATCAGGATGGGGAAGATTCGCAGGACGGAGAGGCACAGCAGGCGATTATTCCCATGGAAGAACGGCTGCCAATCAACTTAAATATCCGCCAGGTGGATAATTCTAACTTTCCGGAGGTGACATTCTACGCCAGCGTAGTGGATGAAAGCAACAATGTGGTGGATGGACTGGACGCTTCTGACTTCACGATACAGGAGATTGGTGAGGGCGGGAAGGTGATGGATGTCACCATCAATGAAGTATATAAAGTCCTCAACGAGGATACCATCAGTGTCAATCTGGTGCTGGATGCCAGCGGAAGTATGATTGACTGGAATAAGATGGATCAGGCCAAGAATGCTGCCAAGGCATTGATTTCCAAGATGAAGCTGGATCAGGGAGATCAGGTGGAGATTATTTCCTTTGATAATTACGTGTATCTGGGACAGGATTTTACGAGGCAGGAGGATTTGCTGACCACGGCGATTGACAATATTGATCCGTGGGGTGGAACCGCATTGTACGATGCGCTGTATGCAGGATTGTACCAGACACATTATGAGTCCGGGGTAAAGTGTGTGATTGGATTTACGGACGGTCTGGAAAATGCCAGCAGTTATACCTTCGAGGATGTGGTTACCATGTCTCAGAATACCAGTATACCAGTATTTATCATCGGCATTGGGGAAGAGTATGATGTGGATGCATTAAGAACCCTGGCAGAGCAGTGTTCCGGAGAATATTACTCCGCTAATGTGACGAATCTGGAAGATATTCTGACAGATATCTATGTCACCATTTATGAAGAGCAGCAGGATTACTATGTATTCAAATATACTTCCACGGACACGCAGCATCAGAATCAATTCCGGGATATTGTGCTGGAAACATCGGAGACCACAGAATTTTACGGAACCTATACAAAGGAGTATATCCCACAGTCTGATATCAGCGGCGCTTTTGCGGCGGATTACATGGATATGGACTATATGCTTGCATTTTCCAGCCAGCAGGAAGTGACGGAGGCAGATTTAGCGGGTCTTAGTCTGGCGCAGCTTCGGATTGCCAGGAACGAGGTTTTTGCAAGACATGGGAGACAGTTCAGGGATACGGCATTGAACCAGTGGTTCTATTCCAAAGAATGGTACCTGAATCTTCCGGAGAAATATTCGCCGGATGATTTTGACAAGATTGCACCAAGTCCCTTGTCGAAACTGGAGATCCAGAATGTCGAATTGATCAGTAACTATGAGAAATATATGATGGAAAACAGTGATATTTATCCGGATGCATCGGACACTCTTCTGTCGGATTACGATCTTGCCCTCAGCAAGGCAGTGCTTAAAAATGCCCTGGCGCAGATGCAGGGGTATCGTGACACGGATATTTTGCGGGAAAATAAGAGATTGGTGCAGGAAGTCATAGACCAGGAGGATATAGAATATTAAAGAGTATGAAGAGGATAGGATATTTTGTGCTGGCAGCTGCAATGCTGTGCATGTTGACCGGGTGTACAATCCGCAAAGACGTGACGGAAGGTCAGACGGAAACCGGAATTTCAGAGGATGCGGAAGATAAAGAAAGGGAAGAAGAGGCCGCAGGCCGGGAGGATACCGGGGAAGCGGATCTGTCTCAGGATGACAAAGACGGTGAGGAAACGGACGAGTCAGAGCAGCAAGAGACAATGGTATTGACACAACAGGTACAGGTGACGGCAGATGAGGTGAATGTGCGGGACTATCCCTCCACAGGGGAAGAGTCCTCAGTAATCGGTAAAGCATACTTGCATGACAGCTTTATGCTGGTCGGTCAGAATGAGGAGTGGTATCAGATTACGTATCTGGGGCAGGATGCCTTTATCAATAAGGAATATGCCAAGGTAGTTATGACAGAGACCGCGGCTGTGCCGGGATCTGAGGAAAGTGATAAAGAGTCTGCTTCCGGAAGATGTATCGTCATCGATGCCGGGCACCAGCAGAAGGGCAACAACGAAAAGGAACCTGTGGCGCCTGGCGCTGAGGAGATGAAGGCGAAAGTGGCTTCGGGAACATCCGGAACTGCCAGCGGTGTCAATGAGTATGAACTGACACTTGCAGTGTCCTTGAAGCTGGAGGAGGAGCTGCAGGACAGGGGCTATGATGTCATTATGGTCCGTCGGGAGAATGATGTGGACATCAGTAACAGCGAACGGGCACAGATTGCCAATGAAGCGGAAGCGGACGCATTTTTACGCATCCATGCCAATGGGTCTGAGGACGCTTCGGTACAGGGAATGATGACCATTTGCCCAACGGCACAGAATCCCTACTGCGGAGAAATCTATCAGGACAGCAGGGACCTGTCAGAGAGTATTCTGGATGCCATGACGAAGGAGACAGGTGCGGTCAGGGAAAGAGTGTGGGAGACGGATACCATGAGCGGCATTAACTGGTGTAAAGTTCCTGTCACGATCATTGAGATGGGGTATATGACCAATGAAGAGGAGGATCTTGCCATGCAGAAGGATGAATATCAGTGGAAAATCGTGCGCGGCATTGCAGACGGATTAGACCAGTATTTTGAAGGAGACAGGGAACACAGCAGGACAGGCTCCTGAGGTACTGTTTTAAGAAACCATACAAATGAGGGAGGATAAGAAATGTTTTGTGACCAGTGTGGAATGGAAGTGGCAGAAGGAGGAGCATTTTGTCCTAATTGCGGCAACAGATTAAACGGCGATAATGTGCAGGCGCCGGAAGAGGCGGAAGTCAGGCAGGAGCCTGGCATGTCAGCGGAGAAAGAAATCACAGAGGAGTCAGTAGTCAGTCAGGGAGAAAACACACAGAGGAGATTCTGTCCAAACTGTGGAACCGAGAACGGTATGTGGGATACCTTCTGCAAGGAATGCGGGATGCCCCTTGACGGCACGGCATACAGTGTCAGCGCAGCCGGTCAGGGAAGACAGATGAACCAGCCGCATGGGGCAGGAGTAAATAAAAAGAAAGGTCTGATAATCGGCATTTGCGCGGCTGTGGCGGTGCTTGTTCTTGTGTTGATTGTGACAGCCGTGCGCAGCCTTGCCATGGGACCCAGGGGTAAAGTGATTCAGGCTGTTGCTGCAACGATGGGAGAAAGGCCGGAGATTTTTGATGATATCAAGACAGCCGGAGATATTCTTTCAGGGGACCAGTATACGGTAGGTTTTGCGATGGAAGTCGATGGAGATACGGTCAGCGGAGAGTACAGAAATACGGCTGCCAATAAACAGATTTATCTGGCAGCAGATGTGGATGGCGATGATTTTGATGTATTGTGTGGTATACATTCCGGTGTGTTCAAGGCCGCAGTTTCAGAATTGGACTATGTGTTTGCCTATGATCCAAAGAAAGAAAATGACGGTTACTTGTGTGAGCAGTTGCGGAAAAAGGAACTGGAACAGCTCAATGCCATGTTAGAGCATATCACTTCGGAGCAGGCCAGTGCCAAAGAACTTCGTAAAGATATGATGAGTGCCCTGCTTCAGGAGAGTGAGCAGCTGGAATTCAAAGAGGTTAAGACAAAGGAATTTGAAGTTGACGGCAAAGACAGAGAGTGTGACGGGTATCGGGTCAGAATCAATGAGAAGAATATTGCCAATATCATGGAATATGCCGGGAAAGCTATGGCGAAAAGAATGCCAGAGGAACTGGGAGATGAATTTTCGGATGGATTGGAAGAGTTGATTGATGAGATAAAGGATGATGACTTTGATACTGACATTACCTTTTATCTGTATAAGAAAAAGCTGGCGGCAGTGATAATAGAGACAAATGATTATGGAGAAGAGACATGGATCATCGAGTTTCAGGGCGGTGATTACAGAATGCAGAATGTTTTTATTTCCCTGCAGTATGATGGAGACACGTATGGTGAGATGGAGATAACCACACGGAAAAAGGGCAGCGTGGAAACCATTGATTTCGAGTCGGATGGAGATATGACGATTACCTATGATACCAAATCAGGAGCGCTTTCTCTGGAATATGATGATGGCTGGACGGATTGTTTCATAGAGGGTATCTATAAACATTCCGGTTCAGAGGTTTCTTTTACCTTGGAAGAGTTTGAAATGGACGGGTATTCTCTGGTGGAGGATGAGGATGTCAGCTTTATGATATATGTCAAGAAGGCTGTGGACATTCAAAAATACGACGGCACAGAATTTGATCTCGGCAGCGCCAAGGAAGATGATTTTGAGGAGCTTGCAGAAGAGTTGGAAGATACCGATGCTTTGTTCGATAATTTGGGATATTATGGAATTTATGCACCGTTATTCTGGTATCGGGGTTCATCCAGCGCACCAGCGGCCCCGGCAGCGGAAGAGCCCATAGCAGAGGAGGCAGCAGAATATGTATGGTGAGAAAGATTGAAAATTAAAATTTTCAATCACGAGATTTGTGTCTGCGCGCTGCTTGCCACAAACGCGCCCATGCGCAGAGAGCAGCGCAGAAATGAGGAAACTATGATATAACGATAGACAGACAGGAAACCTGCACAGGGAAGTTACATGCAGGTTACATGGATGACTAAATGCACAGAATGGAGGAAAAGAATATGTTTTGTCCAAAATGTGGAAAACAGATTCCGGAGGGAGCGAAATTTTGCGGCGGATGCGGTAATCCGGTAAAGCCATTGTCAGAGGCACCCTCTGCCGGCCGTATGCAGTTTACGAAGGCAGCTGAACCGCCAAAACAGCAAAAGCCATCGGGAGCCAACCAAGTACCGCTGCCTCCCGCAAACCTGCCGTCCGATATGGCGCTGGCCAGAGATACCAAGGAGGAAGAACGGAAGAACCGGAAACTGACCATTATTTTGTGTATTGTGCTGGCAGTGTTGGTTTGCGTGGCAGCAGGCATGGGCATCTATTATGTTAAGGTGTTAAAAGGCGATGCTTCCGAACCGGACCGGATTGAAGAGTCAAAGAACATAGAGGGTGAAGTGGAAACAGAAGGAGAAACGCAGGCAGAGTCGGGGACACAGACCAAAGAAGAGGCAGAGCTTACAGAACAGACGGAGACGGCAGAGGCAGAGGGGGTAGTGTCAGACACCAATGAGGTGGTGGGAGACACGATTCTGGAGAATATTCCCAAAGCAGTTTATTCCTATTCCTTTAACGATACGCTGGGCAATGCCAAGGTGGCGGTGAGAAATACGCCTGACGCAGAACCTGAGGAGACAGAAGATGTTGAGCCTCAGTATGTGCGCGGAATAGATGATAAAGCGGTATTCCTGGACGGAACATACGGAATAAAGCTGAGCGATGTGGAACGCGTGGGAGATTCCTATACGATTGCCTTTTGGATGAAGGCAGATCAATTATACGACTGGGCCCCGTTCCTCCATATCGGACATGATTTGTTTGACTCGGAAAAGCGGGTAAGACTGTGGCTGGGACAAAAGACAGATACGGCATCGGTAGCGCCGATTATCAGTTCTGAAAGGGCGCTAACAGAGGATTCTTTTGAGATAAGACCGGGACAGTCCATGCCCAATACCATCGAGCCGGGGGTATGGTATCATATTGCGTTTACCGTCGATGGCTCCAGGCAGGGAAGTAAGCAGGGCAGGCTTCTTGGCACCTTATATGTAGCCGGGAAGTATGTGGGAGAAGGCGATGTTGTGCCGGACACTCTGAATACCGATGACTTTGATGTATATCTGGGTATTAACTGCTGGGATCAATTATATCCTGTGGCCTTTGACGAAGTGAAAATATGGGATCAGGTGCTGGATGCCGGACAGATACAGGAACTGTACAGTGCCTATGAATAAAGTGAAATAATGAAGCTAAGTTCCGCGGCCCCTGTATTGCAGGGGTGGCGGGACTTTGCATATATTGTAAATCTATAAAGTCATGCTATAATATTACTATCTGTGCAAAAATACATATGTGAGATATAAAAAATAGTATCTGGATATTTGTCTGTAGTACATAACAGATAGATTGTCGAACTTGTACTTGGTGATGTGGATTGGCTGAAAAGGAGAAAGTTTATGCTGTGTTTCATATTTTGTAATGTTGGTCTTGTATTGATTGGTTTTATAGTCAACAAATTCGTGCGAAAAATGAGTTTCACAGAGTTATGTCATATGCTTGCTCAAGTATTTCCGACAGCCATATTTTTCGTAATGACTTACGCGATTTATACGCCAAGCTCTCTGTTTTTGCAAAATATATCTGAATTTTCGATAACATATTTACATATTCTTCCAAGTCTGCTTTTTCTGACTTTTATCATTTTCATGACCATACTTTTTATTGCGTTGTGTGTGGTAAGCGATAAAAATGTAATTTTCTTTATAGGTTTTCTATTTGCCATTACATTGGGGTTGTATGTTCAGGGAAATTTTTTGAACCCTAAATTTCCCACACTGGATGGTGCTCCCATTGACTGGTCCATGTATTACAAACGCGATCTTGCCAGTAAAATGTTTTGGATTGTCGTTCCCATTGTGGTGATGGTTATTTCTTTTGGCAGATGGAAGACGAGATTGCAGCAGGTAATGAAATATCTTTCTTGTTTTCTGAGTGCTGTACAGGCCGTATCGCTGCTGATACTGCTTATTATGAGTAAACCGGATATTGAAAATTATGGACTTTCTAAAGAGGGGGAGTTTTCGGTTGGTGCAAAAGAGAATATCGTGATATTTATTGTTGACACGCTGCAGACATCTTCGATGAAAGAATATCTGATTTCTGATGCATGTCCGATAGAGAGGTTTGATGGTTTTACTTTTTTTGAAAATGCTGTGTCCGGAGGGTCACCAACATCAAGGGGATTACCAGTGTTTTTGACGGGAGTCGAATATGACCCCCTGCAGTCGGAATATGAGTGGGCAGAGGAAAGATGGGAAGAGGTTCCGCTTTATGATTATTTACGACAAGATGGTTTCGACATACGTTTTTATTCTGATTTATCAATACCTGGTGTTTCAGATAAGATTATAGATAACTATGTTCCTTCCAGTAAATATGTAGGGGATTATGCATGCTTTACTGAACAATTATATAGATTAGTAAATCTATACCTGATGCCACAGTGTTTAAAACAATATTTTTGGTTGACTACGGACGACTTGACAGAGGCCATACTGGCTGATGAGAATATTTATAAAATAGGCAATACTGAATTTTACAATGATATGGAAGCGGCAGGTCCTTTTCAGGTAGAATATGAAAAAACGTTTCGTCTATATCATTTGTCTGGTGTGCATCTTCCATATATAACAGATGAGAACCTTCAGATTGTGGGGGATGGTGCTGTAACGGAACAACAGGTACTACAGGGGGTAATGAAAGAGATATATGAATATGTTGATCATATGCAAACTATAGGGGTATATGATGCGAGCACGATTATTATTGCAGGGGATCATGGGCGCTTTGAGGACAATAATCCAGGGGCCAATGCGGCATTTTTAATAAAACGTCCATATGAAGATTTCCCTTTACAGTATAATACCGCGCCTGTACATTTTAGAAATGTTATGGCCACATTAGCAGCAACACTTATGGATGATTATTCATCTTATGGCCCGTCTATGTATGATATCACGGATGCAAGTGATGTGGAGCGGATGCATACGATAGATACGCCGATCAGAAACAGGAATTCGATTGATGATGCATGGGACAAAACTGTTGAATGCAGATTTATAGTACCATTGGATTCGGAAGATGTAGCTCAGTATAAAATCTGGAATCCCTATAGAATTAATAGTATTGATTATAAGCTGGGAGAGGAAATTGATTATACCGCAAATAATTCGTATGCGAATCAAATTAATTATCGCCTGTATAAGGAGAATCAGGCAGCGATTGCCAGTAATGAGTTAAGTATATGCTTTAATCTGCAGGACACAGGTGCGAAAGACTTAGTATTTCATTATACATATTCCGGTGTATATAATGAAAGGCAGACCATGCATATTTATGCAAATGGTAGTAAAGTAGATACGGTGGTCTGCACAAACACAGATAAGTTTAAAGATGATACGGTGGTTATACCTGGGGACAAAATAGAGGATGGTGTATTAATACTGAGGTTTGTTTTTCCAAATGCAGTGACGCCCAATCAGCTTGACAGAACAGATGAGGATACACGGATATTATCTGTGGCATTTGCTTCCATGCGTTTAGAGAGGGAATAGACAAGAAAGCGTAAAATACGCAGGAATTCAGTAATTTCTAAAAATAAAGGATAAACTATGATCACAATCAAAGAAATGGCCGACATGCTGGGATTAAGTACGACTACCGTATCCAACGTCATACACGGTAAGACCAAAGAAGTATCTGAGGCAACTGTGGAACGGGTGCGCAGGGTCTTGCAGGAGTATGATTATGTGCCCAATATCAGCGCAAGAAACCTGGCGTCTAATCAATCAAAAATTATCGGCGTGGCGATTCTAAACAGCAGAAAAGGATACGTGAATTACCTGAAAGATGCCTTCATCAGTGAACTGCTGGGCAGTATTGAGCGGGAGTTAAAGGAGCGGGGGTATTATCTGATGATGTGTTTTTCGTCGGATACGCGGGAATTGATTCAGCGTGTGTCTGCCTGGAACGCAGATGGACTGATTCTGTTTGGCATTATGGCCGAGGATTACCAGGCCATACAGAAACAGTTTCAGAAACCGCAGGTATATATCGACAGTTATTTGGGAGAGATTCGTCTGAATGGTGTCAATATTGGCTTGGATGACAGACGCGGCGGTTATATGGCTGGCCGGTATCTGATTGAACATGGGCATAGCAGAATCGGGTTTCTTGCAGATAATCTTAAGGGCGGCGACTATGAGCGGTACTGCGGCTTTAGAGAGGCCATGTCCGAAGCAGGGTTGCCGGTCCTGGACACTGATTTTATAGAGGTAGAGCCCGATGAGCAGTCTCTGGCGGTGTGCTATGAGATGGTGTACCGGAGACGGCATGAGTTTACGGCCTTTTTCTGTGCATCGGATTATTATGCGCTATGTCTGATGAATTTTCTGATGGACAGAGGCGTGAACGTACCGGAAGAGATTTCCATAATGGGATTTGATGATAATATTTATTCCCGGATGGCCCGGCCTGCCATCACCACCATCCATCAGGATGCAACGCAAAAAGGTGTGCTCGCGGTGCAGCGTCTGATGGAGATGTTAGAACGCAGAGAGGCAGCCAGTGACCAGGTGGTGCTTCCTGTGGAACTGGTGGAACGTGGTACGGTGCGGCAGATTAATTAAAGTCCAGCGTGTATTCCGGGAAGTCTCAGATGATACATGGGCACCTGCAAGAAATACCGGAACCGAATTGACACTCCCGCGCATCTAATGATAAAATATTCAACAGCAACGACAAACGACAGATAAGAAGATACTGTGAGGTTTCACAGGCGGATCTGCAAAGGCGGCAGATTCGCAGGACATGTAAGATTGGAGGACATTTATGCCGCGCAGAACAGACATTCATAAGGTGCTGATCATCGGTTCAGGCCCGATCATTATCGGACAGGCCTGCGAGTTTGATTATTCAGGAACACAGGCGTGCAAAGCGCTTCGCAAATTAGGATATGAGATAGTACTGGTTAATTCCAATCCGGCCACAATCATGACGGATCCGGAGACGGCAGATGTGACTTATATTGAGCCGCTTAATATAGAACGATTAGAACAGATTATCGCAAAGGAACGCCCTGATGCGCTGCTCCCGAATCTGGGAGGGCAGTCCGGGCTTAATTTGTGTGCCGAATTAAATAAGGCAGGTATTCTGGATAAATATGATGTCAAAGTTATCGGTGTACAGGTGGATGCTATTGAGCGCGGAGAAGACCGCATAGAATTTAAAAAGACCATGAACGATCTGGGGATTGAGATGGCCCGCAGTGAGGTTGCTTATTCGGTGGAAGAAGCGCTTTCTATTGCTGAGAAACTGGGGTATCCGGTGGTTCTTCGCCCGGCATACACCATGGGCGGTGCCGGCGGCGGTCTTGTGTATAATAAGGATGAGTTGAAGGTGGTGTGTGCCAGAGGGCTGCAGGCCAGCCTGGTGGGCCAGGTTCTGGTGGAGGAATCCATCCTCGGCTGGGAAGAACTGGAACTGGAAGTAGTGCGGGATGCGGACAACAATATCATCACCGTGTGTTTTATTGAAAATATCGATCCTCTGGGTGTGCATACGGGCGACTCCTTCTGCTCAGCACCCATGCTGACCATATCCAAGGAATGTCAGAAACGTCTGCAGGAGCAGGCTTACAAGATTGTGGAATCCGTGCAGGTAATCGGCGGCACGAATGTACAGTTTGCCCATGACCCGGTGACAGACAGAATCATTGTCATCGAGATCAATCCCAGAACATCCCGGTCTTCTGCGCTGGCATCCAAGGCGACGGGATTCCCGATTGCGCTGGTATCTTCCATGCTGGCGGCAGGCCTTACCCTGAAAGATATTCCCTGTGGTAAATATGGAACCTTAGATAAATATGTGCCTGACGGCGATTATGTGGTCATCAAATTTGCCCGCTGGGCCTTTGAGAAGTTTAAAGGCGTGGAGGACAAGCTGGGAACCCAGATGCGTGCCGTGGGTGAGGTGATGAGTATCGGCAAGACCTATAAGGAGGCCTTCCAGAAGGCAATCCGCTCCCTGGAAACGGGACGCTACGGACTGGGACATGCGAAGGATTTTGACACGCTCCCGAAAGAAGAACTGCTGCACCGTCTGATCACGCCTTCCAGTGAACGTCATTTTCTTATGTATGAGGCACTGCGTAAGGGTGCGACAGTGGAGGAGATTTATGAGATTACCAGAGTGAAGGCTTACTTCATTGAGCAGATGAAGGAACTGGTGGAGGAAGAGGAAGCAATCATACAGCATAAGGGAAATATGCTTCCGGATGAAATGCTGATTACAGCCAAGAAGGATGGATTCGCAGATAAATACTTAAGCCAGCTGCTGGAGATTCCGGAAGAAGACATCCGTAACCGTCGTCTTGCCCTGGGTGTGGAAGAAGCCTGGGAAGGCGTGCATGTCAGCGGCACAGAAAACAGCGCTTATTTCTACTCTACTTATAATGCGAAGGACCAGAATCCGGTGAACGAAGACAGGCCTAAGATTATGATTCTGGGCGGCGGTCCGAACCGGATCGGGCAGGGTATTGAATTTGACTATTGCTGTGTTCATGCGGCAATGGCGCTTAAGAAGCTGGGCTTTGAGACCATTATCGTGAACTGTAATCCGGAGACAGTGTCCACTGATTATGACACTTCTGATAAGCTGTATTTTGAACCTCTGACGCTAGAGGATGTATTGAGTATTTATCAGAAAGAAAAACCGTTGGGTGTGATTGCACAGTTTGGCGGTCAGACGCCGCTTAATCTGGCGTCTGAACTGGAAAAGAACGGTGTACGGATTTTGGGAACCTCACCTTCCGTCATTGATCTGGCGGAGGACCGGGATCTGTTCCGTGCCATGATGGAGAAGCTGGAAATTCCCATGCCGGAGTCAGGAATGGCCACTACGGTGGAAGAGGCCCTGACCATTGCGGGGCGTATTGGATACCCGGTGATGGTGCGCCCTTCTTATGTGCTGGGCGGCAGAGGCATGGAAGTGGTCTATGATGACGAAAGCATGGAAGAATATATGAATGCGGCGGTTGGCGTGACGCCGGACAGACCGATTCTGATTGACCGGTTCTTAAATCATGCGCTGGAATGTGAGGCAGATGCTATCAGTGACGGCTCACACGCCTTTGTACCTGCGGTGATGGAGCATATTGAACTGGCAGGCATTCATTCCGGAGATTCCGCCTGCATCATTCCCTCCGTCCATATCCCGGAGGAGAGCGTGGAGACGATCAAAGAATATACCAGAAAGATTGCGGAGGAAATGCATGTTAAGGGCTTGATGAACATGCAGTATGCCATTGAAGACGGCAAGGTTTTCGTGCTGGAGGCAAATCCCAGGGCGTCCCGCACCGTGCCCTTGGTATCCAAGGTCTGTAACATTCGAATGGTACCGTTGGCGACAGAGATCATTACTTCAGAGATTACAGGGCGCCCTTCCCCGATATCCGAATTAAAGGAACAGGAGATTCCCAATTATGGAGTAAAAGAGGCGGTGTTCCCTTTCAACATGTTCCCGGAGGTGGATCCCCTGTTAGGACCGGAAATGCGTTCCACAGGAGAAGTGCTGGGACTGTCCGGTTCTTATGGAGAAGCTTTTTACAAAGCCCAGGAAGCAGTACAGTCCAAACTCCCGTTGGAGGGAACGGTGCTGATTTCCGTTAATAAGAAGGATAAGGATGAAGTGGTGGAAGTGGCCAGGATGCTTGCCGAGGACGGTTTCAGGATTGTGGCTACGGAAGGAACTTACAACCTGATTACGGCAGCGGGGATTTCGGCCACGAGAGCAAAGAAGCTTTATGAAGGCCGACCCAATGTGGGTGATATGATCACCAATGGAGATTTTGATCTGATCATTAACTCGCCTGTAGGCAAGGGCAGCGTGCATGATGACAGTTACCTGCGCAAGGCCGCAATCAAGGCAAAAGCGCCTTATATCACAACGGTGGCTGCGGCTAAAGTGGCGGCAGAAGGGATTCATTATCTGAAAACACATAAGAGCAGTGAGGTGAAGTCTCTGCAGGAACTGCATGGGGAGATTCGGGATAAGGCGTAAAAGATAAGGATGTGACTATATAGTTAAATAAGGTTGAAAACAGAACATATGTTTGTTATAATTAAAATAATCTCGGGGAAATCTTGAAGGAGAGTAGGTTTTGAAAGGAATAGTATGGTAATTTACGCTAGATATATATAGTGGGATATGTTATGCTACTATATATAGATGTGTTGCAAAGAATAGTGTTCATAAAGGATAATATGGATATCGCTAATATTTTGCGAACGGCAGATACTTGAATCAGTAAAATTGTAAGGAATGCACATGATGAATAGAAATTCTAATACTGACAGTGAATTGGTAATTGGAATTGTAAGTCCGGTTGGGACTAATTCTTCTGAAATAAAGACATGTATAATTGATAGTTTAAATAAATTTAGCTATAAGAGCAATATGATTAAAGTATCTGAGCATATTTTATCTAAGTTTGTTTCAAAGCTACCTGACTTTTCTGGTAATGAATATAATCGTATCAGTTTTTTCATGGATAAGGGTAATGAAATCCGTGAAAAGACGCAAGATGCGGCAATTCTTATGAAAGGTGTAGCAGCTTTCATTTTTGATAATTATAGGATGGATAACGAAGGTCCTCAAGCAAGAAATGCGTATATCATTGATTCTATTAAGCACCCTGATGAAGTTGAATTTTTAAGAAATACATATGGAGAAGGTTTTCATCTTATAGGTATTTCAGATACATATGAACGTCGTAAAAAATATTTAGTGAGTCGAAAGGGCATGTCTGAAGAAAATGCCCTGACGATTTTGAATCGAGATAATAATGAAAAAGAAAAAAACGGCCAGCATACAGGAGATGTGTATCAGCAGGCAGATTATTTTATTAGTGCGGGGGATGGCCCTACGGAAACACAGGCGCATATATTTCGGCTTTTGGATTTATTGTTTGGCAATCCATTTATAACACCGACATTTGAGGAATATGCCATGTTTAGAGCGTATGTGGCATCTTTGAGATCGGCAGATTTATCCAGACAAATCGGCGTTGTAGTTACGAAAGATAATGAAGTTCTGGCAGAAGGAGTTAATGACTGTCCAAAGGCTTTTGGCGGTTTATATTGGCCAGTTTATAATAGTGAAGATGGAGAATATGTAGACGAAATTGATGGAAGAGATTATAAGTTTGGAAAAGGCTTTGATTCTAATAAAATTCAACAGCAAAAAATAATTGAAAATATTTTAAATGAGTTAGACTGTCCTAATACGGATGAAAATGTTGCAAAGATAAAGTCAACGGGGATTGGAGCATTGACAGAATTTGGCCGTGTCGTACATGGAGAGATGGAAGCATTGATGATGTGTGCACGGAATGGTATTTCTACCAAGGAATGTTCTATGTATATGACTACTTTCCCTTGTCATAATTGTGCAAAACACATTATTGCAGCGGGGATTAAAAAAGTGGTTTATATTGAACCATATCCCAAAAGTAAAGCTTTAGAATTTTATACGAATGAAATTTCTCAAAACGGGCAGGATAGTGAGAGAAAAGTCATTTTTATTCCTTTTAAGGGAGTTGGGCCTCATCGTTTTATTGATTTGTTCTCAATGCATTCTATTAGGTGGTATTCACGTAATAGAAAGAACAAAGACGGGTATGTAGTTCAATGGGACAGGGATAAAGCTAATTTAAGGAATCCCATGTCTTTGATGAATTATATAGAAATGGAACAAAGTGCGCATAAACAGTACACGGAGGAAATCAATCAAATAGGAAAGGAAGATGGGTAAAATGGCAGCAACAACAGTAAATGAAAAAAGTTGGAATCCCCAGGAATCTTATGAGAAGGTAAATAAAACGATAAATGAATGGCCAAATTGGAAGAAGGATGCTTATAATAAAATGTTTGCAATATCGGCGCATGCAGAAAAAATTGTAGTAGAGCGATAAAGGGTGCAGGATATTAAATAAATATATAAATGCTGGAAGGTCTGGGTAAAACCGGACCTTTTTATGTTATAACATTAAGTTCAAAATATATCACAAGAAACATTAATGATGGTGTCAAGATTTTTCTCAAATTCATCAAAATATATTGACTGCACCCATACGAAGTGATACTCTATAGGAAAAGATAACTTATGCGCATAAGTAACAATACAAGAAGGTTCAAAACAACAAATTTTGTCTAAAAAGAAATTGCAGAAGAGGGATTGTAAAAGAACTCCGTGTTTGGTAAAGAACGAAAAGAGCAGAAAAGCAGGCAGGAAGAAGCAGCGGAAAGGGAAGGTAAGTGTTATGGAAAAAGCATGGTGGAAAGAAGCGGTAGTGTATCAGATTTATCCCCGCAGTTTTATGGACAGCAATGGGGACGGCATCGGTGATATTGCAGGAATCACGCAGAGACTGGATTATCTGAAAGATTTGGGGATTGATGTGATCTGGCTTTCGCCGGTCTATCAGTCGCCTAATGACGACAACGGATATGATATCAGCGATTACAGGGCAATCATGAAAGAGTTTGGAACCATGGAGGACTTTGACGAAATGCTGAAGCAGGCCCACGCAAGAGGACTGCGCATCGTCATGGATCTGGTGGTGAACCACACTTCGGATGAACATCAGTGGTTCGTGGAGAGCCGTAAGAATAAAGAGAATCCTTACAGGGACTATTATATCTGGCGTGAAGGCAAGGCCGGTGATGTGCCGCCCAACAACTGGGGTTCCTGTTTCAGCGGTTCTGCCTGGCAGTATGATGAAGCAACGAAGATGTATTATCTTCACATGTTCTCCCGCAAGCAGCCCGACTTAAACTGGGATAATGAGACTGTCCGGGAAGAGGTCTTTGATATGATGCGCTGGTGGTGCGAAAAGGGGATTGACGGGTTCCGCATGGATGTCATCAGCATGATTTCCAAGGTAGAAGGTCTGCCGGACGGCGAGATGGCGGATGGCGCGCTGTACGGTGATTTCGGTCCTTATGTGTGCAATGGACCGCATGTGCATCAGTACCTGAAAGAGATGAATGAGAAGGTTCTTTCCAGATATGACCTGCTGACAGTGGGCGAGACGCCGGGCGTGACAGTGGATGAGGCGAAGAAATATACGGGATATGACCAGCATGAGCTGAATATGGTATTTCAGTTTGAGCATGTGGAAGGCATGGATGAGGAAAACAAGTGGAATACCAGACCGGTGTCCCTGCTGCGTTTAAAGAGAATTTTATCCAGATGGCAGACCGGGCTCCACGGTGTGGGGTGGAACAGCCTGTTCTTTTCCAATCACGATCAGCCAAGATCCGTGTCCAGATTCGGCAATGACAGCGACGAATACAGAGAGCGGTCTGCGAAGATGCTGGCAACCTGCCTGCATATGTTGGAAGGTACACCTTATGTCTATCAGGGTGAGGAATTGGGCATGTGTAACTATCCGTTTACGGAAATGTCACAGTTTCGTGATCTGGAGACGATAAATGCTTATCGGGAACTGGTGGAAGAAAGCCATAAGAGAGAGCCGGAAGAACTGATCAGATGCTTCCAGCACAGAGGACGGGATAACGCCAGAACACCCATGCAGTGGGATGACAGCGTCAATGCCGGTTTCACGACGGGAACGCCGTGGATTGGCGTGAACCCCAACTATAAATCGGTGAATGCAAAGGCACAGCAGCAGGATTCTGATTCGGTATTTTCCTATTATAAGAAATTGATCAGACTGCGTAAAGAGCATGATATTATCGTATACGGCGACTATAAGCTTCTGATGGAGGAGAGTCCTTCTGTGTTTGCCTATGTGAGGGCATTGGGTGACCAGAAACTTCTGGTGCTGTGTAATTTTACCAGTGAAGAACAGGCACTGGATATTCCGGCAGAGGTCAGGTGTCCGGAAGGAGAAGTCCTGATTTCCAATTATGGGAGGGAACAGGCAGGGGATATACAGACATTACGCCCCTATGAGGCAGTTGTCATCTGGCAGAAACAGTGATGACAGAAATCAAATTTCCGGTTCCGGCCAAAACCATATACGCAAGCTTTTGCAGGGCCGAAAGAGAAATTTCCAATGCCGTTAACTATAGAATGCAGACTAAAAAGAGGTAGAGGCAGATGAAGAAAAGATGGTGGCATGATAAAGTAGCGTATCAGATTTATCCCAAGAGCTTCTGTGATTCCAACGGAGATGGGATTGGGGATCTGCAGGGTATTATCAGTAAACTGGATTATTTGAAGGATTTGGGGGTGGACATTATCTGGCTTTCCCCCATCTACTCTTCTCCGCTGGCGGATGAAGGTTATGATATCGCTGATTATTACAATATAGATCCCCGCTTTGGCACCATGGAGGACATGGAAGAACTGATTGCGGAGGCTAAGAGGCGGGATATGTATATCCTGATGGATCTGGTGGTGAACCACTGCTCCGATGAACATGAGTGGTTTCAGAAAGCCTGTGAGGATCCTGCGGGAAAGTATGGCAAGTACTTTTACATAGTGGATGCCGGCAGGGAGGATAAACTTCCCACTAACTGGCGTTCTTATTTCGGCGGCTCGGCCTGGGATAAACTGCCGGGACATGAGGATAAATATTATCTGCATGTATTTCATAAGAAACAGCCGGACTTAAACTGGGAGAATGAAGAAGTCCGTGAGGAAGTTTACAAGATGGTAAACTGGTGGCTGGATAAAGGGCTGGGCGGCTTCCGCATAGATGCCATCATTAATATCAAAAAGCCGGCGGCACTGCATAATTACCCGGCGGATCGGGCGGACGGACTCTGTGCCGTCCAGTGTATGCTGAAGGAAGCCAAGGGCATAGGGAAGTTTCTGAGCGAACTGCGGGACAGAACCTTTCAGATTCATGACTCCTTCTCCGTGGGTGAAGTGTTTGATGCAGATGAGGGTGAGATTTTGGATTTTGTGGGAGAAAATGGCTATTTCTCATCCATGTTTGATTTTGGCACGGCTTTGCTTGGAGGAGATCTGGCCGGCTGGTATAAGAGAAAGCCGGTTCAGGCCAGTGAATATATTCAGGCAGTATATCAGAGTCAGGAATTGATGGGAGATGTTGGCTTCTATTCCAACATCATTGAGAATCATGATGAACCCAGGGGCGTAAGTCATTATCTGCCGGAGGGAGAGTGCTGCATAGAGGGTAAGAAAATGCTTGCCCTGCTGTCTTTCATGGTGAGAGGCCTTCCTTTTATCTATGAAGGACAGGAAATCGGGATGGAGAATAAGACTTTTACTTCCATCGAGGAAGTGGATGACTGCTCTACACAGCATGAGTATCAGACAGCGCTGGAAGCGGGTCTTACACCTGAACAGGCCATTGAGGCAGTAGGGAGATACAGCCGGGATAATGCCAGGACGCCCATGCAGTGGGATGACAGTGAAAATGCAGGCTTTACTGACGGAACTCCCTGGCTTGCGGTGAATCCCAACTACAGGCAGATTAATGTGAAGGCCCAGCAGGCTGATGAGGATTCCGTTCTTGCTTTTTATAAGAAGCTTACAGCTCTTCGCAAGAGTGCGGAATATAAAGAAACCATCGTATACGGAGAGCTGGTCCCGGTGCCGCAGGATGATGAGAATGTGATGGTGTTCTACAGAAAGAGTGCGGAACAGACACTGCTGGTGGCGGCAAATTATCAGTCCTCTACGGCAGACATTAAGATGACTGACCGGGTAAAGAAGGAAGTGCTCAATAATGTAAAACAGCTGCAGATAAAAGACGGGATTCTTTGCATGTCAGGATACCAGGCAGTAGTGCTGGAAGTTTTTAATCAGCCATCAAGCGAAAGCAATATATGAAGATATCGGATAGGAACCGAGGCATAAAGGGTGGTTGAGATTCCATAGCGCCTGTGCTATCATTACCTTGATATTTGACCAAGCAGAAAGAAATAGGGAGAAAGAACCATGGCAAGTATTAAGGACGTGGCCAAAGAAGCGGGCGTTGGGGTTGGAACAGTATCCAGGGCGATTAATAATACAGGATATGTTTCCCTGGCTACGAGAAAGAAAATAGATAAGGCAGTAGAGAAATTAAAGTATACGCCAAACGAACTGGCGCGCAATCTTTTCCGTAATAGAAGCGGGATAGTGGGGGTCATTGTGCCGGACTTAGATCACCCCTTTTTCTCCTGTCTGGTAAAAAATATTGAGATGCAGCTCTACAGACAGGGGTATAAGACCATGGTCTGTAATGCAGTGGGAGTCAGTGACAGGGAGCGGGAATATCTTGATATGCTGGAACGCAATATCGTGGATGGCATCATTACCGGTTCGCATTGTCTGGATGGAGAAGAATATGTAAGGCATGAAAAACCGATTGTGTCCATAGACCGGGACTTTGGGCCGGAGATACCTATTGTGGGAAGCGACCATATGATGGGCGGAAGGATGGCGGCGGAACTGATGATTCGGGATGGGCGTAAGCATGTCCTGCAGATTTGCGGGGTGTCGCCGCATATTCTGGCTAACGAAAGGCATCTGGAATTTCAGAAGACGCTGGAAGAACAAGGTGTAGAAGTGCTGACGGAGACAATGGACTGGAATGTCTTTGACTGGGGGGCTTTTCATAAGACGGCATTGAAGATTATGGAGAAGCATCCGCAGATTGACGGAATCTTTTCGGGGGATTTAGGAGCGGTGGCCTGCATGAACATGGCCAGGCAGAGAGGGATGAACGTTCCGGAAGACATCAGTCTGGTGGGATTTGACGCCACTAGCGTGACGCAGATGGTGTCTCCGCAGCTGACGGCGATCAGGCAGAATGTGGGTCTTCTGGCGGAAGTGTCGGTGAATACGCTGTTAGATCAGATCGAACAGAGACGCAGCATTCTTCACAGACAGATTCTGAGTGTGGATGTCTGTTATGGGGGAACGACGAAAGCAGGACAAGCTAAGCAGGAAATCTGAAAAGGCCGCCTGCTATTTGAAGCAAATGGAATATTAAGCTAGTATCAGTATCAGAATAAAGTAAAGAGCAGGGATTGTGCAAGATGTACAAAAACAACCCCTGCTTTTTTGTGTATAGAGTAAAAAATGCAAATGCATAGTTGACAAATATTCTGTGTAGAAATATAATCAATCTATAAATTATATGGAACGGGTTCCATAGCAAATACATTCTACAAATAAGTAAAAATGGAAATAGAAATCAATAAATAGGCAAGAATGAAATGGAAACGGTTCTATACATAAATAGACAGGGCAGACAGATAAAACAGATATAGTAAGTTTACAAAGAAAAGTAGAAATAAAGTTTTGCACCGGTACCTGCAGTGTATAAATAGAAACATATTGCCTAGGTGATCAGAGGAATAATAAAAGTCAAAAGGAATAAAGGAGGAAGTAGATGAATACAGGACAATATACATGTCTGGAAATTTTTGCAAAACAGACAGCGGCTGGAGGACGGGTCAGAGTCCTTTCAAAAACACAGGAAACCTTAGAACAGGCAGCGGGCGGCGCCTATTATGCATGGCTGAAATTCTCACTGAAGCCGGATACCGAATATGAGATTGTGTGTGACGATTGTGAAGTGTCGCTCTGTTATCTGAGCGGAAATGAAAACATATTGGAAACGGGTGTGCGTTACCTGGAAAGAACAGGAAAAGAGAGCGGATTTATATTACAGGATCTGGCGGCATGGTATGACCGTCCGGCGCGGGAAACGTATCACTTTGCTCCCTGGAAAAACTGGATGAACGATCCTAATGGCCTATGTTGGTTTCAGGGGTACTATCATATGTTTTACCAGTTCAATCCCCATGGGCAGGAGTGGTCTAATATGTACTGGGGACACGTGGTCAGTAAAGACTTGATTCGTTGGACGCATCTTCCCATTGTGCTGGAACCGCAGAAAGAGATTCTGGCCGATCCGGAGACGATTAAGGGCGGCGCTTTTTCGGGGTGTGCGGTGGCAGATGAAGATGAGGTGGTCTTTTATCTGACAAGGCATCAGGGACCTTTACAGGATTGTGCAGATACCGTGGAACAGCAATGGATGATGAGAAGCCGTGACATGATTCATTTTACACAGGAAAAGTGTGTGATTGAAAATCCGCCGGAGGGGGCATCTTTTGATTTCCGTGATCCAAAAGTGCTGAAAATCGGAGCTCTCTGGTATATGGTTCTGGGAAGTTCCATGAAGGGCAGGGGCGCTATTCTTCTGTATGAGTCAAAGGACAGAGAACACTGGGAATATGTACAGCCATTGCTTACGGAAGAGAAGAACCAGATCCGCTGTTTTGAATGTCCGGATTTGATGGAACTGGACGGCAGGTGTCTGGCAATGGGCGCTTTTATGGAACATCATGACGATTGCGGCAGATACCAGATGAGCAGATACTATATCGGGAACTGGCAGGATCGAAAACTGGAGATAACGGAAGAAGGCTGGTTTGATTTCGGAAGCAATTGTTATGCCATGCAGAGCTTTGAGCACCAGGGCAGGCGGATCAGTATTGGGTGGATTTCCGATTTTTACGGCGAGCATGTAGAATATCCGGGCGGCGCTTATGGCAGTATGACGATTCCCAGGCAGCTTCGTATCAGGAATGGCAGGTTATACATGACGCCGATAGCAGAAATAGCATCGCTCAAGGGTGAAATCCTGTATCAGGGAAGCGGAGAGAACTTTGCTTTGCAGACAATACAAGGCAATGCTTACCGGGCAAAGATAAGGTTTGCAGCAAACACCCTTTTTACAATCCTGCTGGGACAGGATGATGACAGGTCGATCTCCCTGATTCATGATGCAGAGGGCCTGCGGATTGAGACAAAGGGCGTTAAAAGTGAAGGGATTGTCTTTCGGGCGGATGTGGAAGAAGTTAAAGATCTGGAAATCTATATGGACCGGCGTGTAGTCGAGGTTTATGTCAATGAGGGAGAAGCAGTTGGCACTAAGCTGTTCTACAATACTTCCGCAGAAGGGTGTTTTGAACTGTGTGCCATGAAAGCGGGGAATGTTGTCCGGGCAGAATTAGCGCTTATGAAATCCATATGGAGATAAACGCGAAAAAATAATATAGTGTGATGATTTGAGATTCTACGAAACAGAATCATAGAGGTTAACATGAAAGGGGCGGTTAAAGTGAAAAAGAGAGCAGTCACAGTTACACTTACAGCGATGATGATTTCCTGTCTGTGCGTTGGGTGCGGGCAGGTAAAGGAAAGGGTAAACGCAGATGGTGAGTCGGTCATTACGGTGTGGAGTCCAACCGATGAGCCGGCTATTGAAGAGTGGTGGATTGAGAAGATTGATGCGTTTAATGCGGAACACAAAGGTTCAATCCATTTACAAAGGGAGGCCATTGTGCGTGCAGATTCATACGCGTATGAAGATAAGATTAATGCCGCGATCACTTCTAACGATCTGCCGGATATCCTTTTTGTGGATGGGCCTACGGTATCGGTCTATGCGGCCAATGAGATAACGCTGCCGATTGACGATTTTTTTAGCCAGGAAGATTGGGAAGATTTCCTGGATTCTTCAAAACAGCAGAATACATATGATGGTAAGATTTACGCAGTCGGCGCTACGGAAAGTTCCGTTGCGTTGTTCTATAACGCAGATATGTTGGAGGAAGCAGGTATCCGTATTCCGCAGTCTAAGGAGGACGCCTGGACCTGGACAGAGTTTTATGAGGCGGCGAAGAAGCTCACGAAGGACGGTGTGGTCGGTACCAACATTATCATGGATAAGGGGGAAGGCCTGCCCTATGTTCTGGAACAATTCTGGATATCTAACGGAACAGATCTGGTGAGTGAGGACGGCAGTAAAGCGGACGGGTATATCAACAGCCCGGAGGGAATAGAAGCGGCAGAGTTTTTAAACAGTCTGATTCAGGAGGGGTATGCCAATATCGATCCGATTCAGAAAGAATTTCACAACGAGCGGGCCGCTACCATGCTGGGCGGTTCCTGGGAAATAGCCACTCTGGAGAACGATTATCCGGACTTAAACTGGGGTGTGACGTATTTCCCGGTAGCGGATAACGGCGGCACCCTGACTTCACCTACAGGTGACTGGGTGGCATCTGTGACGAAGAATGCACAGGATTTAGAGGCAGTCAAAGAGGTGATGAATTACCTTTTTTCAGAAGAGAATGTGACCACGTATGCGCAGGCGATTTCCAAACCGCCCACCAGAAAATCCAGTTATGATGTGCTGACAGAGTACAATGAATATCCCCGCTCCCTGATCAAAGAGCAACTTATGGAAACAGGGCATCCAAGGCCGAGAACGCCATCTTACAGTGTATTGTCAGCGGAATTTTCTGAAGCGATGTTAAATATCTTTACCGGTGTGTATGCTGCGGAGGCGCTTGATGCGGCAGCGGCAGCGACAGATAAAGATTACAATAAATATTATGCAGAATAAGAAGATAAGGAGGGGTTACACATGCAAGTATCGGTAAATAAGAAAAGCGAACGGAAAGCGGCATATATCTTCATCATTCCTGCGGTGGTACTGCTCGCGGCGTTTCTTTTATATCCTGCACTGCAGACTGTCAGGTATGCTTTTACAGACTATAATATCATGCGTCCGGACAGGATTAAGTTCTGTGGATTGAATAATTTTATTGAGCTGTTTCAGGATAAAGATTTCTGGATAGCGGTCAAGAATACATTACATTTTACAATTCTGGTGGTGCCGTTTCAGACGGTGCTGGCCCTGGCTCTGGCGCTTTTGATTTCATCCAGAAGGAAAGGTGTATCTATTTTCCGGGCAGCCTATTTCAGTCCCCAGGTTACTTCTATGGTAGTGGTAGCCATTCTCTGGACGGTTTTGTATAATTCTAATCCCAGCAGCGGACTGTTGAATGCACTGTTCGTAAAGCTCGGCATGGAACCCTGTGGATTTTTGAACGATCCGAAAACAGCGATGAACTCTATTATCTTCATGTCGGCATGGCAGGGAGCGGGCTATCAGATGATGATCTTTCTGGCAGGACTGCAGGGAATCCCCAAAGATCAGTATGAGGCGGCCTCCATCGATGGTGCGGGCAGGGTTAAGAGTTTCTTTTATGTGACATTGCCGGGACTTAAGAATGTAATCTCTTACGTGATCATGATTACAGTGATTCAGGCTATGAAGCTGTTTACGCAGCCTTATGTAATGACCAAAGGCGGGCCGCAGAATTCCACCAGAACCCTAGTGTATTATGTGTATGAGCAGGGATTCCAGAAGAGGAATTTCGGATACGCCTGTGCAGTAGCGGCAGTATTTTTCGTCATCGTCATATCCTTGTCCATCGGAATGAAAAAGATTATTAAGGCAGAGTAGAAAGGAGAGTTCTCATGACACAGAAACAAAGGAAACAACTGGGCAGTCTGTTATTTTATCTTGGAAATACAATTATTGCGCTGATTTTTGTATCGCCTTTAATCTGGATGATAGCTTCTTCCCTGAAACCGGAGGCAGGTATTTTTAAGGGGTTGAATTCTTTATCGACCTTTATTCCCAAAGATGCTTCTCTGAATAATTATGTGGAAGTATTTGAGCGGATCAATATGTGGAAGTTTATCTTTAACAGTCTTTTCTATGTGCTGGTCATTATCGTGCTGGATCTGTTAGTCAATTCACTGTGCGGCTATGCACTGGCGAAGTTTGAATTTAAAGGTAAAAATGCGCTTCTCACGCTGGTGATCAGCCTGATGGTATTTCCGGCAGAGGCAATCATGCTCCCCATGTACAGAGAGATGGCGGATCTGGGATGGATTAATACCTGGGCATCGCTGATTGTTCCTTTCATAGCGAAATGTTTCAGTATCTATATGTTCAGACAGTTTTTCCTGGACATTCCCAATGATCTGCTGGAGGCTGCCAAGATTGACGGGTGCGGGCCGATTAAAACATTCTTCACCGTCGTAGTGCCGATTTCCGGGACCGTGTATGCTACGATTCTGATTCTTGATTTTGTGGCACACTGGAATGACTTCATGTGGCCGTTGTTGGTAGTGACAGGGGAAGAGAAGAGGACCATTCAGCTGGCGATTCAGACCTTCTTTGGTTCCAAGCCGATTAACTACGGGCCGATTATGGCATCCCTGACAGTTTCGGCGATTCCCATGCTGATTATGTTTATATTCCTGCAGAAGTACTATGTGGAAGGAATCGCTTCTACCGGTATTAAAGGGTAGCGGATAAAGAGCGTGGGAATGGTTGTAAACGATTCTGAATCGGTATATAATCGGCTTAGGCTGCGATTTGGAAGGATATAAAACATGTTCTCATACGATGAAATACAGAAATATAACGAGACGGATATTCATATTTACAAGTATATCCTGTCTAAGTTGAGAAAGTCCAGTATATGACTATACGGGAACCGGCGAAGGAAATGCAGATTTTCACTTCCACAATCCTGCGTTTCTGTAATGCCTTTGAGGAGAAACTTCTGTTTGCAATTGAAGAAATCAGGAAAGCAGACCTGATCATTTTTATCGGTATGGGTTCTTCCGGGACGTTGGCCAAATATGAGGCAAGATATTTTTCTAACCTTGGTCATTTTGCAGAGGGCTGGAAGATGCATTGTATCCGATAGAATCCTTTCACTGGAAGAATATCTACATTAGCGAAGAATATAAAGAAACAGCCTGTTACTTGTCTGGTAACAGGTTTTTTCTATGATAGGATTCAGAGGCGGCTTTGCGGAGGATTGTTTACAAGCGGATTCTGGATGCCTTGGAAAGGAGAATGCTATGGCGGATTTACGACACTTCGGAAGGAAGAATGCCATGGCAGATTTATGACGTTTGGGAAGGGAGATTACTATGACAGAAACGGTTGCATTTATAATGCAGAGGGGCGACAGTATTCTAAACGCCCCTTGACTATCACTGGAAAAATAGAAATGCACAAACTATTGCTTCAATTTGATGCAATTTCTATATATGATAAAATGTATTTTGCAATCTCCTCTGACACTTGATAATGTGTTATAAATTCTCCCCGATCACTATATTCACCCGGAATTATTTCCTCAATATAGTAATTACCAT